>Ga0256842_1002774_pt1 | contig 12160 bp, 12 predicted proteins | sample 4559240metaG_FD_185973 | JGI IMG/M metagenome (GOLD analysis project Ga0256842, IMG submission 185973) | Hydrothermal vent microbial communities from Guaymas Basin, Mexico - 4559-240 | ecosystem: Environmental > Aquatic > Marine > Hydrothermal vents | place: Mexico: Guaymas Basin | collected...
CCAATTTCTTTTTTATTTTGATTATATAATGCATCAAAGTCAAAATGTATAAATCTATTTCTAAGAGGTTCAATAATTTTTTCTTTATAATTACATGTCATAATAAAAGTACTATGTTGACTAAACTCTTCAATTAATCCTCTTAAATTTTTTTGTCCATCAGCAGATATACCATCACAATTTGAAGTAATAATACCTTTATCTTGAATAATAGTGTGATTTTTATGTACTGTAAGATTTCTTACTTTTGCTTTACCTATTTTTGTTATCTTTTTAATTTTCATTTATTTTCCTTTTTAATTTGTTCTTCTATAAAACTTAGTTTAGTTTTATTTGGTTGAACTGGTATATTTTCCAGTATATCTGCCGAAAAACATTCGGTACTTTTAAATTCTTTTGTTCTTATGGAAATTCTTTTATCTTTATATTTCCATAAAATATGTTCTTCTATTGCTGAAGCATTAAGTAAACTTGTCTCCAATAATTCGATTTCTATGAACTTCATCCTAGCAATTGCCTTCTTACTGAATCTATATTTTATATTCATTAAAGTAGTAATTCCTATCTTATAAAACTCATTATTATCATTAGGATTTATACCTTTTATATAATACAATAAACATGGTGTTATAACAGCATTTCTATCTCTTTGTACCAGTTTTACACCAAATGATAATACTTCACCATTCTCAATCTTTTTAAGCATCATTATTGATTGTTTTTTCTTTGTTTCTTCTTTATAGGGTCTATCATATAATTCAGAATCTTTTATACCTTTGAAGTAACACTCTTTTGAACAAAATTGATGCTGTTTTGTTCTACTTAAGTTTATATCTTTGTGACAATATTTACATTGATAAGAATAAAATTTATTAAATAAAATAGGATTTACTTCCCTCATTTTTCTAATAAAATCACCCAAGGGTTGATCGCATCTAATTAAATTAATAAAACCATCATATGTATATTTAGTTTTTCCTTGAATAATAAAAAATAATTCATGTAATCTTATATATTCATTAATATCTTTAGCTTCTTGTAAGAGTATATCATAAATAAACTTAATTTTATTCATTGTATCTAAACATATCTTATTTTTTATAAATGTATTATATACTATTTTATTTTTATTAAAGTATTTATATATAGTGTCTTCATCAAAATACAATTTATTTATTGTTCTATTGGTTATACATGATTTTGAGCTACATAACTTATTAGGTTTAAATTTATTAATAATAATCTCTCTATTACACCATAAGCAATTTCCTTTATAATAAAGTCTTTTATCATCTCTAAAATTTTTAATATTTCTACTTAAAAAAGTTAATATATTTATGTTTTTTATATTCTTACCAGTAAAAGGTTCAATTATATTAGTACATTTTTTATGTTTTAAATACCAACTTAAGTTCTCGAATACATAAGTTCTTAAACCTTGTACTTCTTTTTCTTTGGAATTTTTGCCTATTTGTCTATTATTTATTAGCATATACTCTCTAATACATTCATCTGAACAACAGGTTTGTTTATATCCCAACCAAAATGAACAAAATTTAGCATTTTTATTACAAATTATGCATTTATCAGGCGTAATATCATTCTCAAGCAAATATGCTTCTTCAATAGTGTTATACTGTAATCTAATATGATTGGTAAAGCCTTGTTTAGTATTAAATTCTCTTCCTGTTTTCTTGCAAATATATCTTTCTTGATTGTCATGTTTCTTCATAAATCTCTCCTTGAAGTTCATTACATATCAATTTAAGCCTTATTTTCCTTTATAATTTGTTCTTCTATAACAACATCCAGAAACCCTCTCATTAAATGATCCAAATTAATATTTGATCTTTTTAATATATCGCTTTGATATTTAGGTATTGTAACAGTTACCTCTTCACCGGTTGCAAAATTATTATCGAATACACATTCATTATAATCTATTATATCATCATCTTCATTTAGTCCTTGATTAATAGATTTTTTAAGAATTTTACCATCTACATTGATTATAAAAGGATGATCTCCTGTTACAGTAATTGTTCTGCCATCATTCATCTCAACTTTATAGACTTCTTTTTGTTCATCTGAAATAATTTCGCATGTATCATGTTCTATTTTTTGTGTATTTTTATTAAAAGATAAGCAATTATACTTTTTGTTTATTTCCATATCTTTTAATGCCATAGAAGTATCTTCAGATGTTTTAATCTTTTCATTTTCTTCCAAGCACTCATCAATAACCACTATTTTAGGGGAATCATCTATACTTACAGATGAAATAAAATCTTTTACTTTACCTCTAAATGCATCAATACCAGCATTACCTGAACCATTAATCCACATAACATCAGCATCTAAATCTTTTATAATGGAATTCGTTACAGATGTATTATGATGTATAACTCCATTGGGAGTAACATATAAATGAGGTGCATCTATACTAATATCAAACACATAATCTTTTTTTAGAAAAGTTGATTTAAGTTTAACTATTGACTCATTAATTGTATCAATAAATTTACAATCTCTTGCTTTTTTTGTTATTCCTTTCTCTTGAAATAAATGTTCATCAGAACATTTAATGTTAATTCCATTAGAAAATTCATATTCATAAATATCTTTAGGAGATTTTTTAATAAACCCTCTAATCTCAACTAATTCTTCTGAAGGAGTTTTAATAAAAATGTTATCTTTCTTAACAAGTTTATCTATATCTGAAATATTTAATTTTTCAAATAAGTCCCCAATTTTGATTTTAATCTTTTTCACTATTTTTCCTTATTTTATTTTTTTAATATGTCTTTATACTCATATATTTCGTCTGGTGTAATAACAGTGTTAAAATATTTATTTTTCCTAACTGAAACTCAACTATTTAAGAATCTCGTATAACTCATCACTTACATATAATTCCAACTCTTCATTGTAATCAAGACATTTCCCCAATCCAGGATTTACGGATGACAGTAGTATATGAGGGAATCTTCCTTGTTTAATATAACTGTTAAATTTATCTCTTGAATCCTTAGGTAATATTACATCATCTACTGTTTGAGGTCTGTATTTTTCTGCCCAAATGAACTGTTTATCATCTACTTTTTTCATTAATTATCCTTATCTTTATTATATTATAACTATTTTTTACTTAAACTATTATTAAATCTGCATTAAATCTCTATAGTATCTTTCATTAATTCTTTTATTTCCATCATAGATTTTTGAGAAAAGGTTACATATAATAATAATGACTTTATATTTCTAACCAAAAAACCATCTATTCTACTATTGGATATTTCTTCAATTGAAATATTCTTTACTGTAATATAAAAATAAAATGTAAACCATTTTATCTGATTTTTTCTATAAGCACTAGTCATAAATTTATATGATGGTGTAGGTTCAAGTATTTTAATTTTTTCTATATCTTCTTTGAGATATTTCCGATAATATATTATTTCTGTTTTAAATTTCATTACTTTTTTCTCTTCCAAATCCTTAAGTTCGGTAAATGCTGATATAAGAGATGAAGGTTTATTAGTAAACATAATATATAATGCTGCAATAATAAAATTCTCTCTTGACCATTCCTCATATTTATTATATGGAAATACGGCTCTCATTTTATCTCTCTTGGCTGTGCCATGTTGAACACTAAGAGTTCTTTTTTTATTTTTGCTTTTTGAATTAAATGTAAAATATATACCTGCCATTATATTATATTGATCATTATAACTAAGCATATTTTACCATTCTTCTTCATTAAGTTCATTTTGTTCAAATTCCAATTCTTCTGGAGTTTTCTTAAAATATTTTTCTTTTTGTAATACTTTCTTAAATATATTAACAAATATTTCATGTTCTGATAAAGTATTTCCCACTTCTTGCAAAGAAATATTTTTTTGATAACTATACTCTATAATGGTATCTATTAATGAAAGACCATCACATCTCTCTGCTTTAAACCTGTATATATCCTCTATTAATTCTTCTGCCTCAGATTTTAGATTTATTTTTTCCATTTATATCCTTTATAGTAATATTTTACTATTACTTTACTTAATTTCCTCTATTTTTAAAATGCTGAATTTATCTTTACTAATTGAAATAGTTCTGTCAAAAACCTCAACCTTTTCTTTTATTTCACTATTATGAGATATAATAATAACATCTTTTTTATTACTAAATTCATTTTTAAGTATATATAATAGTTCCTCTCTTCCTGAAGCATCTAATGAACCATCTAGTATTTCATCCAAGAATAAAATATTTGTAGATACACCATTTTTCTCTTCAATAAGTCTTAAAAAACTAAACAAAATACTAAATGAAATTCTCATTTTTTGTCCATTACTAAGTGAATTATATTCTGTATTATTTTCTCTTGATATTATTTTTTCTTTGAAGCTTTCATCTATAATAAAACCAAATTCATTTAATGAAAATCTCTCAAGAAAATAATTAATTCCTTTATTTAAAAAAGGAACTGTTCTTGCTATCACTTGTCCTTTAAGATTATTTTCGCCTTTATCACTAATCATATTATACAAATAGTTCAGATCCTGTAGTTTTTTATTTTCTTTTAAAGAATTTTCTTTTATTTTTGCTCTATTTTTTTCTTTTTCTTTTAAAGGCATTTCATTAATATCTATTGTATCAATATTATTTAATTCCTTTAATTTTTCTTTATAGTAAGATAATAAATCTTCATTTTCTTTTAAAGTTAGTTTAATATGCTTGGATTTTAATAGTTTTTCCTTATATTTTTCAAGAGTGCTTTCGATACTATATATTTTATCTTGAAGTTCATCTCTTTCTTTTCTTTTATAACTATAATTCTTTTCTTTAAGAATTTTCTGTTGATTATTTCTTGTTTCAAGAAGATTAGTTTTTTTATTATTAAAAATTATTTTATTTTGTTCTTTTTTATTACTAATAACTTGATCAATTTCATCAATATTTAATACAAGTTCTTTATTTTTCTGGATAAGATTATTTTTTTCTTCTATGAGATTATCCAATGAAGAAATATCATCTTCAAGTATAGGAACCAAATAATTTACTGTATTACATGATTTGCACTTAATAGAACCTTTTTTTGCTGCTTCAATATGAGTAATTTTAGTATTAAGAATACTTATATCTTCTGTATTTTTTATAATAATTTCATGAAGTTGTTCTTTTTTATCTTTTTCTTCATATTCTAAACTATAATACCAGTTATCTAAAGTCTTTGAATCATTGTCATATATATTATGCATTTCCTGAAGTTCTTCTTCTGATATACACTGAGCCTCCACATTTAAGTTTATTAATTCCTGTTTATTTTGAGTGAGTTCATTATTCAAATCATTGTATAGTTCTTTTAATTCTTTTAGTTTTTCTATACCTTTTGTATATTTTATAATATTATTCTCTGCACTCTCTATATTTTCTTTGGTATGTACTATATTATCATTATGATGTTTCTTAAAATCTTCATTTTGTTTCTTTGCTTGTTCTATCATTATTTTTTCTGATTCTATGGACGATTCAATAATATTTAATTGATATTCTATATCTTTTTGTTTTAATTTTGTATCTTGTAATCTTAATTTTATTTTATCACTGAGATTATTAAAAATGCTTGTATCTGTAATAACCTGAAATAATGATTCTTTTTCTTTTTGAGTTAAATCCATGAAATTTTTAGAACTATCAAGATTGGAACTAATAGATATTAATTGTCTAAAAACAGTATCATTTAATTTTAGTATTTCTTCTTCAAGAAATATTTGGTATTCCCTTGTAGTGGCTTTTTCTGGAATTTCTATGTATTCATCTTTTTCTTTTTTGTAAATAATAAAAATATTTTTTTTCTGACCTCTTTTGATCATATAATTTATAATATTATTTTCTTCTCCTATATTAAAGTAAATTTCTACCAGTAAATTTTTTTTATTTATATCATTTATTAATGAGGAATTTTTAATTTTTCTATAGGGTTTGCCAAAAAGACCATAAAATGTTGCCTCCATTAAAGAACTTTTGCCATTTCCATTTTCGGATGAAATTAAATCCAATCCTTTTTTAAAATCATATGTCGTGAATGTATTACCATAAGAAAGTAGGTTTTTCCATTTTACAGAAGTAAAGTTTATATTCATATTTTATCCTTTATTTTATTTATATCCTTTTATATAAGAGATTTTTTACATTAAAATTATTCTATTCTTTCTGTTTGTATTTCACTTAATAGTTCATTTAATAAAGGAAGTAAATCCTCTCTATTTGCTTTAACTGTTTCCACTATTAAAGTTTGAGTATCTTTTTGATCAATAGTATTTGTATCAACAATATAATCTGTACCTATAAGTTCAGATAATTCTTGATTATTTACTACTGAAGTCTTGATATCTGCTTTTTTCATCTTATATAGAACTTCTTCATATGAATCATCCTTATGTTTATTAATAAAAGTCTTTATTTCATGAGGTTTAAGTATAGGCAATAAATCATTGAATTCGTCATCTGTTAGTTTTATAGAATAATTATATAAACCTTTTACCTCTATATTTTTATCGGTGTTCATTTCATCATTATATTTTACTTTAATAAACTTTTTAGATGAGGTATTTTCTATATAATCTAAAGAAAACCCATCAAAATGATAAAAACCTTTCATGTCATTATAATCAGACCAATTAATTTGAGTTAATGAACCAAGATATTTCAAAAAACCTTTAATATTTTTTAGATGATAATGCCCACTAAAAACACCTTTTAATCTTTTATTCTCTTGAAAAAATCCCTCTGTTAAATCAGATACACTATCTATATGACCAGGTACCATAGAGAAATTTCTTACTTCAAAATGTCCTAAAGCATAATCAATATCTTGCAATTCCTCTTTTAATAGAGTTTCATCTTTTGTTATCCAAGGAATGACTAATACCCTCTGTTCTCCAATATTAATATATTCTCTCTCTTTGAATACTATAAAATTATTTGGATATAAATCAGAGAAATGTTCCACTAAAGATATTTCTCTGTCTTCTCTTTTATAAATGTCATGATTACCTAGTAATTCATATAAAATAAAACCTTCTGCTTTAAGTACATCAAAGAAATCTTTTTTTAATTGAACCATCCAGTTTATATCAGCATTAGTTCTATTATCCATCAAATCACCTAATGAAAAAATTGTTTTTATATTATTTTCTCTCATATAAGGAAATATTTGATTATGAAATACTGCTAATTGATCTTTAAGAACATTAAGATTGAATTTTTTAATACCCCAATGACAATCGCCTATCAATATAATATCTTTATCTAGTTTTCTTTCTGTGTTGTCTGTGTTATCTATCATATTACCACTCTTCATTAAACATTTGTTCTTGATAATGTTCTTCTTGTATTTTTGCCACTTCTTCTTGTTGTTTTTTAGTTAAACCTGTTTCTGCATCATAACCATTAAAAGAATTACTAGAATTTACTTGTATTTTTTCTTTCTTCTTAAATACTTCTTTTATTCTTTTTTCTGATATTACTATATCTATATCATTAGGGGCTTTATAAGAAATATCTTGTACATTAATCCCTTTAGGAATTTTTACAAATAGTGTATTTTTTGTTTTTTTATTTATTGGAGTATATTTTGATTCTAAATCTTTGATATAATTATTGTAATCTTCTGTTTTTTCATCATTAGATGTTATTTCACTAAGATACTGTATTTCATCTTTTAATGCTTTATTATCTATAAGAATAGTATTAATGTTTTGTATAACTTCAAAACCTTTTTTTATTTTATTATTTATTTCTTGAATTGTATCTTTTTTATTAATATTTATCTTATATATAGAACTTAAATCAATATTATATTCTTCTTCATTTCTTACTTTTATTAATAAATCTTGTACACCTTCAAAATTATGTGTTTCATATGAGATTGTATCTTTAAGAAATTCACTTTCTTTTTTTCTTATATTAATAATATTTACAAAAGCATTAAAACAAATTTGAGTAACATAAGCAAATGCTTTTGACCTATCCCCTGTTCTTTTAGATAATAATCTTTCATCAAAATTATTTAAATATAAAAGTGTTTTTTCTACTGCATTACTAAAAAAATCTGTGGCCCAATTTTCACTATACCCACTAAATGAAGGCATTGTTCTAAGATTCTTAATCATAAGTAATAAAATAATTCCAAATCTTTCTTTTGAAGGATTAGAAGTTAATACTAAATCATTAACATATTTTAATAATTCTTTGTCTTGTTTTAATGAACCTGTACTATTTTCTTGAATTTTTTCTTTAAGATGATCAATATATTCTTGTTTAATATCTTGAAATATATCTTGTATTAATTGTTTATCTGTAGGCACTGGAAGACTTTTAAGATATTCTATATTTTTTTTAATTACATCTTGTGCCATTGCATCTTGCCATTGAGGTTTCTTTGCATCCCCTAGAAATCTATTTATTTTTCTTTGAATATCATAATTCCATTTTTTTGTTATTTCTTCTGTTGTCAGTTCTTCTATATTTTTTAGTTGATTGGCATATTTCATTAAATACAATTGAAATTTTATTTCATTTTCACTTACAAAACATCTGATTGATACTTTTTTGGTTTTTTTAGACATTAATATCCTCCTTCTCTTTATATATCATTATATTAATATTTTACTTAATATTTTACTTAATAAGTCATTTATGATATAAATAATAATAAAAAGGAGACAATATGTCAAGAAATTTTACTCATAATAGCAATTTCCTATTTCAAACAAACTTATTTACAGAGGAAGAAACTACTTATGCTATTCAAGAATGTCCATTACCCGGTTTGAGTTTTAGTCACATTCAGATTGGTGCCAGATCAGTCCTAGGAAATGTTCAAGGTGATACTTTGAATTTTAATGATTTAACTATTAGTCTTATTATAGATGAAGAATTGAAAGTTTGGAAAGAAATAGTACAAAAAATGTTAAAAATGAGAAATCCAGAAAATTCATTAGGAGAACAAATACAAAAATATAGTTATCTTGAAATTCATGATGATAATTCTAAAGAAGTACTTAAACTTGAATTTATAGATTGTACTATAGAATCAATAGATGATTTAATGTATAATACCACTTCTCAAGATGAAGTTATTACATGTTCTGTTACTATAAAATATGACTATTATATCGTAAAATAAGTAACAAGATAATATATCTTCTAGTCCTTTATTGACTTTTGAAGGATATATTATTTTTATTACTGAACTATAGATAATTTAATATCTATAGTTCTCCTAGATTTTTAATATTATCTCTAATTATTTTGTTTATAAGGAATATATAGAATTTATAATACTATTCATCTTCATAACTAGGTAATTCATCCAATACTTCATCAATAGTAGGTATATCTCTATTACCGGCTTTTACATCTGCATCAATCTCTCCAGCTTTTACCCAACAATTACTAGCCCAAACAGCTAACTTTTGAGCCTCCTCTTGAAATTGGTTGTCATAACCTGCATAACTTCTAGCACTCATAATATTGTCATATCTAAACTCTTTAGCTTTTGTATCTAAGTGAGTTTGAATTGCATTGTTAAAAGCTTGTTGTTTTCGATTAAATATTTCTTCTTCTGAGAACTCAGGTTCAGGAGTATTGTCCTTTAGCCAATCTTGCACTTCTTGATAGTGTCTGTTTCCTGCACTATTAGGAACAGACATTGAACCATTTACTAGGTATCCATCTTCTTGCATTTTTACTGTTTTAATCCAGTCTATATTATTTTCAGTCATTATTAATCTCCTTATAGTTCTGCATCTGCAGTCCAACCACATCTGATACCAGAAGCACTTGAATCATTTAAATCATGAGTAATTATAAAACCATCAGGGTTTCTAGTAATACTATCTGGTGTTTCATTTGCAACTATAGAACCATTTGTGTTTTCTAGTCCAATTTGACCCTCTGTACCGTCATTATCAATAACAGTAATAGTAGGTTGACCTCTTTTTCTGTTTGCAAATCTGACTGCGGTTCTAAACTGTGTTCCACTTGCTACTACGGAGGTATTAACTCTTACTCCGTTATATCTATCTGTTGGACTATTTCCACCAACTTCAAAGTATCTCTGACATAAACTCAGCTCCAACCCGTAAGGTCTATGCTCAAATGGTGTAGCTATTAGACTTTCTTCTAGTTGAATGTAATTTAGTTCATATTTACCAAGCGAATCATCACTGGTTCTATTATAGACTTTAAACACGAAATCTCCTTGAGAAAAATCTTCAGGAAGTGTAACTGAAGTGCTTTGGATACCCCCATTTAATTCCAAATCTGTCAATCCTATCGCACTTTTAGCAGTATCCCACTTACTATCTGGTCTGTATTGTATAACAAGGGCATATTTATTCAAACCGGAAATATGTGTACCCTTAACACTTAGAGTTAGTATAGTACCAGCTGTTAATGGTTTGTGTATTTCTATAAATTGATGATACCCAAACCCTGAGGTTCCTGATTTTTTTTCAATAGAGATACCATTATTAGTTTTTTCAACTGTCGTAGTAGTGTTTCCATCAGCAGAGAGCATAACCCCCCTATCAACTGTATATGTACCATTAGCTACACTATCAAAACTCGTCCCTCTCTGCCATATATCAAACCCACCATTGATAATAAAATTCTTAAAACCCTTATCTGGTATTAATGCACCTATTTTATTTGCTTCTGCATTACTTCTTACTATTGTTGCCATTATGCAAATCCTCCTATTTTAAAGGGTCTAGTATAACTTTGTGTATTACCCTCTTCATCTGTATATTCAATTAATTTCTCATAATCATATACACTTTTATACTTATCTAATTTATCACTATTTTCATCAAGTACAATACTCTCATAAGACCCTAAGTCCTCAAGCATTGTATATTCTTCTAAATCTAAACTAAATCCTCTACAATAACTTAGTGATGTATTACCATTGTATTGTAATGGTGTTAGCGTATGATTTACTGTGTAAGTTTTACTTTCTTCATCATAAAACCCATCTTCTTTTAACTTCGCTTTTAATGCATCTAAATCGTTGCAATATATTATTTTATCGTAATTCATGTTAATTGCCTCCTGATAATAATTGTATTTCTATTGGGCTTAGTGCTTTATCGTATATCTTAAAGTTCTTTATGTGTCCAAATAGTTGACTTGTGCCTCCCTCATTTGTACCCAGGAATATAGGCAACCCAGAGGGTACTATATTTGAAGCAGTTTCAGTATCATTAAATAAAACACCATTCTTTGCCCCATCGACACTACTATTTGTTGAAATTAATATCGCTGTCTGCATTGAAACCCTAGGTATATCCCCAAAACCATACACTGTTCCTGAACCACCAACCTGCCCATATAATGAACCTGAACTTGATGATGTAATCCTAGCCTCAGTACCTGCAACTTCAAATACTCTTGTATAGTTGTGGTAATCATCAGTATTAACACAAAAAGTATTAAATGCCATAGAAAATGCTACATTATCCAGCAATGGTATATTATCTTTAGCATCTACTTTACATACATCACCATCTCTAGTTACAGCACTATCAGCTGTTGGTATATAACTTGTAGCGAATGGTAGTTTTTCTAGTTGAAATCCCCATACATAGTTATAATCATCAGTAGTTCCATCTACATCTCTGCCTATACCCCAAACTCTTGCTGCTACATAGGCATCATCATTATCTTCAGTAGCAACTACTTTATAAGATAATCTGTACCAACCATTAGCTATTTTCTGTACTTTCATGTTAGAGCTGGATGCAGTTTCAGTGGAAAAAGTGAAGCTGAAGTTATACCCAGTTTCATCCTTAAAATAAGCATTTAGTGTTATCTTGTCAGCATTACCTTTTTTTACAAATACGGATACGGAATAAGTATCATCCTTTTTCACATCAGTTGAATACCTTTGTCCTATTAGAGCATAATCATCATCATCGCTTGATGGCGCTAATTTATCTGCTGTATTAGTACCATCTGGTGCAATAGTATCATTTTCAGTAATGGTACATTGTGTCTTACTCCAATCATCATTATCAAATTCTTCGCTATATGTAAGTAAATTTGTGCTAGAACCCTCAATCAATAATCCATCTTTCTCAAATCTAGGTTC
>Ga0256842_1002775_pt1 | contig 12156 bp, 8 predicted proteins | sample 4559240metaG_FD_185973 | JGI IMG/M metagenome (GOLD analysis project Ga0256842, IMG submission 185973) | Hydrothermal vent microbial communities from Guaymas Basin, Mexico - 4559-240 | ecosystem: Environmental > Aquatic > Marine > Hydrothermal vents | place: Mexico: Guaymas Basin | collected...
GAAAATCCTAATAAAATAAATGGGATGTGTTTTTATCTTTTCAGAGAAAATAGGTTTTGATTTCCCAAAAAGGCTTTCCTCAATGGCTATTTGTTGATCTTTATTACAAGCAGGAATTGATATTCTTTGGTCTTTCTTCATTTGAGCACCTGAGGACGCTTGCTTTATGGATAATGTTTTAAACCCTAGCATTTTGCGTATTGGATTATTATCCCATTTTATAATTTGAATCTTACTTATGGGAATATTTATTTTCTTAATATTGAATAATCCAAAGTTCAGTAAAAAACTATTATTCGCTTCCCAAAGTTTTAGATTATAGAACTTTACTATGGTTTTAATTATAGACACTATCATCGCGAAAATCAAAATAAATACGACTATAAACACTATAGTTTTAATACTAAAACTCTGTATGGTATTTATTCCTTGCTCCGTATATTTTTCTATACTGCCTTGAAAACTCCTTGATAATTGGGAATAAAATCCATAAGTAAGGCCGAAAATCATAAGAAGGTTTTTTAAGTGATTTTCGCTTATTGCAGCCTTTACTAAGTCCTCTATCGAAAGCTCAATAATTGATTTAGCAGCTGTTGTATCAGTATTATTTGCATCGGTATCAATTGATGACTCTACAGTATTTTTGATATTTGATTTTTCAGCTAATTTCTTTTCAAGCTCAACAGCAACTTCTTTTTTTATGGCAATAAGTTTAATCTCTGCATCTTTAGCTCCTGCCGTATCTATCTCAAGGCTAACCAATCCAAGTATCTGTTGTAGAATATTCTGCTTAATATTTACTGTCTGAATTCTATCAATATCAACACTTAATTTTATCTTTTTTAGATAGCCTTTTTTTGCAATAAACTCATTGTCAACGATGCTAAACCTAAAATACCAAAATGAAAGTAGTGAGTGGGCAAGAATAAAAAATGCTCCTATTATAGCTGTCCAAAAATAAAGATCATCCTTTGATTTCTCGCTTTCTTTAAAAATAAGAACCAATAAAACAGGCCATGCTGCTTTAAGTATTTTGCGAAGAGTATTTGCTGCAAAAAGCAATAAGCCTAATGGTGCTTGCCGTTGTTCTTTTGTCCAATCTATGCTACTCATTGGTGGCTATTTTTCTACTTATTTCTTCTTTAATTTTCTCGGCAACATCTGGTTTCAAGCCCGATATGGAAAGATCGCTAGCATTACCTCCTGCGGTATAAATTACAAGTTTAGATAGACTGAAAATTCTCAATAATACACCTTGCCTAATTTCCAAATGCTGAATACGGTTTTTGGGAATTACCGTTGTTGTTCGAAAAATAAAACCAGTTTTATAAACAATATCGTGATTACGCAGTATATAAGCTTTGTGTGAGAAACCAAGTATCACAATAGTTATACTGTATAACCACAATAGTAAAACTACTGAGTATAAGGTATATTGCAGCCATATATTATCAGCTAAGACGGAAAATATATGTAATGCAATTATCCCAATAAAAGGAATAATAAAGAAAAGTGAATTTCGTAATAATAGGTAGGTTCTGAATTTAGATTCAATGGGTATAAAATCTTCCGAATTCAGTTTTGGAAGATCATCAATGGATACACTCTTATTATCTAAAATCATAATTGTAATAATTTGAAAAATGGTCAAAGAAACCTGCAATATAAGCAAGCTCTTTGACCATTACATTTTGTTCTATTTACAATAGTCCATCATTCAAATAAATCTCTTTCTGCACATCGTAGAAAGGGTTTATCTTAAACATTTTGCCATTGGCTTTATTTGTTACCTCGCCTTTCATGAAATCTACACGGATAATATCTTTATCCTTAAGCTCAAGCTCAGTAATCATTTCTGGTGAGTAAGTAAGAATCGGCATTGCAGCATTTATAGCATTACGCTCGTAAATTGAGCCATAGCTTTCTGCCAAAATACATGAATTTTTAAGCGCCTTAAAGCAATCTACCGCCTGCTGACGTGAGCTTCCTGCACCAAAGTTCTTACCCGTGATAATGATGTCATTATCTTGAGTTTCCTTAGAATAATTCTCAAATCCTTCAAGATTATCAAATGCATATTGTCCCATTTCGTTAATGTCGGTAATGGCTAGGTATCTGTTGTGGAAAATCATATCGGTATCGATATCGTCAACCATAATTAACCAAGCACGACCTTCAACAATAAGAGGTTTTTCAGCACCTTTTTCCACAGTTTTTTCTGTAGCCTTAAGCTTCAAACCCTTATTCTCAAATTCTACTGGCACGTCATTCTCAATCATCTCGTCGGTAATATATCCTGCAATTGCCGACATAGCAACTGTTGCTGGCGATGCTAAATACACTTCGCCCTTGCCTTGCTTACCTCTAAAGTTACGGTTTCCTGTTGAAATGGTAATCTCCTCAGGGCCATTTTGCCCAACCTGACCAGCGGCACAACCTGCGCAACCTGCATTGGAAACCAATGCTCCGGCATCCTTAAATATTTTTATAAGTCCCTCATCAAGACATTGTTGCCAAATCTCATCAGTAGAAGGTACAATCTTTAATACCACGCCATGAGGCACTTTTTGTCCTTTTAAAATCTCGCCTGTAATACGCATATCTTCCATACGTCCGTTGGTACAACTTCCGATAAAAGCAGAGTCAATTTTGGTACGCTTTACACTCTCCAAAGTAGTATCGTTATGAGGATGACCAGGCATTGCAACCATTGGTACAAATTTGCTCATATCCACGTCATATTCCTGAGCATAAACAGCATCAGCATCGGCAGAAATTCCTTCAGATTTCTTTCCACTAAGCTTTTCCAAATCACGAAGAATAGTTTCGTTAGGAGTAAAAAGCAAGATTATAGCTCCCATTTCTGTTGCCATAGATGAGATTGTAATTCTTTCGTCAAGAGTAAAATTCTCTACATCATCACCATAAATTTCCACAGCTTGACCCAGTAATTTATTGGCACCGAAGATATTAAGAAGATTCAAAACCACATCTTTGGCAGCTACATTTGCAGGACGCTTACCATTAAGAGTAAGTTTTACCGACTCTGGCACTTTAAACCAAGCATTACCTTTGGCCCAAACAGCAGCGATATCCTGATCGCCCATTCCCTGACCAAAAGCACCAATTGCACCAGTAATGTTTGCATGAGAATCGGTACTTACAAAAGTTCCACCAGGCTGCACAAGACCACGCTCTATTGCTTGGTGAGTTCCAATTCCGGTATCGATATCAAATACTTCAATCTCATTCTCGCGGGCAAACATTCGACAGTAATGCTGATTTGCAGCATATTTTTGATCTGAGCCACCAGGGTTGGTATCAAAAGTAAAGAATGTTTTTGATGGATCTTTAATAGTTAATCCATTATTTATAAGGTTTTTAACCACATTAGCACCGCCAAAGTCACGAGCAACTCTTGCATCGATTTCCACATCAGCAATTTCGCCAGGTTTTACCGTAGCACTCTTGCCGTGGTTGGCAATTATTTTTTCTATTATTGTCATTATGTGTTTGTTTTTAATAGTAGTCATACTTCGGTACAATTTTTCTAAGGAAAAATCACTCAGCATGACTTAAATTTCAATTATTGTAAGGCCTTAATTTTCTTAAAACCCGATTTCCAAAGGTAAATAATAAATGGTATGAAAACCAACATTCCCATCGGCTCGTCTGCCATCAGAATAAAATCATAAACTCCGTGGAATATTATCGGATAAATGATAGCATAAGCATAATACCTTTTGTGAGTAGGCTTGTCGGTAGCGAATTTAGATAATGAGTAATAATAACCCATTGTAACACCAAAAAGCGCATGGGCAGGAACAGCAAGAATCGCTCTCATTGCTGCCACATTTGCACCACCTTCCATAACATACATTATGTTCTCCACCGCAGCAAAGCCAAGGCTTACAAATACTGCGTATACAATTCCATCAATGCGCTCATCAAACTCCTTACTCTTCCAAATAAGGTAAAATAGAGCTATGAATTTCCATAATTCCTCAGAAAAAGCCGCTACCACAAAAGCATTATAAAATGCTGATAATCGTGTGGAGAAGTCAAATATAGGAAGGAATTCCATCAGGAAATACTCCATTATAAGAACAGGAATAACCGTCAACATACCAAAAATAAGAGCTTTGGCAAGCATAGCAAAAGGCTCCTTATCATACTTATCACGATAATAAATATAGAGAGCAATTATCACTACGGGTGCTATGGCGGCGGCTATTAAGTGCATTGTTTTAAGTGTTTAAATTAAGGATAGAGGACGAGGATAGAGGATCCCGATAATTATCGGGAGCCTGCCTGCCGGTAGGCAGGGATAAAGGAGTTCGAATATAGAATCCTTTTTCCTAACCCTTTTTTCTAGCCTTAGTCCTGGTCCTTTAACTTAAGAAGTAATTTAAGGTTCAATGAAGATAAAAAGAATGGAGAAATGATATAATTTTCCTAGCCCTTTTTCCTTGTCCTAGTCCTTTAACTTAAGAAGCAATTTAATGTGCAAGGTCAAGGCTGACGAAGGAATGTAATTTAAGAGTTTACTTTAGTAAATGACTAAATTGCATTTCGAGGACAACGCAGAGATTGCACATTAAATTGTTTCTACTATTTAAGGCGTTCTTTAAATGGTAGAAAGGTCATAAAGTCAGCATGATGCACCACATAAGCCTCAGTACTACGCTTTATCATATTTCCTTCGCCAGCGTGAGCAGCAATAATATGACTTACAGGAGCAGGAATACCACATTGCTCAGCAATGCTAACACCGCTAAATGGGTGACGCACATATTTTCCATAGCTTCCTTGAATAGCCTTACCATTTTCATCAAGCTCATATTCTAGTAATTTACCCACATCGCAAAGTATTGCACCAGAAATAAGTACATCCATATCGCAAGTAAGTTCACCATGATACATATCGTTAATTTTATTACCAGCATCACGGGCAATATGCACTACGCTACGCTTATGGTCCATAAAAGTAACCTTTAGATCAGGACCCACCAAAAGTGTGAAAGGGATTTTATTCAAATCATCGGCTGTAAGCACCGAGCGCTCAAGCGCAAGTTCCCATACGTCAGCAGTTTGCTTACGAAGGGTTTCGTCTTTTATCCAGCCTATTTCTTCGCCCCAAAGGGCTTTTACGTCGTTTGTCATCAGAAAAGATTTATGAGTTAAGAGTGTTATTCTTCAGTTGGCAGTTTTCAGTCTTCAGTCTTCAGTTGGCAGTCTACAGTACTCAATCACTGTAGACTGAAGACTGAAGATTGAGTACTGCCTACTAAAAAACTCTTAATTCAGTTTACAGTTTCGCAATAATAGCATCAGCCATTTCCACAGTACTAGCGGCGCCTTTCTCGATTACATCAGGACGGCCAGTCATTTTCATCATATCGTAGGTGCGAACTTTGCCCTCACTAATAACGTCAGCTACTGCTTTACGAATTTTTGCAGAAATTTCTTTCTCATCAATATAATCAAGCATCATACATGCTGATTCTACCATAGCAATAGGATTAACAATACTTGTTTCAAAATCAGCATACTTAGGTGCTGAACCATGTGTAGGCTCAAATACGGCTATACCTTCAGAGCTCATTTGAGCAGAGCAAGCAAAACCAAGTCCACCAATAAGACCAGCAAAACCATCACTAATAATATCGCCAAACATATTTCCTGCTACAATCACTCCATAGTTTTCAGGATTCTTTGTCAACCACATCATTTGTGCATCGATATTTGTATTCCAAAGGTCAATATTTGGATAATCAGCAGCCTGCATTTTAAGAGCCATCTTATACATCATTCCCGAAGTTTCGCGAATTACGTTTGGCTTCTCACAAAGTGTTACCGATGGATAATTATACTCTTTAGCATGCTCAAAAGCTGCACGAAGAATTCTTTCTGTAGCATTTTTTGAGAAAATACGAGTAGAGATACTTACCTCATCTTTAGGCACATTACCGAAATTTTGCTTGAACTTTGGGTGAGTCATAAATGCATCATAAACCTGCTTCTCTGGATCAGTCCACTCTACGCCACCGTATAAACCTTCGGTATTTTGACGGAAAATTACTGCATCAACATTAGGCTCTTCAATACCTCCATCAGCACCACGGCGGATAAAGTTTAGTGGGTTACCATTATAACTCTTGGTTGGACGAGCACAGATATCTAATCCAAAATGCTGACGTAAACCTACGATTGGGCTAGAATATACCAAGCCTTTTTCTTTCAACTCAGGAGCTAATTCTTCAAAAGCCTCATCCTTTGGCTTTGATGTAATTGCGCCAAAAAGAGCAATTTTATGCTTTGCTAACAAATCTATTGTGCGCTGTGGTAATGGATTTCCTTCTGATCTCCAAAATTCCCAACCTATATCGCCTTCAACATAGTCAGCTTCAAAACCAGCAGCGTTTAATACCTTTATGGTTTCGTCTAATACTACTTTTCCAATACCGTCTCCAGGCATTGCTACAATTGTTCTTTTACTCATAATGTTATATATTTATTACTATTTTCAATACTATTAATTTTAGCTTTCAAATATAGTAATCTAATTCATTTGTTCAAATGTTTGTTATCATGATTTTTACAATACTTTTAAGAGTAAAAAAACACGTTAGTATATATTTGTTAATTATTGCAATATTCTCATTATCAACACTTATAATAATTACGACCCCATAAAATTGTTAAATCCTTAATAATTGAATTATTATATAACAGATTGTTTGATTATTTAGTTCTTAGGAATACTGATTTTAATTTACTTTTGCGTACTATTGAATATTAATTTGGCAAAGAGCATAGAAATGGCCTCAGAAAAAAAATATAGTTATATCGCTATTGTTGGAGCAATGATACTTTGGTCGGTTTCCTTTGTTTGGAGCAAGCTAGCCTTTGAGTCATATAATCCTTTTACGGTTTTATTTTTCAGACTATTTATTGCTGCAATTTCTCTTTTTATAGTTTCCAAAGCATTTGGTCTACTTCAAAAAATAGATAAAAGTGACTATAAAATCTTGCTTTTACTTTCTTTCTTTGAGCCCTTTCTGTATTTCATTGGCGAGAATTTTGGGCTACAATATGTTACGGCAAGTACGGCAGCAATAATAATTTCCACAATTCCACTTTTTATGCCTTTTCTAGGATTTATTTTCTTCAAAGAAAGGATTAGACGTAATAATCTTATCGGAGTTTTTATAAGTTTTTTGGGAGTACTATTTGTAATGCTAAATAAGGATTTAAGCATTGCAGGAGATATTAAGGGTTTTGTTTTCCTTTTTGTAGCAGTATTTGCCGCACTGGGTTATACTGTTGTGGTAAAGCGAATTACCTATAAGTATAATGCATTTACTATTGTAATATGGCAAAATATAATTGCTAGCATAGCTTTCTTTCCACTGTTTTTATATTTCGATTTTCAATCTTTCAAAGAGATGGGTTTCATCTCTGATTTTCAATATATCGTTCTACTGGGAATAATGGCTTCCAATGGAGCTTTCTTACTTTATACATATGCTTTTAAGCATTTCCGAGTATCACAAATCGGGCTTTTTAGCAATCTTATACCAATCTTTACTATCGTAATATCATTCTTCGTTTTCAGTGAAAAACTTGAAACTATCAAATATTTTGGAATAGCATTGGTTGTTGGGGGATTGTTTATTTCGGAATTTAGAAAAAACAGGTCTTAATGTTAATACAAGTAAAGGATTAATAAATCATTGAAAAAAGCTCATAATTTACTAAAAATAAGCTTAATAAAATTGGTTATTATACTGATAATCAATAATACAACGAGATTATTAAAATTCTAGAAATAGAAAATTATTTTTCAGAAAATTGTACATAAGTTGATTTTTTGTCATGCACCTCGAGAGTTTCCTGAAATATGTATATAGTATTTGTTTTTATGAAAGATAGAAAACACACCGCCGTTTAAAAATTATTATTAACTTTGGGTTCAGTTAATTAACTAACTATTTCTATTATAATAATTAAAAAAAAATGAAACGCAATAGTAATTGGAAGGAACTATTCGTCTACGATAAAGAAGAGCGTAGAGGGGTTTCTGTTCTTATTATTATAATTCTTGCTTTAATATTATACCATATATATTCGCCATTTGCCATAAGAAACGATACTGATTTCACCGAATTTAAGAATTATATTGCCTATAGCAGATATTTAGCAGATAGTAGTAGTCTGGCAAATAGTAATATAAAAAAGAATATTACTGCTAAAAAAGAGTTCAATTTCAATTTGTTCTATTTTAATCCCAATACCATTAGTAAAAAAGGATGGCAAAAGCTCGGTTTAAAAGAATATCAGGCAAAAAGCATAAGAAAGTATATCCGAAAAGGCGGTACTATTAGTAGCCCAAACGACCTGCGCAAAATGTATTGCTTATCGCAGGGCGAATGCGATTTGCTAATACCATATGTAAAAATTGAACAGCTAGAGGTAGTGGAATTGGAAGATAAAGTTTGGACAAAGACATATATTCCTAAGGTTTTTCACTTAGAATTAAACACTGTACAATTTGATAGCCTTTTGGAAATAAATGGTGTTGGACCTTCCACTGCCAAAGCAATACTTGCCTATCGGAAAAAACTTGGCGGCTATTATAATATCAAGCAATTGCAGGAGGTATACCTAATAGATTCCGCAAAACATATAAAATTGTCACCGAATTTTTATATAAATACCGATTCCATTCATCCATATCTAAATCTTAATAAGGATGATTATTATTTATTGAAAAAACACCCTTATATAAGTAAGAAAATAGCTTACAATATTCAGCAATACCGCGATAATAATGGTGAGTTCTCAAATATAGAACAGCTAAAAAATGTTGAAGGAATTAATGATAGTGTATATTTGAAGCTTTATTGGTATTTTGAGCTATAGAAAAAGGCTAATGGCTAAAATGTAAAGGCTAAAGTAAAAAGGAAAAGACAACTTTGAACAATCATTATATCATTGTACCATTAAATCATTACATAATTGAAACATTAAGGAATTAAGGAGCATTAAGTTTTTCTGAACTTTGAATATTCAAACCCTAAACAATTATATCATTGCACCATTAAATGATTACACCATTGTATAATTACATCATTGAACCATTAATCTTCGTTTTTACAATCAAATATTTCCTTATTTTGCAGCTTTAATTTTGATTATTGAAAATATAACTATGGCTAGTTTTGTAGGAATACTTAAGCAATATAAATCCACTTTTTGGATAGCAAACACCATTGAGCTTTTTGAGAGAATGGCTTGGTATGGTTTCTTTTTTCTTTTTGCAAATTATCTTACCAAATCTACCGACCTTGGAGGACTGGAATTTACTCAGTCGCAGAAAGGTATGATAATGGGAATTGGTACAGGAATTCTATACTTCCTACCAATTATTACTGGTGCTATTGCCGATAGATATGGCTATAAAAAAATTCTTACATTAGCTTTTGTAGTATATATATCAGCCTTTTTGGCCTTTCCGCTTTTCGATACGTTTACGGGAGTTTTTATGGTCTATATCTACCTCGCTATTGGTGCGGCTTTGTTTAAGCCAGTAATTTCTGCCACCATCGCCAAAACCACCAACGATGAAAACTCTTCCATGGGTTTTGGAATTTTTTATATGATGGTAAATATGGGTGCTTTTATTGGCCCACTTATCACCATGCCTTTTCAAGACAACCTTTTCTATATTGTGGCAGCAATGATATCAGTGAATTTTATTCTTTTGTTATTTTATATCGAACCCGATAGAAAGCACGATTCAAAACCCCTTGGCGAAAGTCTTAAAACCATTTATCAAAACATTATTACCGTAGGCTCTAATCTGCAATTTATGGTGTTTTTGCTTATAATTGCAGGCTTTTGGACTATGTATAATCAACTATTTTTCACTCTTCCTGTTTTTGTGGAAATGTGGGTCGATAGCTCGCATTTATACGCTTTTTATGCTGAGCATTTTCCTATTATTGCAGAAAATTATGGGCATAATGGACAAATTCAGCCCGAGTTTATAACAAACTCTGGAGCTTTCTTTATCATAGCATTTCAGCTGATAATATCTTATTTGGTGATGAAATTGCGCCCACTAAATGCCATGATTACAGGAATTATTATCGCTACCATAGGAATGAGTCTTACGCTAATTTCGCAATCTGCGGTGTTTGTTATAGTGGCAATATTTATTTTCGCCATTGGCGAAATGTCCGCAAGTCCTAAAATTACTGAGTATATTGGTCGTATTGCACCCAAAGACAAAAAAGCTCTTTATATGGGTTTTGCCTATGTGCCAATGTTCCTCGGAAATATTCTTGCAGGAATAGTTTCGGGAGTGGTTTACGAAAAATATTCTGATAAATATAAATTTGCCGAAGATTTTGCCGCCGCAAATAACCTTATTGTAGACGATAAACTTACCAATAATCAAATGTTTTTGTCATTGGCAGAACAGCAAAATATTACCCCTTTGGAATTTACAAATCTGCTATGGCAACAATATCACCCTTCTAACTTTTGGATGGTAATTGCTGCAATTGGTGGCCTGGCAATTATTAGCCTTTTCTTTTACGATAGGCATCTTCAAAAATCATTACAGAAATAGTAATGAGCTTTTATAAATCACATATTAGTTTATTATTTGCGTCAATATTTATATTGTTCGCAGGCTCAGCTTTTGCTCAAACAGAGGTTGATGAGCAATTGGCGCTTCAATTTTATCAGAATAAAGAATATGATAAGGCTGCGGATTTATATCAAAATATTTATGATGCCAAGCCAACACCTTTTTATTACGACTATTATTTAAACTGCCTTTTTGAGCTCCAAGATTATAAAAGAGCCAAAAAATTCGTTGCTAAAGTAGCCCGGCAAAACCCTAAGAATATAAAGTATAAAGTTGAAGAGGCATACATACTGCAGCGCAGTGGGAATACTTCAAAAGCAGAAAAAAATTACAATAAAATAATAAAAAGTGCTGATGATAATCGCCGGCAGTATGTTGAACTTTCGGAAGCTTTTGCTGCTAGAAACCTCAATGCTTTTGCCGTAAAAACTCTTATTAAAGGGAAGAAAAAGAGAATTGAACCACCCCTTAATATGGAACTTGCTTTGCTATATTATAAAATTGGTAACGATGAGAATATGGTTAAAGAATACCTTGATCTAGCAGTTTCTTATGATAAGTATATTGACGTGGTAAAAAGTCGGTTGCAACTTATTATTACCGACCCAGCTAAGGATAAATCTTCAGAAGCATTAAGAACAGAGCTTTTGCGCCGTACTCAAAAATATAAAAACGAAACCATTTATTCCGAGCTTTTATATTGGTATTCGGTTCAGAAAAAAGACTTTGAGCTTGCACTTATTCAGGCCAAAGCCCTTGATGTGCAGTTTCGTGAGAATGGTGAACGAGTATTTAATTTAGCTAATATTCTTATGTCAAATAAGGAGTGGGCATTGGCTGTGGATGCCTATAATTTCATTATTGATATTGGCCCCGAATCCATTTTTTATATGAATGCCGAAATGCGAATTCTCGATGCCAAATTCAATAAAATAATTGAAGACGAAAACTATACTCAAGAGGAAATATTGAGCTTAGAGGGTGATTACAAAATGCAGTTGCGAGTATTTGGTAAAAATGCTGGTACCAGCCAAATGATAATGAACTTGGCAAAACTGCAAGCCTTTTATCTCAGCGATTTGGAATCGGCAAAGGAATTACTTTCTGAGCTACAGAATATCCCCAATATATCGAAAAAACATAAGGCAGAAGCTAAATTACAACTCGGAGATATTAAACTTTTCTCTGGCGAAAAATGGTCGGCAAGCCTATTATATAAGCAAGTGGAAAAGGAGAATAAGAACGAGCCAACAGGCTATCTTGCAAAATTTAAGGCAGCACAATTTTATTATTATGTTGGCGAAATGGAATGGGCAAAATCGCAGTTAGATGTTCTGCGCGGCGCTACTTCAAAGCTTATTGCTAATAACTCCATGGAGTTATACCTCCTTATTCAAGAGAATATTAGCGCCGATAGCAGCTATGATGCTTTGAGTATGTACGCCCAGGCAGACCTACTTCAGTATCAGAAAAAATACGATTTGGCAAATATGAAA
>Ga0256842_1002777_pt1 | contig 12154 bp, 10 predicted proteins | sample 4559240metaG_FD_185973 | JGI IMG/M metagenome (GOLD analysis project Ga0256842, IMG submission 185973) | Hydrothermal vent microbial communities from Guaymas Basin, Mexico - 4559-240 | ecosystem: Environmental > Aquatic > Marine > Hydrothermal vents | place: Mexico: Guaymas Basin | collected...
TTATGCCAAAAACTTAGGAACAAAGAGTCCCAATGTAGGCATATATTATGCAACAGGTACTAATATTGATAATATGTATAGAATTGCTCCTAGTATATCATTTAAATCGGGTAATTTTATGCTTTCTGTTGAATTAGAACACACCACTGCTACTTACGGAAGTATAGATTTTAATGGTATAATAAAACCTATAAATTCACCAGCAAATAATAGAATCCTAATTACCGGTTTCTACTTCTTTTAACCCACATTATTCATACAAATAACAAAGCGAATTGTATGCATTGACAATGAATAATACAAATTAAGTAATCGCAGAAATTTCAACAATGACACTACCTCTCCCATATTGAGACATTTTATAGTATCAATAACCAAAAAATAATTACTAAATCACTGTATACGTGCACAATATTTTTTTGGCATACTTATTGTAAGACACCTTAAAGAGAAAGGAAGCATCCCCGCTTCCGTTAATTTTGTTTTAGAATAGCAATGTTAATCAAGAAAGTCCGCCCTGAGCAAGCGGACTTTTGCTTTTTATAAATATTGAATAAATCAAAGAAAAAATATAGAATAATTAATTACTAAGAATAATACCATTTTTAATATAATTATTCTTTTAAGAATTAACAATAATTATTACTTTTAACCCAAAATATACACTTAAATATATTTCAAAATCCGGTAATGTTATTTTTTTAAAAAAAATTACATAACTTGTTAATTCCTTATCATAATAAGAGTTATATTCTCAAAATGAACCACTTATTAAAATAAACATTTTTAAATAATACTTCTATATAACTAATTTCTAACAACTTATATTATTTGGCACAACTTATGCTTAAAATGATTCAGGAGAAAGGTAAACACCCGTTTACCGTATAGTTGTTTTAGAATAGCAATGTTAACCAAGAGAGTCCGCCCTGAGCAAGCGGACTTTTACTTTTTATAAAAAAATTAATTTAATAATATTAAGTCTCGTGCTCAGTAATTGACACAAATGAAATTATCAGTATAATATTTTCATAAAAATTGATATCTATTTTGCTGTATTAAAAAACCAAAATGAAATTAATATATCTTATTTTGAAAAATATTTTCCTAAAATGAATCACTTTTTAAAACAAAAAAATTACACCAAAACAGTTACACGCTTAACATTCAGCATATTAAATTATAAGGCATACATTTTGTTATTAGCTTAACAGGAGAAAAGGTAAACACCCCGTTTACCGTATAGTTGTTTTAGAATAGCAATGTTAACCAAGAGAGTCCGCCCTGAGCAAGCGGACTTTTACTTTTTCACAAAGTATCCTTTTAGCAAACAATAATTAATATATCATCTGATATCCTGACTATACAAACCAGCATTATCCACTGTTTTAGCTTTATGTTGATACATGGCGTCAAAACCTGTCGAAATATCCTCTAATACTTCAAAGGTTTTACAAAATAGTAGATGCGCCTAAAGATAAAATGTCAACTTATTAAATTACTGAAATACTATCAAATAAACAAGCAAATTTAATACAATGAAAAAATGCGCGGGCTAAGTAGCTAATTTTCTTCTTTAATAATATTTGTAGAATATATAAAAATTGTATCATTGGCATTATGTGGATTCATTTTTTGGAGCAAGATATCCATTTTACTTGGCAAAGCAGTATATTCATGGTGAATTGGGCCTAATCTTTCTTCAACTTTTTTAATTCTTTGCTTTAAATTATCTTTAGCAAAAAACAAAACATATTCTATACTATCAGCAGTACTTATTTTTGAATAACTTTTATTAGAACTTAATTCAATAAATTTGGCATCCCAATTATCACCGCTATAAAATCGTGGTAGTAATTGAGAACCATTTCTATTGACACCATCAATTGCTATTCTATTTAATTTATCCTTTCCATAAAAATAATACATGGCTTCTACCCTGCTTTTTTTATAATAAGAAGTTGTTATAAATGGAAGCACTATAAAATTCACCATAAGGAATAAAACAAAAGATATTCTTGTAAATTTCTTCCAAAAATTATTATTTAACTTACTATTAAGCAACTCATTCCATCCCATAACACCAAGTGATAAATACATTGGTAATATTGGCAATATAAACCTTTCTTGTTTATTTGGGAAGTACGAATGAAAAGCAAAAAATATAAAAGTTGGTACAAAAAGCAATAGCCATTCTTTCTTTGGTTTCAAAAAACCTGACATAAGCATTAAACCGTAAGGTGGTACAAAAAAAGCAATCAGTAACAAAATATAATTATACCATGGGCCATTTGGATACTCTCCACTATGACTAAGATTATATTCTACATATGACTGAAACTCAGCAAAGGGTCTATGCCAAATAAACAAATCAATGCCACCTTGTATAATAAAAATTGAAACAAAAGCTCCAAAACCATACACAAAAGCCAATTTTACAGGACGTTTAAATAACAAAACTAATCCAACTCCACCAATGAACAATATGGCCTGAAACCTTATTGAAAAAGAAATCGCTAAGATAAATCCTGCCCAAAAATACTTACTAAAATTTTGTTTTTCATTTTTAATAATCAACCAAACACCTGCAAGCATAGGAGGAATTGAAACAATCTCTACCAGATTTCTCACACTTAACCAAGGCATAAACCATGCAAAAGTAAGTAACCAACCAACTATTTTAGCGGTTCTTTCATTAGAAAGCTTTAGAGTTATCTTATAGCTAAGACTTATTATTAGCAATGAATAAACAGCATGAATAAACCTAACAATATACATTTTCAGGTCTGGATTTACAATCCCTATAAAATTCAATATATTAAATAAGATATAATGAAACCCGCTATAAAAAAAGCTATGTCCGGTTGGCATAGGGTTAGTCTGATTCCACGGAAGCCAATTATTATAGTCAGCACCGTCGACCCAACTCTGAGATGATTCTATTATTAAGAAATGATCGTCGAACATACCAAAACCTTTGGCGAAGAAAACAGCTATTATCCTTAATCCAAATGCTACCCATAGCATTGATTTAAGTGGATTATCTCTAAAATAAAATTTCAAATTTCTCATTATACACTATTATAAATCAATAAATTCTTGAAACACTTGTTGCAAATAAGCAGAACCTTCGCGGTAAGCTTCATCCCGTGTATCGTTATTATTAAACGTATTAAAAATGAATTTTTCATCAAAATAATTATATGACAAATACCCATCATCTCTTACCCATCCAAATCCTTCATTCAGCTCAAAATAAGCAAAATGCTTTTCATAAGGGTTAAATAAATCCTTACTCCAGTAAAATCTATCAGCATTGAAATGTAATTGATGTAAAATTGTTTTACTAATATCAATATGCGACCCAATTTTATTGTATTTCTTACCTACATATTCATTCTTCAGTGCCCCACCAGTTATTAGCAAGGGGATTTTTCTATATTCAGCCATAGCTATAGACCTATGTGTATATGTTTGATGAGAATGGTCTGCAACAAAAACGATAAGTGTATTTTTATACCATTCTGTTTTTTTAGCATTCTCAATAAAATTTCCAATACAACTATCAGTATAATATGCTGAATTATGAAAATCATCTTCTGTATCTCCCCAATCTATTTTTGGACTCATAGGCTGGTCGTATGGAGAATGACTACTTAAGGTAAAATATGTTATAAAAAAAGGCTGCTTTTTTTCTTCAATTTTATTCTCCAATAAATTAAACATATAACCATCATGAATTCCTAACTTCCCCCTAGGAATACTATTATCCCAATCATCATCTTCTAAAATCTCTTGAAAATGATTATGAATCAAATATGCTTTAATATTCCCATATCGCAATTCACCTCCATAATAAAAAGCAGTATAATAATTATTAGCATTAAATATACGGGTGATAGTTGGTGTCTTACGCATTTTTTCCGGAACGGTGGTAAGCGTTGTAATCGGTAAAGCCGGAAAACCTCCTAGAATTGAAGCTAAGCCTTGCTGGCTCCTATTTCCATTTGAGAAAAAATTAGTAAATAATAATCCTTCTTTCGCTATTTTATCAAAATTTGGTGTTATACCTTTTTTCCCACCAAGAGCACCTACTAAATCACCACTCCAACTTTCTAGCACTATAAAAAGAATATTTGGTCTTTTCTGATTTATTATAATAACTGTGGTATCAACACTATTAATATTCAGACTATCACAAATCTGAGTAGCTAATGCCGGCGAATATGATTTAAAAATATTTACATCGCTAATTTTTCGACTATTAATAAAATTATATGCCAAATTCCAGGCTGAGTTTACACTAATATCGTTTATCACTTCATTCTCAGAAAAATAACTCTCACTTTGACTTATTGGTATTTCTTGGATTCCTCCACGCATTGCAATAAATATCAAACCTCCAGTTATTACAATCAAAAATGGTGATAACACCAAACTTCTCTTTTCTGTAGAAGCTAATTTAATCTTTATAAACTTATTATAAATAAAAATCAAGAAGGCTGCACTAATAAGCAAAAATGATGTTTGCCAGATAGTATCCCAGGTTTTGTTAGAACCAATAACTTCTGCCGGTCTACTAAGATATTCCACTGCTTTTGCATTAACTTTCATTTTCCATTCAGGATATAAACCTATTTCTCCGATACCAAGAAAAGAATACAAAAAGATAAAAATATAGTTAAGATAATTTGATATTGTTACTATAAAATTATTCTTTAAAAAATAATTTATAGATTGTAGCAAAAATATAGAAGTTACAAAATAGCTAGCTGTTGACAAGTCCAATTCTAATGCATGCCATAAGATTGGAATAATTTCAGCTATATTTGCTCCAGAGTCATGTATTAAGCTATAATTTAAAATAACAAATGCCATTCTCCAAAAAATAAAGACAAATAGCCAAAATGCATAAAGCTTAATTAGAGAAAATAAATAATCAAAAATAGATTTCATTGAATATGTAATTAAGTTGTTTTCACTATCAATTGAACAATTGAAACACTATTGTATATTTAAAGAATTTATTGAGATTTTACAGCAAGCACTATATTATTCAAAACAAACAAAATATTATTTAATATTGGTTGTCAACATTAATTCATCTCCGATAAAAGCTTCCAATTTATCACCAATTTCAATTGGCCCCACACCTGCCGGCGTACCTGTATAAATCAAATCTCCAATCTTTAGAGTTAAAAATTGAGAGACATAAGCGATAATCTTATCAATAGGGAAAATCATATCTTTACTATTACCACTTTGAGTTAGCACACCATTCTTATGCATACTAAACTCTATTGATTCAAGGTTGTCAAAATTCTCTTTATTAATAAATTTACTAATTGGAGCTGCACCATCAAAAGCTTTAGCCGGCTCCCAAGGTAACCCCTTAGCTTTAAACTCGGATTGCAAATCACGGGCAGTAAAATCAAAACCAATACCTATAGCGTCATAATATGTATTTGCATACTTCTCATCGATGTATTTTCCAACTTTACATATTCTATAAACAAGTTCCGTTTCAAAATGTATATCTTGAGAAAATTCCGGATAATAAAAAGCTCGATTTTTATGAATAAGAGATGTTTCCGGTTTCATAAACCATACCGGAACAGCAGGGACAGGATTATTTAATTCCTTAGCATGAAGAGCATAATTTCTTCCTATACAAACAACTTTCATTATATATTATTTCTTTTTAAATAACTTATTTTATGCACATTAACACTTTATAATTTAAATTAATCAATCAATATTAATATAATACAAAATTACAATTAATCCTTTAGCAAAACCTTAAAATCGAGCTCACTACCGTTAAAAGTATTTAAATCAACATACTCAGTAATTCCATCAACCACTGCGGCATGTGTGAACTGCCAAAACACCCAGTTTTTCTGTTTAGGTTTACTTTTTTTAAGTCGCGAAATCCAAAGAGGATATTTTGCAAAATCTACTGTTTTAAAATATGATTTATAAAAATCTTGATTAACATATAAAATAGGCTTCATCTTATAATGTTGTTCCATTAATACTAAGCATCTTAAAACCTTATGGCGATATGCTGAAGTAGTAATTCTACTTTCCTGCTCAACATCCAACATTGGTGGTAAATCACCTTTAGACAATTTAACGACACCAAAAAAGTAATTCATTTGCTCATCAGGACTTTCTAAAGGATCAAAGAAATGATAGGCACCTCTATAAAAGCCAAACTGTTTAGCCTTTGCCCAGTTTAAATTAAAAAACTTATCTTTATATGAATTTGACTCCGTAGCTTTTATATAAACAAAATCAATTTTATGATATAAAAATGTAAAATCATGCAATAATTGCCAATTTATTTTACCCTGATGACGTGAAATATCAATACCGAAGATATCATAATCCGGCAAAAATATGTCTCCATTCAGATTAGTTGTTTTTTGCTTATTAATATGATTATTGTTCTTAACAACAAACACTTTGTGATAAACAATCTTAGAATAATATCTTATTGGTCCTCGAAAAATAAAGGATAAAATTAATAAGACAATAATAGTTGCCATACTTAATATAAAGGTAAGCCTCTTATTATTTTTCCTTTTCACTACCACAACCTAAGAAATCTTTGATGAGCCACCATTAAAAGAGCGCAATTTAATTGCAGTAAGAATCTTTTTTGTATAACTAGGAAAATCAGCTTTCATCATCCACTGATAATACTGAGGCTCTCTCTCGAACACCTCACTAACAAGTTGACCTTTATACTTACCAAAATTAAACACTTCCTCATTATTATCATTATAGATAATTTGCCCCATTAAATCAGCATTTTTATTAAATGAAGAAAATTCAGACAAAGCATTAATATCATTAATTACAGGTTTACTTACCTCCCCACTTCTATCTTTAAACTCTACACCTTTATATCTATCCAATTGTGCTTTAAGTATTTGATAAGTCGCTGTAGTATCGGCTAAAGCACTATGAGCATTCTCAAGATCCTGATTAAGATAGAATTTATAAGCAGCACTTAAAGTTCTCTGCTCCATACGCATAAATATATTCTGGACATCGAGCATCTTTCTATTTTTCATATCGATGTCTGCACCAACTCTAAGAATTTCTTCAACCAACATTGGCACATCAAATCTATTTGAATTATATCCGGCTAAATCTGCATTTCCAATAAATTGCAATAATTCACCAACAAACTCTTTGAATGTAGGTTTTAACCTGACATCTTCATCATAAATACCATGAATCTCTGAAGTCTCAGCAGGAATATGCATTTCAGGGTTTATACGCTGTTCTAATATTTCTTCTTTTCCATCAGGATATATTTTTATACAAGCAATTTCTACAATTCTATCTTTAGCAACATTTATTCCTGTTGTTTCTAAATCAAAAAATACTATTGGCTTTCCTAAATCTAATTCCATATTAATTATTTTAAATATTTCGTAAAATTACTCAATTATACCTTGCTTACACCTTATAATTCTTATTTTTATTGTTAATAGCACAAAAAAAGAGCAAAAATCGTAACAACTTCCTATTCCTTATAAAGAACTCCTAAAGTTGCATTTACTAATTGAATTTATAAATGGATAAATCGGAGTTTTCCAGCATTACAGCTTGACTATTCATTGCTTATTCATACAATTAGCTTTGTTATTGTATGAATAATGCGTATTAACATAATCTGACAATAAAAATTCTTAGTCAAAGTTATAGACTCACAATATATTAAAAGCAAGAAATAGTAATAAAAAAGCGATAATGAAAAAACATTATCGCTCTATATATAAAATAAGTAAATATTTACTAAGCTAATCCAGTAAATCCCATAAAAGCAAGGGCAAGAATACCTGCAACAATAAGTGCAGAAGGGATACCTTGCATACCTTTTGGGACCTCCATTCTATCTAAATGTTCTCTAATCCCAGAGAATAATACCATTGCTAAACCAAAACCTATAGACGTTGACATAGCAAATACAACACCCTCCATAAGATTAAAATCTTTTTGGATTGTAAGAATAGCAACACCTAAAACAGCACAGTTAGTTGTAATAAGAGGTAAAAATATACCTAAAGCTTGATAAAGAGAAGGAGAAACTTTTTTAAGAATAATCTCCACCATTTGTACCAGAGCAGCAATTACCAAAATAAATGTGATTGTTTGTAAAAATTCAATATGAAAAGGGACCAAAACATAATTTTGTAAAAGCCATGTAACAATAGTAGCAATGGTTATTACAAACATTACGGCTCCACTCATTCCAATAGAAGTAGAAACCTTACCTGACACGCCTAAGAAAGGACATACCCCAAGAAATTGGGATAATACAACATTATTAACAAATATTGCCGCGATTATAATTAATACATATTCCATAAAGCTCTATTTTAATTGTTAATTTTTCTAATGATAGCAATTAGATAACCAAGCACAAGGAATGCTCCAGGAGCAAGAATAAACACTATCATTGTTATTGGACTACCTTTATCGTCTGTAGGGAAAATATGAAGAGGGAAACCGAATAAGGCACCAGAACCAAGTATTTCTCTAACTCCACCTAAAACGGTAAGTGCAAATGAAAAACCTAGCCCCATTCCAAGACCATCGAGAATAGAATCTATTGCTCCATTTTTAGAAGCAAAAGCTTCTGCTCTACCAAGAACTATACAGTTTACAACAATAAGAGGGATAAATAATCCTAATTGTGCATGAAGAGCAGGTAGATAACCTTGCATTAATAAATCTACTATTGTAACAAAAGATGCAATTACAACAATAAAGGCAGGAATACGAACCTTATCAGGAATAAAACCTTTAATTAAGGAAATAACAAGGTTTGACATTACCAATACAAATGCAGTTGCCAGTCCCATTCCAAGTCCATTAATAGCTGAAGTAGTTGTCCCCAATGTAGGGCACATACCAAGCAATAATACAAATACAGGATTTTCTTTTAAGAAACCACGTGTTAAATTTGCTACTTTATTATTCATCGATACCTCCTTCTGATTTTAATGCTTCGTAAGCTCTTTTAGTTGCATCACAGAATGCTCTGGAACTAATAGTAGCAGCTGTTATAGCTTCTACATCACCACCATCCTTAGTTACTTTCAGCTTAAATGAAGCAGGATTCTTTCCATTAAACTGATTACTCCAGCCACTCTTAGATTTACTCATCTTATCTCCCAAACCGGGAGTTTCTTTAAATTCCAATACTGCGGTATTAATAATTATACCTTTTGGGTCGAAGCCAACCATAATTGTAAATCGACCTCCAAAACCCTTATCTGTATATGTTTTAACAGCAGTTCCAACTTTTTCGCCAGAAGCATAAGCTTCGTAAAAAGTCAATGAATCTTTACCTGTTGCCGGCATTACTCTAATAACCTTAAGAGTATCAAACTGAGGAACTACCTGGCCTATTGCTTTCTCCAATTTAGCTTTCTTTGCAGCTTGAATAGTATCAAAAGTTTGAGTATAAACAAGCGAAAGTGCTAATGCAGCAATTACGACTATTATCAATAGTCTAATTACCATATTTGCGAATGTAGATTCTGGTTTATTACCCATGGCTTACCTCCTCTCCAAAACGTTTTGGTTTAATTAAATTATTTAAATGTGGCACAATGGCATTCATTAAGAGTATAGCAAACGATACTCCTTCAGGATAAGCTCCCCAAACTCTAATAATAATGGTTAGTATTCCTACACCAGCACCAAAAATCAATTGGGCTTTACCTGTCATTGGTGATGTTACCATATCAGTAGCCATAAAGAAAACCCCTAACATTAAACCACCTGTAACCAAATGGAATAATGGGTTCACATATTCGTTAGGATTAATAAGCCACAAAATACCTGAAAACACAATAACAGAACCAAGGAAACTAACTGGTATTTGCCAAGTGATAATTTTTCTCACTAGCATATAAATACCACCTAACAAAAGGAGCAGGGCTGAAACTTCCCCGAGAGATCCTCCGCTTTGACCAAGGAATAATTGAGTATAGCTTGGCACCTTAGCCATCAAATCTGCCATTGGTTCACCATTCTTAAGGCCCTCCTTAACTATTCCAAGAGGTGTAGCTCCTGTAACTGCGTCAAGTCCCATTGGGAATACTTTGTCAACTACCGGCCATGATGTCATTTGAACAGGAAATGATATTAGTAAGAAAACTCTACCAACAAGAGCCGGGTTAAAAGGATTCTTACCTAAACCTCCAAAAGACATTTTTGCCACTCCTATAGCAACAAGTGCTCCAATAACAATTATCCAAATTGGAAGATTAGAAGGCACATTAAATGCTAATAAAATTCCCGTTATTACAGCAGACCCATCTTGTAACTGTGATGGTTGTTTTAAAATAAACTTAGTAATCAAATACTCGAAAAGCATTGCAGAGCCAACTGCTACTAATGTTACCTTTATAGCTCCCATTCCAAAATAATAGAATGAAGCTAACATAGCTGGCATCATAGCAATTACTACTCCCCACATTAGCTTTTTAACGCTTAGACCTCCATGTATATGTGGTGATCCTGATACGGTTAATAATCCCATTGTATATTATTTAATTATTTTCGACTTCTACTTCTTATCATAGCTCCAACATTGGCTTTACCAAGTCGGATATTATCTAGTAATGGACGGCCAGATGGGCATGTATAAACACACGAACCACATTCAATACAATCCATAATTCGTTCTTTTTCACAACTCTCATTTTCATTCTGACGTGCAATAATAGAAAGTAAATGAGGCTCCAGACCCATTGGACAAACTGTAGTACATTTTCCACAACGGATACAATTAAGAACGGGAACACGTTTTGATTTCTCTTTTTCAATTAAAAGAATACCAGAAGTTCCTTTTGTAACAGGAACATCTGTTGTTATTAATGCCTTTCCCATCATAGGACCTCCATTAATAATTTTACCTGTATTATCTAAGTCACAATTAGAGTTCTCGATAAGCGAAGTAATGGGAGTTCCTATTCTAACCTTATAATTAGATGGTTTGCCTACAGTTTTACCAGTAACTGTAACAACTCTTTCAATTAATGGTTTATTCTTTTGAATTGCCTCATAAATAGCGAAAGCTGTTCCAACATTATTTACAACACATCCAACTTCTATAGGTAGCTTTCCTGAAGGAACTTGACGAGAAATTAATGCGTCTATCAACTGTTTCTCACCTCCTTGAGGGTATTGTACTTTTAAAGCTTCTACTTTAATTTCCGGATAGTTAGCAGCAATACCTTTAAGATTCTCAATTGCATCCTTTTTATTATTCTCAATACCAATGATTGCCTTATTAATTTTCAAAGCTTTCATCATAATTGTAATACCAATCATTAGCTCTTCGCCTTTTTCAAGCATAACACGATGATCGGATGTAAGATAAGGTTCACACTCAACACCATTAATAATGAGATATTCAGGAGTTTTACCATCAGGAATCATATATTTGACATGAGAAGGAAAAGTAGCTCCTCCCATACCAACAATACCCATTTCGTGAATTTTATCAACGATTTCTTTGGGTTCTAAATTACATTCCTTAACGATTGTATGAGAGCGGTCAATACTTTCCTCCCAATCATCACCAATAACCTCAATAACTACAGATTCTTTTCTAAAACCTGTTGAATCGAGTCTTGGTTCAATCTTAGTTACTTTTCCTGAAACAGGGGAATGCACATCAGCAGAAATAAATGCTTCACCCTTTCCTAAAAGCTGCCCTACCTTAACCATCTCACCACGTTTAACCTGCACTTTAGCAGGAACGCCCAGATGTTGAGCTAAAGGAACAACTGCAATCTTTGGCAATGGAAACTCCTCAATAGCTGCCGATTCCGACATCTTATTCTCTGCAGGATGAATTCCACCTAATTTGAAAGTTAATAATCCCATTTCGATTATATTTATTCGATTGATATTCTTAATTATCTGTCTTAGTTTCCTTTTCTTCAGAAGTTTTAGCTTCTTTTGTAGGAAGACTTGCTGCTATATTCTCTACTACCTTTTCAGCTTTCACTTCAGCTTTTGGCTTTGCTGGTTTTGCTGCTGGTTTTGGTTTACGTGGCTTAAAATTAACCTCATGAATAGCATCAGTTGGGCAAACTTCAACACATTTTCTACATAA
>Ga0256842_1002778_pt1 | contig 12151 bp, 7 predicted proteins | sample 4559240metaG_FD_185973 | JGI IMG/M metagenome (GOLD analysis project Ga0256842, IMG submission 185973) | Hydrothermal vent microbial communities from Guaymas Basin, Mexico - 4559-240 | ecosystem: Environmental > Aquatic > Marine > Hydrothermal vents | place: Mexico: Guaymas Basin | collected...
GATCAATACGAATGTCAACTGGTTCATTTTGTAAGGGATATGTTTGAGTTCTCTGAGCCTTCAAAAATAAAGGAAAAAGTAAAAAAATTATTGATGGAAAAACATCCTATTTTTAAAAGAATTGCTATTTATATTATTAATTATCATTATAAAGACTTGAATGAATTGTTTTGGAACTGGAAGGGTAATCCACTCGAAGAAAATTCGCTTAAACATGAGTTATATGAACTATTTAAGAATAACTGTCTTTTTTTTACTAAGGAGCAAATTGCTAAGGTTTTGAATTGGATAGAGACTAAAAGGTATCATATACCTGAGGAAATAAAAAATGATAAAGAGCAAGTTAAAAAGATTCTTGCGTACCGTAAAAAAGAGTGGCTTTCTGCTCTTTTAGATGCAAAAGATCCTGATGTTATTTTATTGTATGAAAAATACCACCAAATAAATCCTGAAAAACTTGTCCATCCAGGTTTTAATTTCTGGATGGAGACTAGGATAGGATATGTAAGTCCAATTTCAAAAGATGAATTTTTAAATAAACCTAACGATGAAATAGCCACATATCTTAAAAAGTTTGAAGATAAAGAAGCAAAATTGAGTGAAATAGAAGATTTTGCAGATTTTTTAAGAAATTGCGTTTCAGAATATCCTGAAAAATTTACAGACAATATAAAACCATTTTTAGACATACCTCGAATATACCAACATGCATTATTGTGGGGTTTGAATGAAGCATGGCGATTAGGAAAAGAGCTTAACTGGCAAATAATTTTTGATTTTATATTTGAATTGATTACTTCAGATAATTTTTGGAATGAAGAATATAAAGGAATTAATTACAGAAATTGGATTATTTCCAGAATAGCCGAACTTATTGAAGATGGTACGAAAGATGATAATCATGCTTTTGATCCTAAATTTTTACCAAAGGCGGAAGAAATCTTATTAATCCTTGTTGAAAAAACTAAGTCTGATCTCCATAATACAGATGATCTTATTACCTCTGTTTTGAATTCAACAAAAGGAAAAATATTTTCAGCAATGATAAATTATTCTCTTAGATATGCTCGTCTGTATAAAAAAGAAAGTGAAGATAGATGGATAAATAGTATTAAGCAAGCTTTCACAAAACGGCTTAATCGTGATATTGAGTCTTCACTTGAATTTTCAGTAATACTAGGTGAATATTTAGCAAACCTTTATTGGCTTGATAAAAATTGGGTTATTGAAAATATAAATAAAATATTTCCAAAAAATAATGATATTCATTGGAAGGCAGCTATTACAGGATATCTTTTTTATTCTTCGGTGGTTTATAAAGATCTTTATTTTCTACTTAAAAGGAACGGACATTATGCCAAGGGTATAAAAACTGAATTTAGTGATTATTATATTGCAGAACGCCTTGTTCAACATATATGTATCGGATATTTAGAAGGATGGGAAAAATTAGAAGATAAAGAAAGCCTTATTTATTTATTGATAAGAAACAAAAATATAAAACAACTATTAGCAATAGTGAGTTTTTTTGAGATTGCCAAGGAAGAACTTAGTGATAAGATAAAAACCAAAATAAAACCTCTTTGGAAGGAGCTATTTGAGATAGCTAAAAAAAATAAAGAAAATCACGAATATCAAAAATTAGCGTCTGATCTTTCAAAGTGGTTATCGCTAATAGATGAAATAGACGAAGAGACTTTTGAATGGCTACTCTTTTCAGCTAAGTATGTTGATAAAGGTTTTAACGCTCCTTTTTTTATTGAATGCTTATTAAAACATGTTTCAAAAACACCAGAAAAAATTGCTAAAATCTATCTTGAAATGCTTAATGCTGATATTTTTCCTGTTTATGAAGAAGAACATATTAAAGAAATAGTACGCACGCTATATAAAAAAGGTGAGAAAAAAAATGCTGACAGAATATGTAATTTGTATGGTGAAAGAGGATTTTATTTTCTTAGAGAAATATATGCAGAAGGTAATAAAATGAACACATAGACTTATGACAGCGGAAGTGTATAAAAAATAAATTGCGAGGGGATGCCCAGGGATCGCACTATATAGCAATAGCATAATAAACATGGAAAAACGTGGAAAAATGTGGAATTCTACAAAAATTCCACATAAAAGTTTGAGGGAAAATCATGACCAAAAAACACAACCCTGTCCCAAATGTCTATCTTTACCGTCAAGGAGACTTTGATGCTATTCCCGGAAGCCCGTGGGTTTACTGGATTACATCGGGAATTAAGCGAGTGTTTGAGGAGCTACCAAAGCTGGAAGAAGTGGCAAAGCCACGACAGGGATTAGCTACAGCAGATAATTTTCGCTTTTTGCGGTTCTGGTGGGAGGTGGGTATTGAACGTATTGCTTTCGGTTGCAGGAGCCGGGAAGAAGCCATTGCCAGCGGTAAAAAGTGGTTTCCTTATATGAAAGGCGGGGAATTTAAACGCTGGTGGGGTAATCAGGATTATGTGGTGAATTGGTGGAAGGATGGGATGGAAGTTAAGGCTTGGGCTGATCCACTTTATGGAAATTCTGGCTGGTCACGAATTATTAAAAATTGGGAATTTTACTTCCGCCGAGGGATTACCTATTCCTTTTTAACAAGTGGAAGTTTTAGTGCACGCCTATCTCCGGGAGGGTTTATTTTTGATGTAGCTGGATCTTCTTTATTCCCTGAAAGTTTAGAAGATATATATCTCATCCTCGGAGTCTTAAATTCTACTCTTGCACATTATATTCTAAAAATTATTAATCCTACTGTGAATTTCCAAGTCGGCGATCTTGCCCGCCTTCCCATTCCCCGCAAATCAACCGACCGTCTGCATGAGCTGGTAGAAAAGGCCATAGAGCTGGCAAAAAAAGACGCTGAAGAAGATGAAACCACCTGGGACTTCATTGTCCCGCCTGAGTGGCCGGATGGTATTGAAAAGGTTGCCAGACGGCATGCTGAGCTTGCCGAAATTGAGCGCCAGATAGACGAAGAAGTATATCGCCTCTATGAAATCTCCGAAGAAGACCGCCAAGCGATTGAGGAGGAACTGAGAATTACAAATTCAGAATTAGAGAATAAAGGAGCTGAATCTTTAAGCAAAAAAGAACTTGCTCAAAAGTGGGTTAGCTATGCCGTAGGCATTGTGCTTGGTAGATTTAAGCCTGGTGTTCCCCATGCCTTGGGCCGCGGGAGATTTTCAGATGATGTTGCCGAAAAGCTGAGAGAGCTTGCCGTTCCTCACGGCATTGCTGTCCTTGATGAAGGCCACTTCCATGACCTGGCGGCGAGAGTCTTTGAGACACTGAGTATTATCTATGGTGAAGACCAAGCAGCAGAAATTGTGCATCAGGCAACTGCTAAACAAGGAGACCCTGTAGCCATACTGCGCAAGTATCTTTCTGGACCTTTTTTTAGAGAACATATTAAACTTTACCGCAAAAGACCGGTGTATTGGCTTTTGCAATCGCCTAAAAAAAAGTATGGGCTTTATCTTTTTCATGAAAAGCTTACCAGTGATACGCTTTACCGCATTCGTGGTGAGGAATATGTTGCTGCCAAAATCAGGCTCCTTGAGACCAAAATTGATGAGATGCGTAAGCTCAAAGATGTATCTGAGGGTCGAGAGAAGCGGCGTCTTGAAAAACAGATCTCCGAATTTGAGGATGTGCTTGAAGATGTTCGTGAATTTGCCAAGAAGATTGATGCCATTTTAAAACAAGGCTATACTCCGCACATTGATGACGGCGTGCTTATAAATATGGCTCCACTCTGGGAGCTTATACCTTTGTGGCAGGCAGAGCTTGAAAAATGCTGGGATGCCTTAGAACAAGGCGACTACGACTGGTCCCACATGGCCATGGATTATTGGCCTGAGCGGGTAAAAGAGAAATGCAAGGCTAACAAATCCTACGCCATTGCCCATGGATTGGTTGACGAAAACGAGCTTTTAGAGAAGAATACTTTGCGGAAAAAGGGAAAGAAGAGAGTTTTAGAAGGGATGTTTGGGTAGAGATGAAATGTGAAAGGAGATATTATGCTTCCTACAGATTTTACGCTTACCAATATTGGTAAAATAGAACATGCAACTATAAAATTAAATAAATTTACAGTTCTATGTGGAAAAAATAGTGTTGGGAAGTCTTTTTTTAGTAAAAGTTTGTTTCTATTATATAAATCAATATATGAATATGAAGAATGGGTTTATATAGAAATAGAAAGAAAAATTGAACGGTGTTTTATGAATCTATTTTTTATTGCTAGACTTTTGAATTCTCCACTAAGAGGTGAGATATCTTCGTTAAGAAAAAAAATCGCACTGTATTCAGAAGAGAAAAACTTAGATAGGCTTTTTTATCTTTTAAATAAAGCTGAGAAAACAATTAAAGATATAGAAAATCAAACAAGGCGATCTAAACAACTATCTTTTTTTGATAAGCAAACAGTAAATAAGGAACTCGAAGCTAAATTGATAGCTGTAAACGAAGAAATAAATTCTCTAAAGAAGCTTTTAAACTCATTGAGAGAAAATCCTTATGATATTTTAAAGAAATCTATCGATTATTTTATTAGATTAATTTTTAAAGGCCGCATTTGTAGATATGGGACTGAGATATCAAATATTAATTTAGGGAATAATTATTTAAAACTAAAAGAGAACAAAATTGTTAGCTTAGAATGTTCTGAAATTATTGAAAGAAAAAGAAATGTATTATTTATTGAATCACCTTTTATCCTAGAAATTTTTGAACAAATGGCTAAGTTAACAAAAAGCCAAATCCCATTTTTCAAGAAAAGATATGAAAAATATATCCTTCCATATCACATTGAAGATATTATTAATCAAATACGAGGTTATGAAGGACTACCAAGCGATAATACAAGTTTATTAGAAAAAATAGAAACTATTATTAAAGGTAAACTGAAATATTCTCCTCTAAAAGAGGAGATCATTTTTCAAGAGAAAAAACATAGTATTCATGCTCTTAACACGGCTTCGGGTATATTAACCTTTGGTGTGTTATATCTTTTATTACAATCAGGAGCTTTTGATGAAAATATGATACTAATATTCGAAGAGCCTGAAACTAATTTACATCCAGAATGGCAGGTAAAAATTGTAGAAATTTTAAAGACCCTTATGGAAGGAAAAGGTGTTCAGATATTTTTGACTACTCATAGTCCGTTTATAGTAAAAGCAGTAGAAGTTCTTGCTCTGGAAGATAAAAGTTTTAAAGAGAATTTGAGTATTAATTTATTATATGAAGATGGCAAAACTGTATGTGATTTTGAAGAAAGTACAGAAAAAATTTATGATCAATTACTCGGTCCATTTAGTAATTTAATGTTCAAAGGTTGGTTTTATGAGTAAAGCAATTTGTGTACGACAAAAGCAAATTATTTGTGAATTTTGCGGGGCTGAAGACTACGAAAAATGTCAAAATAAAAAGTGTGAAAATCTTAATTTACCTAAGGGAGTAGGATTATACCTTTTTGACAAAGTAAAAAAAAGAGATGGTAATGAAGAGGAAGGAATATACGAGCTGTGGTTAAAAGAATATCATAACATCCACGAATTTTGTAATCCTGAACCTGCCAAAGTGGATTATATACTTTTTTATCCGTCAAAACGAACTATTTTCTTGATAGAAATTTCTGACTTATACCGCAATTGGATTCATACTTTAAAAGAAAAATTAAGAACTGAAGTTTGGAATTTTCTTTCGAAAGAAAAAATATCAATCCAGATTAAAAAGGAAATTAGGCAATATATTATTGATAATAGCCATATTATAAATAAGCTTAAACAGTTCAGAGAATTTTTAAAAAATGATTTTACTACAAAATTGCAACAATATATCCCTCCTGAAAAAGTAGAATTATTGAAAAAAGAATTTTTATCTAAATTGACGACTTTTTCGGAAGAGTTTCATCTTCAAAAGAAAAATGAAATGGTCAAAAAGATAGATGATACTTTGCGGATATTTGAAATCTTTTTTGAAAGAATAGGTAAAGCTAAGCTTTTTGATTTTTATTGGCAAAAATTTAAACTTAAAGTAATTTTAATAGTTCCTCCGAAAGAGTATCATCAAGTAATTTTTTCATTGGTCAGTAGAATTAAACTTCGAAAGTTAAAGTATAAAAATATTATCTGCGATAATTGTCAATCAATGGAAAATTTTCAACGGAATTTAATGTTAACGGATGCCTAAAGTCCCTGACGAACTCCTAACATTAATCAGAAAATAACTTTATTTTTTGAACATCAAAGAAAAGAAATAACCAAAAGGGTGAGTATAAGAATTGACGAATTTTAAAAATATATTACAATTTAAACAAAATTATATGATATTTAAACCTGAAAAGTATGAGAACAACCATTCATTTGCCAGAGAGTTTTAAAGATAAGGTTGAGTATATTAAAATGGTTACAGGCAAGTCTTTTTCCTCTATAGTGCGTGAAGCTTTGGAGATATATTATGAACAATTAAAGCGTAAAGAAAAAATACAGGAATTGGAAGAGGAAGTTTGTGGAAAGGCGCTTTTGGTATCAGAAGAGGAAATTTTACAGGAAATAGAGGAAATGAGACGTGGCTCGAACCGCTTTTGATACAGGATTTTTAGTCAAATATCTTGCTGGCCATTCTAGGGCAAAACAGCTTTTTGCTAAAGCAAGCTTAGACAATCCAATTCTTCCCTCGCCAGTATATTTTGAGTTGGAGTCTCTTGTTTTAAGAGGGAAAATTAGTAAAGAAAAATGGCTTAAATTTAAGGAGATAATGGAAGAGCTAGCAGAGTTTTATCCCTTAGATAAACAAGCCTGTATTCAAGCAGCAAAGTTGAGACACACTTTTGGACTTTCTTCAGTTGATGCCATGATTGTGGGGATTGCTATCGTGAGCAATTGTAGATTGTTACTTACTACAGACCGTGCTTCTTTGGCAAGTAGATTAAGGTATTCTGAACTTGGGATAAAAATAAAAGTTGTAGAATAATGCCTAAGGTTTCAGACGAAATTATAACTCTTCTTGAAAAACAAATCCAAGACCATGGCATTGTAGTTTGGTATGATCCAGAGAGAGATTATACAAAGTTGATAGAAAACCTTGAGCTACCAGACACTAAAATTCTGAAATATAAGGGCAGTTTTTTTGAGCTGCGCTACCTAATGGAACCATTTCTTGAATTTGTGGATGAGAATGGAAATATCTCTGAACATCCAGAAATACCACCAAGGCTTCTTATTTATGTGCCTTTGCATCGTTCTGAAACAGATTATGCCCTTATAGAGGCTGAATCCTATGGTGTAATCATGGAGCCTGGGGCTTCGCACTGGCAGCGTAATACCAGGCTTAAAGTTATTGCTGAAAGAGTATTTAAAAAACTTAGACCAGAAGAAGCAAGTGCTATTGCTGACAAAGTAGAAAAAGGCACACTTAGCCTTGAAGATCTTGATAGGCTTGCTGAACAAAGTAGCGGCCTGGGAACACTAAAACTCATTTTTGATACTACTGCACCAGAAGAAATATTTCTTAGGTTTCTTAGCTTAGAAGAGTTTGATAGAGAAGTGTTGAACAAACAAGCACTTCCAGAACTTTGTGAGCTGATCCAGAAAGAGACAGGTTTTTATCTAAGTCCTGAACAATCTTTGTCCAATTTTAAAGAAAAGCTGGCGCGTAATCTATTGCTTGCAGAATTTGTTTTGAAACTAAAAAGTATTATAGAACTACCTGAAGCCCTTGCTTCTATACCTATTCCAGAATCTGCTATACAACAAAAGTTTATTCTTAAATTCTGTCATCTCTGGCGCAATCGCTCTGATTTACGAGAATCTTATGTAAAATTTGCAAACGATATAGAAAAAAGTTTATCACTTGCTTCTTTAGGAATTGAGCAGTCGGTACTTACAGAGATTGAAACATTTGCTGGTATAGAGGAAATCTTGCTTGCCTTTGCCGAGACTCAGATACTTGAAGGGAAAGCCCTTAAAGTGATTGAGCTTTCAGAAAAACGGAAACAGTCATTCTGGTCTCAGTTCAGAGAGGAGTATAAACTTCGCTGGCTCCTACTTAAAACCGCAGCGCAGTTAATTCAGGGGGCTGAACGCATAGAAAACGAACTAAAAACGACAAAGGGAAGTTTAGAAACGCTGGTTAAGGCTTATGTGTATGGGCTCAATGCTTCTCCCTGGTATATGCTTGATCGGCTTAAGCGACGTCTTGAAGTCCGTTATGCCAAATTTGACTTAAGGATAGATGATACTGATTCACATTTTGAAGAAGTAATACTCCTTGCACGCCAAAGATATCATGAAGCAGCATATCTATGCGCTGAATGGATGGCTAAAGCCATAGAAAAGGAGGGTCTTAATGCACGCCAGTTCCTGCATCAGGTTGAAATTTACCAGAAAAGACTGAAATCATTGATGTCTGAGGGGAAAACTGCCTATATCTTGGCAGATGCCCTGCGTTATGAGATGGGCCTTGACCTTATAGAAGGATTAGAGGAAGAATTTGAAATTAAAGTGGAAGCCGCTTTGGCACAACCGCCTACTATCACAGAGGTAGGCATGGCAGCCCTTATGCCTGGAGCTGACCGCGGGATGAAACTGGTAAGCACTAGGGCCGGTAAGGTCGGTATTTATGTTGGCGATACCCTGCTTAAAGATCGGGCCTCGCGGGTTAAATATTTTACCTCATCTTTTCAGGGCAAAGTACTGGTTTTGAAACTTAAAGACTTAATAAAACCCAACAAACGCAGGCGCAATGAAATCAAACAGGCAAACCTTATTCTTATAACCTCGCAGGAAATAGATCGCCATGGTGAGGAGAGTGAAGATGGAGAAGAAGCAAGAGTTCTTATGGAAGAAGTTCTGGTTAAACTTCGTCAGGGTATTCGCATTTTAGCCTCTTTAGGAGTGAAGAATATTTTGATTACCGCAGATCATGGGTTTGTGTTTTTAGATGAAATGGATGAATCCATGAAAATAGACCCTCCAGGTGGAAAAACCCTTGATCTACACCCACGCGTATGGATAGGACGTGGCGGTAGTAGTTCTCCTTTCTGTGTAAGGCTTAAAGCAGAACATATAGGTCTTAATAGTGAATTAGAGTTTGTTTTTCCCCGCGGGCTTGCATGTTTTAGGGTGCGCGGTAGTTCAAGTAGCTATTTTCACGGTGGATTTTCCTTGCCAGAACTTGTAGTTCCTGTGATTTTTATTTCACCTAAGCAGGTTCAATATTTGCCTTCAAAGGTAAATATTAAGTTTGGTAAAGAAAAAATCACTAATAGATTCTTCACAATAGAAGTTTCTTATATCCCGATGGGTTTATTTCAAGAGGAAACCAAAAAGGTCAAAGTTGTAGTCAAACACAATAAGTCTATAGTAGGCGAGGCTGTTACGGCAGCGTATGGCTTTAAAGAAGGTAGCCGAGAAATTTTACTTGAAAAAAACCGTCCCAACAGTATTACCATTATGATTGAAGATGCAGCTCCAGATGTAGTTTCTATCCATATATTAGATGCCAAGACCGACGTAGAGCTTGCTGCCCTTAAAAATTTGCAGGTTGAGTTAACTATCTAGACGGAGGTTTGGCTGTATGCCTGAACTTGACCAAAAGGCAAATTCAGTTTTTGCTGGAAAACTTGTCCGTAAAGATTTAGTAAGAAAAGTTAAGGTAGGTGCTAATGTTCCTGTTTATGTGCTGGAATACTTGCTCGGTAAATACTGTGCTACAGATGATCCTTTTGCTATAGAAGCGGGACTTAAGCTGGTTAATACTATTCTGGCAAATAATTTTGTCAGACCAGATGAATCAAATAAAGTTCAAGCACTTGTTCGTGAAAAAGGTAAATATACCCTTATTGATAAGGTCAAAGTTCGCTATCTTTCTGAAGAGGATAAATATTGGGCTGAGTTAGTAAATTTTGGTCACAAATATGTTCATGTTCCAGACCATTATGTTCGTCGGTATGAGTTACTACTTATGGGCGGCATTTGGGCCCAGATTGATATAAAACACGAATATGATGAAGAAGTTAGAGGAAGACGTAGCCCCTTTTGGATTGAAAAGATTAAACCTATTCAAGTAGGGTCTTTTGATTTAGAAGATTACATAGAAAGACGCAAGCAATTTAACTCGGAAGAATGGGTTGATCTTTTGCTGAGAAGTATTGGTCTTGAACCTTCATTTTTTAATCGAAGATTAAAACTTCTTATTCTTATGCGTCTTGTACCTCTTTGCGAGCCAAATTATAATCTGATTGAGCTTGGTCCTCGCGGTACAGGTAAGTCCTATGCTTATCAGGAAGTAAGTCCCTATGCTATCCTGCTTACTGGTCCTACCACAGTAGCCAATCTCTTTTACAACATGCGCACTGGTAAAATTGGACTTGTAGGTTTATGGGATGCAGTGGCCTTTGATGAGGTAGCAGATCTACAAAAAATGCCTAAAGAAGTAATCACCACCCTAAAGACATATTGTGAATCTGGCACCTTTGCCCGTGGTAAAGAAGCACTTTCTGCCCATGCTTCTATTGTCATGTTTGGAAATACCAATCAACCTGTTGAAGTAATGGTTCAAACCTCACATCTTTTTATGCCACTTCCTGATGTGATTCGGGAAGATATGGCCTTTCTTGATCGCATTCATTTTTATCTCCCTGGTTGGGAAATCCCAAAGATGAAGAACGAATTTTTTACCGGACACTATGGATTTGTGGTGAATTACCTTGCTGAAGCCCTGCGCGAGTTGCGGCGTCATAATTTCACAGAAGTCATTGACCGCTATTTTTCGCTTGGATCGCATCTCAATGCTCGTGATGTTAAGGCTGTGCGTAAAACGGTTTCTGGATTAGTGAAGCTAATTTATCCGGATGGTGAAGTCTCTAAAGAAGAACTTGCTGAAGTAGTAGAGGTGGCTCTTGAAGGAAGGCGACGGGTAAAGGAACAGTTAAAGAAGATGGGCTCTTTTGAATATCATCAAACTTCTTTTTCCTATATAGACAATGAAACCCGTGAAGAATATTTTGTTGGTGTACCAGAACAGGGAGGTAGGAATGCTATTTCAGCTGATCCTCTATCTCCAGGTTCTGTTTATACAGCGTCAGTTGATGATCAAGGAAAAGTAGGACTCTATCGTCTTGAAGTAGGATGTTCTCCAGGAACAGGGAAACTTCGCATTGCAGGAGGAATAGAAGGTTCTATGAAAGAATCTATCCAGCGGGCATTTGCTTACATTCAAGCACATAAGGTGGAAATGGGAATCGGTAAAATGGTTGATACAACAGATTTTCATATAGAGGCTATTGATCTTTTGAACAATCATGTTCCTTGCGAAGCAGGCGTGGCGCTGATCGTTGCTATATTTTCAGCTTTAAGAAAACAATCAGTATTGCCAGCATTAATAATTATGGGTGATATAAGTATTCAGGGGAATATTAAACCTGTACGTTCTTTAGCTGAACCTTTACAGGTAGCTAGGGACAATGGTGCTAAACGTGCTCTTGTTCCACTTGAAAACAAACGAAATTTTTTAGAAATTTCAGGAGACATTATTGAACATGTAGACTTAATTTTTTATTCAGATCCTATAACTGCGGCTATGAAGTCTATGGGAATTTCTTAATTTCTCTATATTTTTTAGAGTTGGTTATGCCTAGATTTTACTTATTATTCTTATAGTTTTGTTACTGTGAATAATTGGTACAAAAAAAGTAGGTGCCCCCAATTTTTTGGTGAGATGCTCCCCAATATTTGGACAAAAAATTACCCCTTTTTTGTTCATACTGCAACTTTGTTTTGATTATTATTTTCATTTTCTGTAGTACTTTCTACCCCTTATCTTCCCTGGAAGGAGGCTTTTCCCTTTCGGATACATCTCATATCCTTTTCCATAACCCATGTCTTTTAAAAGCTGTGTGGGAGCATTTCTCAGCTCAAGTGGTACAGGAAGATTTCCATATCTTTTCACATCCTCTACTGCTCTGAAATAGGCTTCACATGCAGATCTGTCTTTTTTTGCAAGGGCAAGATATACTGTTCCATGAGCAAGGTTTATAGCACATTCAGGATATCCCACCACTTCCACTGCCTTAAATACCTCATTGGCAACCACAAGAGCTGTTGGCTGAGCCATACCTATATCTTCTGAGGCA
>Ga0256842_1002780_pt1 | contig 12144 bp, 11 predicted proteins | sample 4559240metaG_FD_185973 | JGI IMG/M metagenome (GOLD analysis project Ga0256842, IMG submission 185973) | Hydrothermal vent microbial communities from Guaymas Basin, Mexico - 4559-240 | ecosystem: Environmental > Aquatic > Marine > Hydrothermal vents | place: Mexico: Guaymas Basin | collected...
AAAATATAATTTTTTGTGTATATAACATAAAATGGTGCAATAGGAATTGCACCCTACAACATAATAAGGATATAAAATGACCCTAACCCTCCTAATCACAACCTACAACTCCCTATCCCAAGCAGTTCACACAACTCTAAAAGATAAAGGTTATAAAATAGATATAGTCTATGCCATAAATAAAACTCAAATTATAAATGAGATAAAAGCCTTTAACCCCAAAATTATCCTCTCTTCATTTCTAAAAAGCTATATCCCAAAAGAGATATACGAAAACTATCCAACCTTTGTATTTCACCCAGCACCAAGAGGTGATAGGGGAGCTTATAGTTTGGATTATGCTGTTTTTAATGAAGAAAAGGAGTGGGGTGGAGTTTGGTTAAGGGCAAATGAACTCTATGATGGTGGAGATATTTATGCAAGTAGCAGTTTTAAAATGCGTAAAAGCTATAAAGCTTCTATCTATAGGCAAGAGATGGTAAAAGTAGCTACCTCTACACTAAATAAGCTTTTTTATAATATAGAAAAAAATATATCAATTCCACAGATTTTAAATCCAATTCATAAACCTTTTACTCAAAAGATGAGAGCTATTAATTGGCAAAAAGATACTACAGATAAAATAATTAAAAAGATATATGCTAGTGACTCTTTAGATGGAGTTTGGGATAATATTTTAGGAATTGAGTGTTATCTTTTTGGAGTTTGGAAGGAGGACAGAATAGGAAGTGAGGTTTTAACCTCACAAGATGGGACTAAAGTCCCACTTCCTAAAACTATTTTAGCCAAAAGAGATGGTGCTATATGTTTAGCTACTATTGATGGGGCTATTTGGATAACTCATCTAAAGGAAGAGGGAGGATTTAAGCTTCCTGCTACATATCTATTAAAAGATAAAATTAAAGGGATAAAAGAGGATAGATTACCTCTTCTGTTTGATAAAAGTTATAATACATTTTATGAAACAAGTGTAGAGTATTGTGATAATGTTGCTTATTTATATTTCAATTTTCATAATGGGGCGATTAGTACAGCCCAAGCTATAAGATTAAAATATGCTATTGAGTATCTAAAAGATAGATGTAAGGTTTTGGTTTTGATGGGTGGAGATGACTTTTTTTCTAATGGAATACATCTAAATATCTTAGAAGATAGTCAGAAACAAGGAGAAGATGGTTGGGCAAATATAAATGCTATAAATGATTTGATTAAATCTATTATTTTTGCTGATGAGATAGTAACTATTGCTTCATTTGCGAAAAATGCAGGGGCTGGTGGAGTCTTTTTGGGATTAGCATGTGATTTTGTAGTGGCAAGAGAGGGAGTTGTGCTAAATCCTCACTATAAAACTTTGGGACTTAGTGGAAGTGAGTATCATACATATATCTTACCCAAAAGAGTAGCTAAAAAAGAGGCTCAAAGATTACTTAATGAGTGTTTGCCAATTTCAGTAGAGTATGCACAAAAGATTGGAATGGTTGATAAAGTTTTTGGTTATGATGAGTATTATAATGAGTTACATCAATTTGCCAAAGACTCTTTTGATGATGATTTTATTTGGGATAAGCAAGATTATTTAGAAGATAATAGAGAGTATATAGAGGAGTTTAAAGAGAGGGAGATAAATATAATGTATCCAGAGTTTTGGGATAAAGGCTCTAAATTCCATACTCTAAGAAGAGAATTTGTATATAAAATATGCCCAATTAAAACCCCTACAAGATTAAAATTGTATAATTCCTAAAAACGAATAGGTATTCAAAAATGCACGAATATAGTATAGTTCAATCATTAATTGAGAGTTGTGAAGAGAACGCAAGGGCTAATAATGCCAAAGAGATTACAAAAGTAGTTGTCAAAATTGGTGTGATGAGTGGGGTTGAGCCTCAACTACTTCAGACTGCTTTTGATACATTCAAAGAGGTTTCAATATGTGCTAATGCAGAGTTTATAATGAATATTCAACCAATTATTATTAAGTGTTTAGGTTGTCAAGAGGAGTCTAAAATATCAAAAAATGAGTATAAATGTCCTAAATGTAATGCTATTGAGTTAGATATAATTGATGGGAATGATATGTATTTGATGAGTTTAGAGATGATATAGTATCAATTTATCAATTTTTATGTATAATTCTCTATAAGGAGTTTTAATTGTCAATAAATAGAGCATCTAAAAAAGAGAAAAGAAAAGAACAGATAATGCAAGGAGCGTTGGAGCTTTTTGCATCAAAAGGATTTTATAGTACTACAATACCTGATATTGCACTATCACTTAAGATGAGTGTAGGTAATATGTATAACTATTTTAAATCCAAAGATATATTAGCAGAAGAAATTCTAAAGTTTATATCAGCATATTTAGGTAAAGAGTTACAAAAAATTAATGAAAAAGACATATCAACACAAGAGAAAACTAGAGAGATTGTAGATATTTATTTTGAAGTAGCTATGAGTAAACCTGAGATGATAGATTATTTTTTAAGGGTCTATTTATCAAATAGAGAGATATTTAGAGATGGTTGTGCAGGTATGATATGTGTTAATGAATTTGTTACAGAGATAATGATATATTTTGAAGAGGGTGTAAGAGCAGGAGAGCTTAGAGACCAAGATTTTTTTAGTGCTTTTGGGCTATTTATGGGTTATCTTGGTGGAATGGTATTTCTTAAAGGGGAACATATTTTACCCAAAGAGTTAGATGAGTATGTAGATGATATAAGTTTTAATATATACAAAGCACTTAGTATATAAAAGATGAGAAGTAAAAAGCTTAAAGTACTTTGGCTAACTGGAATTGCGTGTAATGGTAATGCCCACTCATTTTTAAACTATCCATATCTAGCTCAATTTATGGATAGATTTGAATTTTTATATCATCCTATAATAGAGTCTAAATATACTCTTGTTGATATTATTAATCAAGATTTAGAGTGTGATATTTTACTTATTGAGGGTGCTATATCTATTGAGTATAAGAAAGATACCACATCTATCTATGATATTATCCAAAAATACTCATCAAAAGCTCAAAAAATAGTTACAGTTGGGACTTGTGCCTCTTTTGGTGGTATATTTAGAGATAGTGGATATTTAGGGGCTTCAGGATTACACTTTGATAGAGATATAGAATTAGATGATTTCAAAAATATAAAATCCAAAACTATATCAATCTCTGGTTGTCCAATTCACCCAGAAGTTTTAGTAAATACACTATATAGCATAAGAGAAGATATTAAAATAGCACTTGATAAATTTTTGCGTCCCAAAGAGTTTTTTGCATATACAGTTCATAATGGTTGTACAAGAAATGAGTATTTTGAATATAAAATAGATAATCATAATTTTGGAGAACGAGAGGGGTGTATGTTTTATGAACATGGTTGTCAAGCCCCATATACTCATGGAAGTTGTAATAAGATATTATGGAATGAGGTAAATAGTAAAACAAGAGTAGGATTACAATGTATGGGTTGTAGTGAGCCATCATTTCCTAAATCAAATCTATTTAATACCAAAAAAAATATGGGAATACCAGAAGAGTTGCCATTAGGAGTAGGAAAAAGAACATATCTAACTCTTGCAGGAATTACAAAAGCATTTAATATTAAGAGATTAGAAACAAGGCTATTTAATGATTAAATTAATAGAAAAAATTGAGGGTGAAGCAAGACTTAATTATAGTTTCAAAGATAATTTAATAGATTTTGTAGAGATTGATTTTTTTACAACTAGAGGGATTGAAAAGATTTTAGAAAATAGAGCCATTTTAGATGCTTTGGTAATTAATCCAAGAGTTTGTGGAATATGTGGTCATGCCCAATTAATAGCTACAGTTAAAGCATTAGAAGATTGTTATGATAATATAGAAATTTCAAAAAAAGCTGAAATAGTTAGAGAACTTACTTTAAATTTTGAGATTATTCAAAATCATTTTAAGTGGTTTTATCTAACTATTATGCCTTTAATGGGATATAAAGATTATCTACTAAAAGCCTCTTTCCCCTCTCAATTAATGTCAAAAGCAATCGCCTCAATAGCAGGACAATATCCTCATACATCTTATGCTATTGTAGGTGGTATAGTTTGTGATATTGGGATGATGGAGTTAGTTAAAGTTGAAAGTTATATTGATGAGACTCTAAAATTTTTTGAAGAAAATCTTGTAGAAGCAGATGGTGAAGAGTTTTTAGAGTGTAATAACTCTAATAAATTACTAAGCAAAGATGGAGATTTACCAAAAGTATTAAATAAAATCAAAAATAGTAATCTAATAGATTTTGGAAAAAGTTATGATAGGTTTATTGTATTTGGAAAAAATAGCTATTTTAATAGTGGTAAATCAAATAAAACTCGTCTATATAAAACAATAGATATAGATAGAGTAGAGGAGTTTGATAATAATAAAAGTTTTGCTAAAAATGTAATGTATAAAGATAAATATTATGAAGTTGGTCCATTGGCAAGGGCTATGATAAATAAAACACCACTTATTAAAGATGCACATAGAAGATATGGAGATAGTATCATTAGCCGTATTTTAGCAAGAGTTTGCGAAATATTACAACTTTTAAACCATAGTAAAAAACTATTAAAAGAGATTAATCTAAATGAATTATCTTATATTAAACCCAAAATAGATATATCTCAAATCTCATCTTCTGGGGTAGGAGTTGTAGAGGCATCACGAGGGAGTTTAATTCATAAAGTAAATATAGAGAAGGGATTAATCAAAAAATATGATATTATTACCCCTACTCAATGGAATTTAGCAAATGGCACAAGAGATAATCTCGGAGTAGCACAAAATGCTATTATAGGTTTAGATAGCACAGAGTTAGCAGAGATTGTATTTAAATCTTTTGATGTATGTTCTGTATGTACTACTCATTAAAAAGCGATATATAATAGAATTTTAGATATAATCGCCAAAATTTAAAGGTAATTTCTGATGGCAAAAAGAGTATTAGTAAAGTTTTCTGGTGAAGCATTAGCAGGTGAAAATGGGTATGGTATAGATACTAAAATATTAAACTATGTAGCTGGTGAGATTAAAGAGCTTATTGATAATGGTATTGATGTTGGAGTTGTTGTTGGTGGTGGTAATATTATTCGTGGTGTATCTGCTGCGGCTGATGGGATTATCAAGCGAACAAGTGGTGATTATATGGGGATGTTAGCAACTGTTATTAATGGTGTAGCTCTTCAAGAAGCGTTGGAGCATTTGGGTATGGAAGCTAGACTTTTAAGTGCAATTGAGATGAAAGAGATAGGTGAATCTTTTATTATTCGTCGTGCTAAAAGACATCTTGAAAAAGGGCGTGTAGTGGTATTTGCAGGTGGTACTGGTAATCCATATTTTACTACTGATACGGCCGCTACTCTAAGAGCGTCTGAGATTGAGGCAGATATGATAATCAAAGCTACAAAGGTAGATGGTGTTTATGATAAAGACCCTGCCAAGTTTGATGATGCTGTAAAATTAAATAGTATTAGTTATGATGATGCTCTAAAAGACCATATTAAAGTAATGGATGATACATCAATTGCACTAGCAAAAGATAATAGTTTGCCAATTGTAATTTGTAATATGTTTAAAAAAGGTAACTTACTAGCTATTATCAATGGTGATACTAGTTTGTGTTCAATAGTTAAATAAAAAAGGATAAAAATGAGAACAGAACAATTAACAGCAAGAGCATTAGAGAAAGTGGGAGAAGATAAATATCTATTAGCAAGTGCAGTAGGTAAGAGAGTAACAGAGTTGGTTTCAGGTTCTGCACCATTAGTTCAATTAGACCAAAAGAAATATAAATTTGCTGATATTGCTCTATATGAGATTGCAGAGGGCAAAATAGAAGTAACATTAGAGAGTTAATTTTTGAAGAAATTTTTAGAGGATATAAAAGTATCTAATACAATAGAGAGTGCATTAGAATTTTTTTATAAGCAGATAGAACCGACAGAGATGATACAAGATGCTATTGAACTATCTATGAATTCTCACGATGGGCAGGTTAGAAAGAGTGGAGAGCCTTATATCATACATCCCATTTTAGTAGCATCATTAACTGCTATGATGAATGGTGATGAGGATATGGTAATAGCATCTATTTTACATGATATTGTAGAAGATACAGATATTACAATAGAAGAGGTATCAAGTAGATTTGGTAGGAAAGTATCTCATTTAGTTGAGGGGATTACAAAAATTGATGAGATTAGAGATGAGAAGTTTTTGAACTCATCATCTAATGAGAAGCTTATTAAATCAGCACTTACATTTAGAAAGATGGTAATAGCATCTATTCATGACCCACGAATACTACTTATCAAGCTTTGTGATAGAGTGCATAATCTTCTTACTCTTGATGCACTGCCTCTTAAAAAACAGATTAGAATATCCGAAGAGTCTTTGGTTGTTTATGCTCCCATTGCTCATAGGCTAGGAATATCAAAGCTTAAAAATATTATTGAGGATTTGAGTTTCTTCTATATATACCCCAAAGAGTATGAATTAATAGATAATTATATTAAATCAAACGAACAGAGTCTTGAGCTTAAATTGAATGATTTTATAGAGAGTATTAGAGATGATATGCATCAAAGTGGTTTTGAACAAAATGATTTTAATATTGCAGGTAGAGTAAAGCATTACTACTCTATTTATCTCAAAATGCAGAGAAAGGGCGTATCAATAGAAGAGGTTTTAGACCTTTTAGCTGTACGAATTATTGTAAAAGAGGTAGTGAAATGTTATGATGTATTGGGGGTTTTACATATTAAATTTACACCCTTGATATCAAGGTTCAAAGATTATATAGCACTTCCAAAAGAGAATGGATATAAGACAATTCATACAACAGTATTTAATAAAAACTCTATAATTGAAGCACAAATTAGAACTTATGAGATGGATGCTTTAGCAGAGTTTGGGATAGCTGCTCATTGGAAGTATAAAGGTGGTGAGGATAATGATATTAATCTTAAATGGTTAGAGTCATTGAGTTATCAAAATAATTCACCTGAAGAGTTTTATGAATTAGCCAAGAGTGATTTATTCTCTGAAGAGATTTCTATACTTTCACCAAAGGGTGATGCTTATACACTCCCTAGAGGTTCAACTGCTTTGGATTTTGCATACTCTATCCACTCTGATATTGGAAATAGTGCAAGTGGAGTAATGATTAATAATATTAAATCATCTCTTTTGACTATACTTAAAAATGGTGATGTAGTTCATATTGTAATGGATGGAGAACCACGACTTAGATGTTCGTGGATAGATACAGTCAAAAGTTCAAAAGCTAAACATGGGATAAAAACTCGTTGTAGAAATAGATTAAAAGAGACTGATATTACGGCTACATATAATATGTTATCAACCATATTTGATAGTAGTTATGTTTTTAGTGTAGATGTGATAGAGGAGTTGGGATTAAATGATATTATGCACAGAGTACCAAATGAACTGACTCTATATCAAGATACAATTCGTAAATTTGGTAAGTATATAGGACAATCAGAGGTAAGGCGTTGGGAGTTTATGAAAAAGGGCTATAAAATCCCAACCAAAATAGAAAAAGAGCATTTTGTATTTTATACCAATAAAGATATTGATAATATAAACTTTGATTACTGTTGTCATCCCAAATCTGGTGATGAGGTAGTAGCATTTTATTACCCTGATGGTATCACAATCCATCACAAACTTTGTAAAAAAGCATATACTTTGATAAATGACCATCATAATATGGTTTTTGTAAAGTGGAATAGTACAAAGGTATCAAAATATAAGCTTATAATAAGTCTTAAAAATAGAAAAGGTGAGTTGGCAAACTTACTAAATAAGCTTAGTCAATATCATATAAATGTAACAAGTATAGATTTAGGAATTTCTAGTAGTGATACAGCAGAGTATTGTACCATAGAGATAGAGTCCAAAGAGTCTAATAGGACTAAACTAACACAACAGTTAGAAAAACAGTTTAAACTAATAGAACTTAGTAGTTTAGATGATGCATATAATAGATAGGAGGGTATTTTGAGTATAGAGACAAAAATTCAAGAGGCATTAGCAGAGATAAATAGAGGTAGTGCTGAAATTATAGATGATAAAGCGATAGAAAAACTTGTAAGAGACTTTTATGAAAATGGAAATAACTATTTTGTAAAAGCTGGATTTGACCCAACTGCTCCTGATTTACATTTAGGACATACTGTACTGCTTCAAAAACTAGCAACTTTTCAAAAGTATGGTGGTATAGTTCAATTTTTAGTAGGAGATTTCACAGCTACTATTGGAGACCCAACAGGTAAAAGTGCTACAAGAAAAGTTTTGACTAGAGAAGAGATAGAACAAAATATATCAAGCTATACTACACAAGCATTTAAGATATTAGATAAGAGTAAAACAGAAGTCGTATATAATAATGATTGGTTAGGAAAACTAAGTGCCTCTGATATGATTAACTTAACATCATTTTTAACAGTGGCAAGAATGTTAGAGAGAGATGACTTTAGCAAAAGATTTAAAGCAAATATCCCAATTAGTACAAGTGAATTTACATATCCACTACTTCAAGGATATGATAGTGTCTATCTTAAAAGTGATATAGAGATAGGTGGAACAGACCAAAAGTTTAATCTATTAATGGGTAGAACTCTTCAAAAATCTTATGGTGTAGGTAAGCAACAAGCTGTTTTAATGATGCCTATATTAGAGGGACTTGATGGAGTTAATAAGATGAGTAAATCACTTAATAACTATATAGGTGTAACAGATGCCCCAAATGATATGTTTGGTAAAATATTATCTATTAGTGATGAGTTGATGTGGAGATATTATGAGCTTCTTTCAGATAAATCACTAGAGAGTATCAAAGGTTTAAAAGATGGAGTAGCAGATAAATCACTTCACCCTAAAAAAATCAAAGATATGTTGGCTATGGAGATTGTAGATAGATTTCATGGTAATGGCAAAGGTGGAGAGGCAAGAGATGAGTTTGCCAAAATTTTTGCACAAAAAAAGATACCCACAGACCTAGATGAGTATCAACTTGAATATAATATGGGTATTATAGATGCGTTAGTTTATTGTAAGCTAGTACCTACAAACTCTCAAGCAAGAAGAGATATAAAAGCAGGTGCAGTAAAAATTGACCAAGAGAAAGTAACAGATGAGAAGATGAGACTTAGTCGTGGTGAGTTTGTATTACAAAAAGGCAAAAAGAACTTTGTAAAAATCATTGTAAAATAAGGAATTATATATGAAAATAGGAAAATATGAGATAGAAAAACCAATTATCCAAGGTGGTATGGGTGTTGGTATTAGTTGGGATAAGTTAGCAGGTACTGTATCAAAAGAGGGTGGTTTAGGAGTACTTAGTTCTATAGGAACTGGCTATTATAAAAATAAAAAATATGCAGATAAACTACTTCAAGGAAGACCCTTAGATTCTATTAATTTCTGTTCTCGTGATGCAATGATTGCTATGGTAAAAGATGCTAGAGAGATATGTGGTGATGCACCTTTGGCTGTAAATGTGCTTTATGCAACCAATGATTATGGTAGAGTTGTAAAAGATGCTTGTGATGGTGGTGCTGATATGATTATCACAGGTGCAGGATTGCCTGTAAATATGCCATCATTTACCACAGATTACCCTGATGTTGCACTTATTCCAATTGTAAGTAGTGCAAGGGCGTTAAAATTAATTTGTCGTAAATGGAAAAGATATAATAAGCTTCCTGATGCAGTTATAGTTGAGGGTCCTCTAAGTGGTGGGCATCAAGGATTTGGATATGATGATTGTGCTAAACCTGAAAATCAACTAGAAGTAATTGTACCTCCTGTAATAGAAGAGGCAAAAAATTGGGGTAATATCCCTGTAATTGCTGCTGGTGGTATTTGGGATAAAAATGATATTGATAAATTTATAGATATGGGTTGTGCTGGGGTACAGATGGCCACAAGATTTATAGGTACTTATGAGTGTGATGCTCATGATAATCTCAAAGATATTTTAATTAACTCTAAAGAAGAGGATATTGAACTTCTAAAATCTCCCGTAGGATACCCTGCAAGAGGAATAAGAACCAAGCTTTTAGATGATATAGATAATGGTGGAGAGCCAAAAATCAAATGTATTAGTAACTGTATTTTTCCATGTAACCGTGGAGAAGAGGCAAAGCAGGTTAAACTCTGTGTGGCTGATAGATTAGCAGATGCTTATGAGGGTAAAGTAGATACAGGACTATTTTTTACAGGAACTAATGGGTATAAAATAGATAAGTTAATAAGTGTAAAAGAGCTAATGGATAAGTTAATCAATGGCGAAGAGAGTTAAAATTAGCAAACTATTTTTATTGATGTTTGCTACATTTTTAATATCTCTTAATGCTTCTAATCATCTAAAAAGCATTAAGATAGATAGAGGTGAGTTAAAACTCATCTTTGATAATAAAATCTCAAAATCTAATATTTCAACTTTTACACTAAATAAACCATATAGAAGAGTTTTTGATTTTAAAAATGCACAAATTTATAATAAAGATTTGCTAAAAAAACTCTATGCCCCTAATAATACCAAATTTAGATTATCTCAATTCAAAACAAATACAGTAAGATTAGTAATAGAGTCTGATAAAATATTCAAATGTAGCTATTACTCCCCCCTGCTATCATCAAATATATATAATATCTCTCTTCCATACTCCATAAGATATAATGAAAATGGCAGTAGCAATAAAAAAATAGTTACTACCAAAAAAGTTGAAAAGACTATAATAGTAAAAGAAGAAGAGAGTAACATCAAAAGCAAAGAGGTGAGTGAGCTACCATGGTATAGAAAACTTTTAGAGGGAAATAGTAATAAAAAGAGTACATATAAACCCAAAAAAGGGTATAGAATAGTAGTAGATGCAGGACACGGAGGGCATGATGGAGGAGCAACGGCAGGTGGATATAGAGAAAAAGATATAGTTTTACAAATTGCCAAAAGAGTCAAAAAACTACTATTAAGAGAGGGATATAGCGTATATATGACAAGAGATAGCGATCACTTTGTCAAGCTATCAAATAGAACCAAGTTCTCTAATAGAAGAAAAGCAGATATATTTGTATCAATCCATGCAAATGCCGTAGGCAAAAAAAGTAGAGCAAATATAGTCCATGGAATAGAGACCTACTTCTTATCTAAAGCAAGAACAGCAAGAGCCAAAAGAGTAGCAGCCAAAGAAAACCGTGCATTATTAAGTAAAAAAGATTATCATAGTAGAAATGTAATTTTAAATGATGTTTTAAATGGGCCAAAGATTATACTATCTAATAAACTTGCTATTGATGTACATAATAGTATTTTAGAATATACTAGAACACTATATCCAAAAACAAGAAGTGGAGGAGTCCGTTCAGCCCCATTTTGGGTATTAGTAGGTGCGCAAACTCCATCAATTCTAGTAGAAGTGGGATATATCACAAATCCCTATGAGAGAGCTAAAATTATAAAACCTAGTTATCAGACAATGATAGCAAAAGGAATTGTAAAAGGTGTGGGAAAATATCTAAGAAATAGAGAGAAAGAGTTGAATTAATTTAAGATAAATTCTACTCTTTAGCAATAAATTCAATATTAAATGTATAAGCTTTTAAGTTATCATGTCTTTGAAACCCAATACTCTGTAACTGCTCTAAATATTGAATTAATATCTCATTAAATTCTATATTTGATGAGTATCTTATTACTTGAAATCTAAATCTTCCACTTGGATATATTATTAGTTTTATATCTACTTGATTACCTGCAAACTCCTCTTGTTCAGGGAAGCCATCATATAATATAGCTGTTATTTTTGCACCATAAGCATTCATTTTATTTTTTAAATCACTCTTTGATACTTTTGGTTTATTTGTGGTCTTGATAAAGTTCTTTTTGGTTTTTGGTTTCTTAGTTTGGATACTTTTAAATAAATCACTACTTGAAACCTCTTTTTTCTTTTTTACTATTTTTTTCTTTTTGATTTTCTTTTTGATTATTTTTTTCTTTATAATCTTCTTCTTCTTTATAACCTTTTTTTTAATAATTTTCTTCTTTTTAATAATAGGTCTTTTAATCACTTTTTTATGAACTGTTTTTTTTATAGG
>Ga0256842_1002781_pt1 | contig 12143 bp, 14 predicted proteins | sample 4559240metaG_FD_185973 | JGI IMG/M metagenome (GOLD analysis project Ga0256842, IMG submission 185973) | Hydrothermal vent microbial communities from Guaymas Basin, Mexico - 4559-240 | ecosystem: Environmental > Aquatic > Marine > Hydrothermal vents | place: Mexico: Guaymas Basin | collected...
GAGCTGTTCTTCATGCGCTTCAACGAAGAGATGTGTCGATCCAAGCAATGAGGCACATCAATGCGTCTTCGAGATATCCCACGATCGACGCGCTACGGTTCAGGATGGTGATCGTTTCGCTGATCTGTATCCTCATGCTCTTGATCGATCCCGTGATCGTGGCATCGATAGCGATACAATGCATCTACGAGGATCTCGTAACCGTAATCACGTTGGCAAAGCTCTCGATGAATCTGCCAACCCTTTCCAGCTCGCGAACCATCCCTTGAACAACCTCTCTAACAACGTTTTTCGCAACACCCATCTTTGGAGAGGATTCGCTGAGAATCCTCTCAATGTTCGTTGCTGTTTCTCGAAGCTCCTCGAGGTTCATCGTAACGAATACGCATGTCTTTGCCCGCGGTGGAAGAACGGACGTTGCTTGAAGAGGATCCACGCCGAGTCGGAACCTCAGCTCTACGTAGCTCCTAAGCGTTTCGAGGATCAGATCGCTGAACTTCTCTGGATCCTCTACGTCGCTGAAATCGAACGCGATGCTGAGGCAATACAGAAGGTGCTTGGATACGTACGCGTACACATCTACGAAGGACGAAGCGTAGTACAACGCCGTTAACCAAGCTTCGTAGGATTCTCCACCGAGAAGCTCATCCACAACCTCCTCCAACCCCATCTCTCCGAGATCTACCAGAGCCTCCATAACGATCCTGGTCAAGCACTCCAAGCAACCAACTATCCTAGACTCGATACACCGAACATCCTCGCGAACAACACCCCTAAACCCCACAGTACTCAGCGACTCGACGACGTACCTAGGTACTCCATCTACCAAGAACGTGAACACGGCGTGCCTAGCCACGTATGGGGAGAGCATGGTTATCTCCCGTACATTTCCACAGCTGTGGATACGGCAAGGAACCTCTTCGACGTAGGGGCTCAACCTCCTCGGATCCACGCAGAGAACCGGTTGGGAGTATGCAACGAGCCACACGTTGATCATGTTCCAACCACCCCTCGAGACCGCTTCTTACCGTTCTAGGAACTTCAGGATTTGTACGCTTTACTTAGAATATAAACAATATGGCTATTTCTCGTTCATTCTCACAGCTGTGGATACATCGAGAAAACACACTTCATTAGAGGTTGCACTGAACTCGATTCTCATTACGTGGAGAGCCTTGCTTCACGATAGTAACACGAATAATGCTACTAGCTTTCTCATCGATCTATAGCCTTAATCATGCTACTCTTGTTAATCATCTACACAAGGTACTCTAGCGCAAAAGTTCTTATGCCCTTAGATAGAATCTAGAGATAGCCCCTTGTGCTAGCGTGGTTATAAGGCTCTGGATTCGATTCGATAAACGGTGGTGGTATGGCTAGGCTGAGGAGGGAGATCGTTGCGATCGTCTTCAACCATGGATGCATCTCCCTGGATGGCTTGATGGAGGAGCTACGTAGGAGGCTGGGGGTCGATGTGGATCGTTCCCTGGTTAGGAACCTCGTCTACCAGCTCAAGAAGCGTGGAAGGATAGTGGCTCCCGTTCGCGGCGTGTACTGTGCTCCGCACGCCGTGGATGCGCTTACTACGGAGATAGTCCTCGGCAACGTGCCTATCGTACGCGACGGCTTCTACAGGGATGGTACGCAACGCTACTCCGTGCTCCTACCCAAGCAACTCAACAACCTGTGGAGACGGCTCTACGAGGGAGGCGATTTCGTAGAGCTAGAGATTCGGTGGAACGACGAGAAGCTCAGAGTGTTTGCGAGGGTGAGCAAGGAGAACGAGCAGTACAAGGTATGCATACCGAAGACCGCAACGAAGGAAATCGAGGAAAAAATCGTGAAGAACCAGAAACCGTTCATCCGGGTGCGAGTGCTAGAACGAGCAGTACATGGATAGCATATATTACTCGGCGAAAGCTACCGATAGCCCCCTGATTGTTTCCCATGTTTGCGGTACTGCTATTCCCAGCAACGTCCTTCTGCCGCTGCGCTTGGCAACGACCTCTCCCAGCACTACGATGATGCTCTTCCTAACTTCCTCGGACGTCATCGGTGCTACTGGCGTGGTTAGCACGGTTAGCGAGCTTCCGTCGAATAGGTTCTCTTTAACGCTCTTGGTCTTGGCAAGTACTACAACGTAGTAGAACGCTCTCGCCTCCACGTACGGCGTCGTGTCGTCGGCGACGCCGATCTCGCTAACGTTAGCGTTCCAATCGATTGCAAGCTTCTTGCCGTTCTTGGCAACCAGGAACCTGATCTGCGGCTCATGGATGAAGACCTTGTACCCCATGCGCGCTATTATTTCCGGAATCATTATCTTGGTATCGAAGTGAGCAATCATATCGAGCACCAGATCCTCGCTAGGCTCGACAACGTTCCATACTCTCGCTCTAGCGGTCTCCTTCGTCAGTAGTATTGGCAATACCCTCATCTTCTGACCGATCTCTAGGAATCGGCAGTAGTTCTCCTGAGATATTGCGATCGCTCGATGTGTGTCATTTGCTAAGCGCCAATGTATTACCGGTCTGCCGTCGTGTTCCTTGATCACGCTGAATACTGGTATTAATGGCAACTTCGGATCTGTAGTGTAGAACTTTCTCGTGATGAACATGGATTTGGTTTGGGTTTGGGATACGGGAACCTGGGTCATGGGAACCACCAACAAGGATCTAACCGAAGAGGATCTCTCCAAGCGTCCGAATCTCTTCGATTCCTAGCTTCGTAGCTATCTCTCTCAGGACTTGCTCAAAGTCGCTAGGAGGTAGCAACGTCGATAGCTTCTCTATGATCGTTGACAATACCTGTATCCTTCTATCTTCGTCGGAGCATGCCATCGTTGCTGTGGTTATCGTAAGGTTGCCGTAGTCATCGACGACCACCATTATTGATCTCTTACCGATAGCGACGATCACTTCAAGTGGTGGTTCATCAACATGCTTCTTGCATCGGAATGCCAACACCCTGAACGGTAGTCTCCACCGGCACTCTGTTGTATCTAGGCACCGTATCAATGATGAGAATACTGATGAGTACGGCTCGGTGCTCTCGACAACATAACAACCGTGCTTTTCTATCAATGCATTGCTAAGCTCCTTACTCAACTTTCTAAGAGCTCTCTTTACTTGCTTGATTTCTTGCTTCAGCTTCTGTTGATCGATACGCTTTCCAACTTCTTGCCACTGCCTACGACCTACTGGAATGCTACATGCATAGAATACCCTTTGTTTAGCAAGTTTCTCGTCAATCTTAACAATACTATCCAGGCATTCCATTGCGCCTCTGAATGTCCTCCTTTCGATGTTGTCTATGTCAGCTTTATTCGTCAGAAACTCAATAATCTTCGATAGCGTTGGTGGAGTACTAATGCATTTGCTGATGCACTCGTTCTTTACGTTGCACTTCTCGATGCATATCTCCTTGCGAGATATATTTATGTAAGTTTTGATCTTCATGCTCCCACCTCAATCAATAATGTGAGTATTTGATTCGAATCCAATTTGAAAAAACGTGCGGATGTTCGTACACGGTGTATAGATATACTGCGACTTCGGCTCTCCTAGCAACGTTGATAGCAAGTTCCTGTATCTTTGGCGTTGTTGCAAACATGCCGTCTGTTAGCAGAACTACGCCGTACCTCGCTTTCCCCGACCTGATAACCTCGTCGATCTTCTGCAACGCTGGTTCTACATTTGTTCCTCTACCGGCGTGCTTCAGCAACGGCGCTAGGATGGTACTGTCGCCGACTTTCTGTCGCGGAATTGAAAGAACTTCGTATACCGTATCACCCCACGGTATCAACACGATGTCTGCTTGCACTTGTCTCGCAATCTCCACAACTTCTTTCGCAAACTCCTTGAGAAGATTCGTTTCTGCCACAATGCTACCACTAACATCGACAGCAACAATAATTTTCCTGGGATGCCTAGATCTGCTTCGTATCCTACCCATGGCATCCTCACCAAGTTTCCTAGATTCCCGCAACCACGTCGATTTCTTGATCTCCCTCGATAGTCCTCCCAGCTTTGCGCGCAAGATCCTCTTCCAATCCACTTTTCCTGCAACATCGAGTAGACGTAGATCATCGATAGGATCGAACTCCCTATTCTTTGTGAGATTCTCGATCGTTGCCCACCGTTCTATTGCGATGATAACATCTTCTTCGCTTGGCTCATCTTCTCTCTTCGAATCTCCGTTATCTTCATCGCTTTGTTCTTCATCTTGATGATCGTGACTTTGCGGAGCATTGCTGGAAGATGTAGAATCGGGTGATGAGTCGCTGGATGAACCAGAGGGAATACCTAGATCGTGCGTCTTCTCTTCTGTTACTCCATTCCTAAGAAGTAACCAGTACAGTTCTTCGGCGGACATTTTCTTTACTTCGTCAACGGGTTTCTTGATCTTGCCAGAAATCCATTCTGGCGTGATAACGTTTGGTGGTAGTTTCAAGCCGAGGCGCTCTGAAATGAAGTAGTTTATCACAGCATCGGAAGCAATGTTAAACGTTCCCGGATACCTATGCTTCCTAGCTTTCTCTGTATGCTTCAAGGCAATATGAAGTGCTTCGTGCAATATTATGCTGGCAAGAGTTTCTGGATCTTTTGGTACCATATCGAAGTTGATGAAGATCCTCTTGCCGTCGGTAGCAGCATACGCTGTTCCTCCTAGATCCTTCGCTTCTATTCTACACTTCGCTACGATTCCCAAGAACGTCGGCGCCTTCCTAGCGATTACTTTGATCGCACTAAGCACTAGTTTTCGCTGTTCTTCGCTGAGGTTCGCAGACCTAATCATCGCCTTCACCCCATTACCTTGCCTATCTCCTTGATGATCTTTCTCAAAGTCGGTAAGATTGCTACAAGTTGTAGCGATCTCCTAAATGCCGTTACCTTCTCAGTTCCTAGACACGCTAGCATCACTATTATTGCTTCGTTTCCTGCGAGATCTCGTATTTTTGCTATTGTTTTATCTACCTTCGATGCAAGTTCTGGATTCGCTCGCAAGGTATCTATTTCGCTTCTTAGCCATATTCCTAGAAGTGCTGTAGCGATAATTATATCGTCGAACCGCATCTTTTCTAGAACGCTAGGATCATTAATGATTTCGACGATGTTGGGCAACGGTCGCATCAGCCATTCGTAGAACATTTCTCCGATGCTCGGACCTAGCAATCCGTAGCAAATTGCTCGCATTTCTTCGGGTTTCCAAATTCTGTCGTACTCGTCGGTCAATGTCCAGTACAGCATTTCCCAGGTTCTCGGAGTGGCAAAGTTCTGCATTGTGGCTGACTGAATTTCTCTTGTTACTAGCTTCTTTGTAGTTGCTAGGAACGCTGACATTATTGCATACAGCTTTCCTGGTTGCTTTCTCTTTCTCCACTCGCTGACGATCTCTACAACTTTACGATACTCTTCGAGCTCTGCATCGTTCCACACAGGCATTCCGCGAATCCTCTTTTCTAGGTACTGAAGCCATGCTGAAACGGTATCCATTTTATTGTCGTAGTCGAGAGTCAGTACCATTGTTCGGTTTATTTGTGGCGCCGGCAATTCTCGTGCTATCGAAGATTCCTCGGGACGATTCCCGGCAGCAACAACCATGACACCGTCGTACAACTTAACAAAACCTACCCGTCGATCTAGCAATATTTTATAGCTCGCAGCCAGTACCGTATCGTCCTGTACGTTGGTTATTTCGTCCAAGAATATGATACCGGGAGTAGTTGCCATTACCTTTGCCCATTTGAGTGGCATATAGGCAACGTATCCATCTCGAGTTCTCGGCACACCAATGAGATCACTTGCTTCCACCTCCGTCAACCTAATATCGACAAAGACGAAGTCCCTAGCAGGATCGATCTCCAGAGAATCATCATACACAACAAGTTTGCGATTGAGTAAATCGGCAATTATTTCGGCAACTTGTAAAACAGTAGAGGATTTTCCTAGCCCGGGAGCTCCCAAAATGAGTATTGACGAACGAGATGTGAAGTAGGTCTTGACTAGGATCGAGCGAAGAGTTTTGAGATCGATTTTTAGATCAATCCCGGGCATGGGATCTTCCCCCGAGTATAGTATTCGCATAGAGGTATAAAAGCTTTACTCGTCTGGGTAAAGACCTTGTTCTTTGAGCAACTTCTTCGCTTTCCTGATCCAGCGACACGCTGTTGACGTCGATATCCCCGCTATCCTTGCTAGATCGTATTGTGTATACTCATTTCTCAGCACCTTCAGTATTGTTTCGGCATGGCTACTGAACTCTTGGCGGAGTACTTCAATGATTTTGTTCTCTAGCCAGCGTTTCCAGATGTATACTGTTTTGTAACTCACGTTCAGCAAGTTGGCAACTTGACACGTAGTCAGTTCGTTTCTCAGCACCTTCCACAGAAGCTCAAGTTCCTTTTTCGTGAATAACATCCCCAGCTTTCTCCTCATCACCTTTCTCACAAACGTCGTCGAACACCCTAGTGCAGATGCCACGGTATAAGTTGGCGTTGGATCACCGTTACTAATAGCCTTCTCGAGCTCCGAAGCAACCATTTCTACGAATATAGGCATCGGTATCCGATCTGAATCATTGCGATAGTCTTTGAGCAGTTGCTGAATCCTGGCATAGTTTTTACGGTTCTTCGATCTTCGCTCTATCCTATTGATACGTTCCTGGTACCGTCTTCGTCGAGCTTCTTCTTTGGCTGGACTAACTTCCTCAACTCCCAGAAACGATGCTGGCAAGTGATCCATTAGAACTTCTCCGGTATCTATACAAATAGCTTCTCCTCGAGAATAATCGAAGTAGATGTTTTTACATTCAAAATCCGTGAATGGAGACGGATTGAGTGAGGATTGGGATTGGGTTGGAGTACGCATGAGGTTCCCCCGAGTATAGTATTTGTTGGTAAAAGTATAAAAATGTTTTGGGGTCGTGAGGTGCGTTGCTGTGGTTAGGGAGGGCATCTATCCACGATCTTATCGAGATGAGGGCTCCAAGAATACATACTTATTCGTCATACGTTTCAACCCATTTCAATGTTCGACCGTCCCAGACGAGCTTCTTTGGCGGCGGTGGTGGCACATAGCCGTGGGAACGTAGATATTCCATACATGCTTCGGCGGAACCACCATAGCGCTTGGCATAGAGCTCTGCCAGATCCTTCGCAATCTTATAGAGTTCCCTCCTGTTCTTGATGAATGGTGCTATCAATCTGATGTTCTCCACTATGCGAACACACGCACGCCAGAATCTTTCACTCATACACGACCCCCAACACTCTTTCTACCTCCGAAACTATAAAAGTTTTTCTATGTTTTTCCTCTAGGGTCTCGCTATTTATAGAGTATCACCGTAGCAAGAAACTGTTCGGTGCAGAGCCATGATGGCTGTGAAGCAGAGGAAAATCGTGCTTAGGGAAGTTGCAATGATGTGGCTCAGGGCGAGGTTCTACGAGGATCTGTACGAGCACATGAAGATCGTTGCGGCTTAGCCATTTCTCTTTTGCGTAGGTATGCTACGAAGGCGAGCTCGGCTAGGCGGTAGGCTGGTGGGTATAGTGGTTCGCACCCCTCTTCGCTCTGTATACACATCTTTGTTTCTCTATCGAACCTCTCTACGATGATTCTGTACGCTTCGATAACGTCGTTGATCGGCTTTGGGTGCTCTAGGAGCCACTTCGTGAATACCGCAATCGTCTTTCTTCCCAGGGACGTTCTTGTGATGTCATCCATGGTTCTGGGGGTGATCGTATCCACAGCTGTGGGCACCAGAAGCGTTACCAGCCTAGCTTCGTTCAGCGGTACGTGGCATATCTTGGTGATGCTCTCGTGCTTCGGGTATCGACATAGGTTGAGCTCCAGGAACTTCTTTGGTTCTACGGAGTAGATCCTTCCGTCTCGAAGAACGTAGATCACTTCGGAGACGCCTATCTCCAGCGCTCTCCACACGATCTCCCAGTTCATTGTTAGTGCCTCCACGTGTTTGCCGATCTCCCTACAGTACTCCGGAAAGTAGTCGCAGAACTTGTGGAACGGTTCGCGTTCGTAGACCACGTACACCTTCTTCAACAGCTTGCTACCTCGATAAGCCGCGACAACCATGTGTCTACCAAAGTTCGTCTCACCGATCTCGAAAGCGATATCGTTACCGAACTCTCTGCGTAGAAGCTCCTTAACCACGTCAACTGCTTCGAAAACCGAATCGATCACTGCCAAGCCCAGTACCCAGCTATGGATAGAGAGCTTATTCGAGTTCAGCCACGTAGAGAAGAACGATACAAAAACTGTGTTGCGAAGAGCAAGGAAGCGATGAGTTCTACGTCTCGAGGGAGAGCGACGATCCTAGGTGTTCAGCTAGCTCTACGGCTCTGGATACTGCTCTAGCGATTCTCTGAACGTCTTCGAGGTTCATGACGTAGCTCGGTGGATACGTTTCTTCGTGCACGATCTTTATCGGTTCGAGAGCGACCTCACCGTCTCCACGAGGTACGACTCTACAGAGCTGTACCAGTAGATCATTCTTAGCGCCTCTACTACTCCTATCGTAAACGACTCTAATCACCTTGTCGACGTTCGGAGGTATCTCGAACAGTACATGTGGATGCGTACCGAACGTGCTCGAAACGGTGTAGTACGGGAGAACCCTTCCATTGTATGCCAGCACCTCGTACGTGATTCCGCCGGGTTCGCCTCTTTATATAAACTTATATGATTTTATATGATTGGTCATCGGCTCACCCTGGTTCTCCCGCTTCCTCGGGTTTCATCGTTCATCGCGGGAGCGCTCGGGGAGCACCCATGGGCTCCCCGCATCCCCTTCAAGGCGCGTTGATAGATGTTGATGGCTCCGATGGTATCCCTATCCCGTTTGTATCCACATACAGGGCATATTCCTAGTCTGTGCCAGTAACGTAGCTCGGAGTCGCACCTTGGACATGTCTTCGATGTGTTCCTCGGATCTACGAAGATTATCGGAACGTTGTACTCTATAGCCTTGGTGATTATAGCTAGCTGAAGCTTCCTGTAGGCAAAGCGAGATAGCTTCCACGCTAGCTTCGAACCGCTTTGAGATCTCGCTTGCCATAACCTCTCAAGGTTCTCCAGAGCTACAGCGGATCTGCTTCTCAAAGCTTTCAGTACTACGTACTTAGCGAACTTCCTACACCAATCCACAACGATGTTCCTACTCCTTCTATGAAGTGCCCTAATCCTGTTGAGGATCCTTAGGTTGTACCTCCATCGCTTAGGATACTTCCTCTGAAGCTCTTCAGCGTATGCCTTAAGCGATAGTGCCTCGATGAACCTTGTACTAACCCTCCTAACCTTCCTACCGTCGTAGAGTGTCAACTGCCTAAGGTTGATATCGATAGCGATAGCATTCCTAGATCTATACGGACGGTAATCGAATTCGAAGGGTATCGATATCCATAGAGATCCTCTTTCGTACTTAACAACGATTTCATACCATTTCCTACCCAAGAACTTCTTAACGTAATTAGGATCGTGTAGAATCCTCAGCCTATAGCGCTTCTCCCTGATCACGATCTCCACAACCATGTTCTCTAGATCGATTCTAGCATCATATCTGTCTAGCCTAACACTCATCTTCTTGATAATGGGTTTGGAACCACCGTTACTCTTTGTTGCTTTGACTAGTGCTAGAGCGTACCTATACAGTTGCTTCGCTACGTGTGCCCTAAAACCATAGCACTCTCTCAACGTCTTGTAGAACATCTGATGACATTGATTTAGAGTAGGTAGCTTGTCTAACTCCCAAAGAGCATCCACAACTTTTTGGAGCACGTAGCGATACACAAACATATCCCATAGCAGATCATTTAGATTACCACCAACCAGAATAACCTTGGCTTTTAGCGTTATCGAGTATCTCCCCTCGGGGAGCACCCGCACAACGGGTGCCCTCCCCCTCATCGGGGTTCGCCAAGGATTATATACCTGGTGTACAGATTTATAAAGATTGGTGAACTACATGAGCCTAGTCTACGTATTCGAAGCAACCATAGTCAAGTCAGGCGCTAAGTACCTCATCTACCCACCCAAGGAATACCAAGAAAAGCTGAAGCAGTTCCACGGACAGAGAGTCAAGGTCATCATAGTGAAAGAATCGTAGCCAAGAAAATCATATAGAATTCTATAAGTTTATGTTATATGTGAAACGGCGCCGGTCTCCCTCCACATGGTGTGGTACACGCGGTTGCCACGAGCCAGTATCTTCCTCTTGATGCGCTCTATCTCTGCGTAAACACCCATCCTACCCACCGACGCTACGACGAGGAGTCACCGAATATAAACTCTTTCATGTATGTCCGCGCTCCTTCAGGATCCGTTCAACGGCTCTGTAGATCTCTATGGCTGTCTGCGGCTCAGCTTTTCCTCTGTATACAGCGGATCTCAGCAACCTCTCTACCTTCCTCAGCACTCCTCTCCCTCCCCTCGACAACGTCTCTACGATCGCGTGAGCGTAGGCTCTATCCAGTCTACGGTGCGCAACCGCGTACTCGATGAGTTTCCTCACCTCGTTCGGGATCGCTACTTTGGTAGCGCGGTGCTCGGTCTTCGAGGTGGATCTGCTCTTCTCCACAGCTGTGGTTACTGTCTCGACGCGACCACCGCTCTCTTTACCTGCTTTCTTCTCGATGCTCTTCTTGGCTACGGCTTCGGTTCCTACGCTGATCGTAGGCGTAGGGATCTCGGGGATCTCGATCGGTTTACCCTCGATTAGGCGCGTAACGAGGATACGGAGGATATTGAGTGCTTCACCTCTTTCGCTTTCGGGGATGCTCTGCAACATTTCTCTTAGTGTCTTTAGGCGCCTGTGTATGTTCGATGGAGCTATGTTCAGGATCCTAGAAGCGTCCCACGCTGTGATCGCTCCTCGAACCACGTCGAGGAGCACGCGGATCGTCTTTGGCGAGAAGCGCGTTGCTAGCTTCTTCACGATATCGAGACACTTTCGATAGAGCAACGGCTTCTTCGTTGCGTAGTACGCTACAAGCACATCGCTCGGAACGAACCCCTCTAGATCCGGAACAACGTTCCTGAGCTCCTCTACCGCTTGGGCAACCAGCTCGAGCGCGAGCTTCCTGGATCCAACGATCTCGGCGAGCCTATCTATGCTAATCGATCCCCGGAGAACGTCTAGGATACGCTTATAGATGGCGTCGCCGAACTTCTTTCCGAGCTCTTCGCCGAGCAACGCCTTCATGGCTTTGACTATCGCTAGGTACGTCGAGGATGGAGATCTTCCGTAGCGTCTACCGATGGGAACTAGACCCTCTTCGGGGTGCCGTAGGTAGTCGGCGAGGATCAGCAACGCTTCGCCCAACGTAAGGCTTCGATGCAACGTGGATCTACGTCGAGAAGGTCCGGCACCAGTCGATCGAAGAATCATGTACAGCAACTTGTAGCTCCTGATCCCCGTCCTCCTCATTATCTCCTCGATCGGCAAGCCTTGCCTGTAGAGCTCGATCGCCTCAATGACCTTGGAAAGGCTCTTGCCCAGCTCCTTGAACATCGTCTTCAGTTGCTGATGACCTCCGCGGAACACGTTCTCCAGATTCATTTCCCATACCAGCGCAAGCGGATGCTCTTCCAATACTTCTCCTGTCTCCGTACACACGAGTTGCCCCGATGCGTACTCTATCCTACCGCTAGGACACTTCTCGAGGTGTTCGGGAGTTACCGCGAAGTGCGTGATTGGTCTACCCATCCTCTGACCCGATTCCTCGGCAACGGTTCGACGGAAATAAAGTGCTCGTTTCAGGAGCGTTGCGTTGCTTGGTAGACCAGTTTATATCTACGCTCTGCTCTACCGTTGATCGGGTGACTCGATGAGCCTGGTGATAGACTTCGATGAAGTGCTTCGCGCGTACCGTGAGCTGGTTAGGAGCGGTAGGACTCCGACGATAGGTCTCGTCGCTGCGAAGCTGGGGGTGAAGCCCGAGGAGCTCTACGAGGAGCTGAAGAAGATGGAGCGGAGAGGGTTGGTGAGGCTGATCCTTCCAGTAACGGAGATACGGATCGAGATCCCGAGGCTCGTCGTATCGGGTGCGAGGGTCGCTTCCTCGTCGGAGCAACGACCCTTCCACTTCGCTACGCGCGTTCTCTACACGTTTAGTAGGAACCTTACGCTGA
>Ga0256842_1002782_pt1 | contig 12141 bp, 7 predicted proteins | sample 4559240metaG_FD_185973 | JGI IMG/M metagenome (GOLD analysis project Ga0256842, IMG submission 185973) | Hydrothermal vent microbial communities from Guaymas Basin, Mexico - 4559-240 | ecosystem: Environmental > Aquatic > Marine > Hydrothermal vents | place: Mexico: Guaymas Basin | collected...
GTTGGTGATTCGCTCCAGATCGCTGCAATCTATTCTATGAGAGCAGACTCTTGGACCGGTCCACATTATGTGGATCTCTGGATCGAGTAGCGAACCTATTTGCTTCATGTAGTCCTCGACGACATCGTAGTAGAACGTGGGGCAGAAGACCATGGTCCTAGGCCTTAGCTCCCTATAGACGTGGTTCACTAGAGCTGCCTGAGCTTCTGCTAGACTTCGAAAACCTTTCCCTCTCAATACGGGTGGTATGTCGTCTAGGAATAGAGCTATGCATTCGATGCCGAGCTCCATGAAGTACTCGAACTTTCTAACGAGTAGAGCTATGTCGTGAGGAGATGAGTAGTCTATATCTAGCCCTGGACTCAGTGCGAAACATACCTCGACACCGTAGCGCTTGGCAGCGTCTACGAACATCGAGAAGCTTTCCACGAAGTTCTGCGGGTACGGTGATCGCCACCATTGACGGTGATACGGATCCCACTTAGGACCGTAGATGTAGGTATCTAGCTCTATCCTACCCATGAATTCGACCATAGTAATCCTATCGATCCAATCCCACATAGGTCCGTAGAATCCTTCAACGATCCCCATCATATGAAGCACCCAGTGCAAGGTCTGTCGAAGGAGTTTAATAGATTCGATGTATCGATACGTTGAGCCACGAATCTATAGTTGTTCTAACACTTCGTTCAGCGAACAGCTTGACGAGGTAGTAGCTATCGTCGAGTAGAATCCTTGCAATCCTAGAGAATCTCTGAGGCATTTCGATCACAACGCTATCCTCTACGAGCTTAGCATCGATACCGTGCCTAGATAGATGCTCGTGTGCACGCACTGCATCGGGTCCCTTAACTACGTATTTCCTAGGTCCTTCCAGACCAACTATCTCGTCGTATCTACGATCGAGTCTCTCAACGATCTTTACGAAGTCTACGTTCTTCGAGACGAACTCTATGGTTCTCCGAATAGCTTCGAGATGCGCTAGAATACGTTCGTATATGAGGTACGTACCTAGCCCAACGCCCCACGTCTCGACCAGTACTTTGGCGCGACCTTCGAGGGGTACGTGGCTACCGAGGTAGATGGGTGGGATCGCTGCAATGCCGTTACCGGGGCGAAGGATCTTCACTACCAAACCCGTTGCTTTCTCGATAGCGTTGCGGATGATCGAGGCTAGGACCATAGATAGTGCCTGTACTTCGGGAGAGGTTCCGATGTACGGAGCATCGGTTACGTACGCATCGAATCCCTCCGTTTCGTGAGCCCATCTAGGAGGCGAACCTCTACGTGCATAGAACTCGTGTAGGTCTAGAACGATGTGTGGATCGAATCTATGAATGAAGCTGTGGATGGCTTGGGTTTCGGGAAGCCGAAGCTCGAGCCAATCGCGGTTCATGTCACGTAGACTAGCCGTAAGCCTTGCCTCTGCGCAATCGCATTTCCAGCTAGGTGCACCGCATCGTTCAAGGCATGGACCCAGCCTCGACAAGCCATCGGGGTTCGCACACGGTATCACGGCGAGCTCCATGCCTTCGATCCGGATCTCGTTCTCCATAACCATCCTAACGAAGTTCATTGCCGCAACTATCGGAGCTGGTTCGCTACCGTGTTGACCAGCCACGATAAGGATGCGAACATCGCCGCTACCGACTCTCATTGCATAGATAGGGCGCCCCTCCTGGCTACGACCAACCTCCTCAACTTTGAAACCTCTACGCGATGCAGATGCAGCAAGGTTTTCGATGTCTTGGGGCGTTGGTATCGATAGAAAGAGTCTCGACAACGTTGTCACCACGTTACCGAAACATGGTTCGAGATTAATACGTCTCATCTAGCAAAGGCTATAAGCTTCGAGGAACCCTCTATCTGAGGGCATTTTGACGCTGTACTGTGGTTCTGCAAGCGTAAGCTTAGCACCACCTCTAGGAATGCCTATGGCTGGCTACCTCGATAGAGAAGGATACGCATCGGGATTCCTAGACGATCTACGTGCTAGATGCATTGCTCTAGCGAACGATGGCTCAGAGGTTCTTCTAGTACTCATGGACATCGTTAGAGTGGATAGCGATCTAGATCGAGAGCTACGCATTGCGTTGAGTAGGGCTCTGGGCGTAGATGAACGCAACGTTGTTCTGATGGCTACGCATACGCATTCCGGTCCCGAGGTAAGTCTCGGTGAATGGAGTACGAAGCCTCTGAACCGTGATGAGCAGGCAATTGTTAGGAAGTTTCGTAGCGAACTCGTGAGGAAAGTCGTGAACTGTGCAGTAGCAGCTTTCGAATCTATGGAGTCGTGCCGGGCTGAGCTTCATCGTGCAGAGATCTTTGGGGTTGCTAGCAATAGGATAGATCCATCTAAGCAGTTCGATCCAGAGATGCTCTACATAATCCTTGCATCCAGTGGAAGGATCCGTGCATGTCTAGCTAACTTTGCTTGCCATCCAACAGTGTTGGGACCTAGCAACACGCTCTACTCTGGAGATCTACATGGTTGGTGTTCACGCGAACTAGAGGAGATCCTAGGATCGGTAGTGATGATCACCAACGGTGCGGCTGGCAACGTTAGTACGAGGTATACTAGGCGAGGTCACGGTGTTGAAGAACTAGAACGAATGAGTGCAATTGTCGTGGATAGCTTCGTAAAGGCTCTCGATAGTGCAACAGCTATCGAACTCGAGGGAGACGAGCTAGATCTCGAATGGTACTCGATGAATGTACCGGTGAAGGAAGTTGATCTAGACGAGCTTGCTAGGAAGGTACACGAGTACGAGAACGAATACAGGAAGCTTCTCGAAAGCAATGCTCCGCATGCAGAGGTCCAGAAAGCTAAGAGCAAGTACTTCGGTGCTAAGATCGCGCTAGAGAGATTTCGAAGGATTGGGAAGAGCGTAGAGCTTAGACTCGGTGTTTTGAGGATAGGTAGATTCTCAGCGCTACTCTTTCCCGGAGAACTCTTCGTTGAGTACCAGCTAGAGCTCAAGAATAACGCTATACAGAGAGACCTCTACGCTACGGTCGTGGGCTACGCAAACGGTTACGTAGGCTACGTACCGTACCCCGGCTACGGTGAGACGTACGAAAGCCTCGTATCCGTGGTAGATCCATCCTATCTCGAAGAGTTGAAGATCAAGATCGTGGAGATCGTTCTAAGTAAGCGGTAGAGGCGTTGCAACGAAAGGATCTAATAGGTGTGGCTATGATCTTTGTCTCGGGCTTGATCTATGAAGATCGGGATCAACGTATGGAGCTATCCCAAAGGGCTCGAGCTAGAGAAGATCGTTGTCAAGACTAAGGAGATAGGGTATCAAGGAATCGAGCTAGCGATAGCTCTGGAAGATATTGAGCTAGATAGATCGGCGTTCAAAGAACGTTGGAGCAAGGTGAAGGACCTCGTAGCTTCTTACAATCTCGAAGTTCCTAGCATTGCCACGGGATTGTTCTGGAGGTTCAACCCTATCGATGTTAACAACCTCGACAAGGCGCTGAAAGTAGTAGAGCTCGAATGCATAGCTGCATCGATTCTAGGTGCTCGTACCATACTCGTGGTTCCCGGAAGCGCTATCTCGGATCTCAGCTACGAAGAGCATTACCGTAGAGCTATCGAGTTCCTACGGAAGGCGAGCGATATCGCTAAGGACTACGGTATCGTAATAGGCGTCGAGAACGTATGGAATCGTGTATTCGGAGCACCGTACGATTTCTACAAGCTGGTTACCGAGGTTGGTAGAGAGAACGTCAAGGCATACCTAGACGTAGGCAACACTCTTCCGCACTCCATACCGGAGCACTGGATCGATGTTCTTGGACGCGAACTGATTGCGCAGATACACGTCAAGGACTTCAGCGTTGCTGAGCTAAAGTTCGGAATCCCGTTGACTGGAGATGTTAACTGGCATGCAGTAGCACGGAGACTACGCGCGATCGGATACGATGGCTACGTAGTTGCCGAGGTACCTCCATACCGTGGAGACCCGTTCAAGGCTGCCGAAGATACCTACACATCTCTTAGAAAGATCTTCGGGTGAGATCATGGTCGTTAAGCTCGGGATCGTTGGAGTAGGATTCATGGGAGGTACACTCCTCGAGTTGCTAAAGAAAGAGTTCGCTTCCAGAGCTCAAGTGGTTGCAGTATGCGATGTAGCCGATCAAGCGCTAGAGAAAGCGCGTTCGTTAGGAGTAGAGAAGCTGTACAAGGACTACGATGAGATGCTCGATAAGGAATCCCTCGACGCAGTCATAGTAGCAACACCACCGCATCTACACCGCGAGCATGCGATTAAAGCGTTGAGGAGGGGTCTCTACGTACTACTCGAGAAACCCATGGCTAGGAACCTAGAGGAAGCCAAAGAGATCGCTGCTCACGCCGGAAACAGGCTCATGATAGCCTTCAGCCTTAGGTTCCACGAACTGTACCAGATGGTCAAGAACTACCTAGATCGCGAACTAGGCGAAGTACTGTTCCAGTGGCACGTAGCTCTAGGAAAGATACCTCCAATGCCTTGGGTCGGTAAGAAGGAGATCAGTGGAGGAATGATAAACGAGCACACGGTTCACGTACTCTACATCTTCAGATGGTATGCCGGCGAAGTACGCGAGGTAATAGCTAGGACGTGGACCATCCAGAGCGGTATCGATATCGAGGACAACGCAGCGGTAACACTCATACATGAAAACGGCGCCGTTTCGCAGCTCGTACAATCCTGGAGCGGTGGTCATCGATGGAGGAAGTGGGGCGTTCAAGCTAAGAACGGTAGAGTGACGGTCGAGGACTACCTAGTAGGGCTCTACCGAGTCTCTAGAAACGATGGATCGGTAATCGCTGAGGGAGAGTTCAACAAACCCGTTGAACATCTCTGGATCAACGAGCTTAGAGCGTTTCTAGATAGTGTTGAGAATGGATGGAAGCCCGAGCCAAACGAAGTAGATGGGTTGCGAGTACAGGAGATAGTTGAAGCGATCTATAGATCTGCACAGAGCGGAACAGTAGTGAAGCTTCCTCTAGCATGATTCTCCTCGAGGTGTGCTTTGATGAAGGAGCTAGTCGAGCTCTACTCCAAAACAGTGATCGATGCTATTAGGAGAGTGTTGGAGGAGGAATGGGATAAGATCGAACGTGGAGGTCGAGAGATCGCTCGAGCAGCAATGGAGAACCGCGTAGTTCATGTTATCGGCGCAGGTCATTCAGCGATAGTTGCAGAAGAGATGTTCTATAGAGCGGGTGGATTAGCGAACGTGAATCCGATAATAGACACCGATATCACTGTAGCTCACGGAGCTAAGAAATCTACTATGATGGAGCACGTCGAGGGCTACGCTAAGGTACTGCTCAAGAGTGCTGGTGTCGAGCCCGGAGATGTCGTGATCGTGGTATCGACGTCGGGAGTTAATACCTTCCCCGTGGAGGCAGCCATAGTAGCCAAAGAGCTCGGCGCCTTCACCATAGGTATAACGTCCATCAGCTACTCGGCGAGCTTGGAGCCGAGGAATAGGTACGGTAAGAGGCTGTTCGAAGTTGTAGATCTTGCAATAGACAACAAGGTTCCGCGAGGCGATGCCGTGGTCGAGGTTGGGAAGGGTATAAAGGTAGCTCCACTATCAACCATCACCAACGCATTCATAGTACATAGCATGGTTATCGTAGCTACGAAGGTAATGCTGGAACAAGGAGTCATGCCAGCCGTATGGATAAGCAGTCATCTACCCGAAGCCGCCAAACATAACGAGGAGCTATTCAAGAGATTCGGTCCAAGGATAAAGCTCCTCTAAACGTTTCGAGACACCAACCTTATTTACGAAGGTAACGTTGTTTCTCGGGGTCGTGACTTGGGTGGAATATTCGCAGCGGTATCGATTTCTAAGAAAAACGTTGCACCAATAATACGTAGTGCTCTCGAAAAGATGCTGTTCCGAGGATCGGATTGCGCTGGCATTGCTACGGCTTTCGAAGGTAAGCTATTCATTAAGAAGGATAGGGGATCGGTAAAGGAAGTACATGCAAAGCTCAACCTCGACGATCTACCGGGATACATAGGTGTAGGTCAAACACGTTTTGCTACCCATGGTAGGCCACACGTAGATAATGCGCATCCGTTAACGGATTGCAGTGGTATGCTTGCGATAGTGGGAGATGGAGCTGTAGAGAACTACGAAGAGCTTCGAGACGACGTAGCTTATCGTGGTCACAACGTGGTTTCGCGATGTGATTTCGAAATAGTTGCACACATGCTCGAGGACGAGCTTAGGAGTAGAGGTTCGTTGATCGAAGCCGTTAGGAATGTTGTAAAGGTTTTGAAGGGCTTCTACTCATTCGCAGTACTAGATGCAAGGAAGGAGATAATCGTTGGGTACACCTCGAAACAACCACTCTATCTATGCCTTGGCGAGGATCTGATAGTGCTTTCCTCAACCAAGAGCAGCCTCGTAGATCTATGTAAGAAGTATGTACAGATCGATGGAGGAGAAATGGCAGTGCTAACGACTACGGGATTCGATGTTCTCGATGCAGGTACGGGGAAGAGCATCAAGAAAGATATGAAGAGCCTCGATGTACCTCCGGATCTTGCTGACAAGGATGGTTATCCGCATCACATGCTGCGCGAGATATACGAAGTTCCCTACGCGTTGCTGCGAACAATTAGCACGATTCAGAAGAAATACCTTGCATTGGCTGCACGATTGCTAACGACGGCTAGGAACGTATTCATTATTGCCGACGGTACGAGTCTTCATGCAGGATTCGTAGCTAGCTATTACTTCGCTGAACTAGCAAATCTCAGCCCCATCGTTGTTAGCGCTGCCGAATTCCCGCTATACTACGTTGAGAACGTTGGTCCCGGAACCGTAGTGATAGCGATATCGCAATCAGGTGAGACGGGCGATGTTCTTAGATCGGTCTACGAAGCGAAGCTACGAGGAGCTACGATTCTAGGCATAACCAACTACATAGGGTCTAGACTCGCACAGTTCTCGAACCTATACCTACCGATAGCAGCGGGACCCGAGCTTGCTGTACCGGCTACCAAGACCTTTACCTCGACTCTAGCGTTGCTATACATGCTCGCACTTCGATGCGCTCAAGACCTTGGTAAGATCTCCGGAAGCGAATTCGTAGAGAAGGTAGAGAAGCTTCGTAGCTTTGCCGATACGTTGATCGAGGCGATACCCAGCATAGATTCCAAGGCTTCGGAAGCCGCTCAAGCAATTGCTAAGTGTAGGAGTGGCTACGTGATCTCGAGAGGAATCACGTACCCGATAGCTATGGAGGGAGCGCTCAAGCTTAAGGAGACGGCGTACATGCATGCAGAAGGCATGGAAGCCGGCGAGTTCCTTCATGGTCCGGTAGTCCTCGTTGAACCCGGATTCTTCACTATCTTCATAATTCCTGTAGAGAGCGTAGCAGCGAAAGCTACCTATCCACTGATCGCTTCAAGTGCTGAGAAAGGAGCTACGGTGGTAACGATAGGGTTCTACGGAGATCCTGCACTACGCGAAGTTCCGGGAATCGTTATAGAGGTTCCGGCGTGCGAAAGGCATCTAGCGCCGATAGCAACAGTGGTACCACTACAACTCGTTGCGTACCGCCTAGGCGTACTACGCGGATGTCCAATAGATTCGCCGAAGTACCTAAGAAAAGCTGTTACATAGATCAAGGTTTTTCGTATGCATCTACGCCTCCCACGATAGTCTTCACGACGTTTAGATCCTCGTCGAGGAGAACTATGTCTGCAACGCAGCCCGGTTCTAAGCATCCTAGACGGTATTCATCTATCGAGCGTGCTGGTACGTAGCTAGCCATAGCGATAGCTTTCCAGAGCTCGATACCTAGAGAAACGACGTTCCTGATAGCGCGATCCATGGTGAGCGTACTGCCCGCTAACGTTCCGTCGACGAGTCTCGCAATACCATTCCTCACGATAACCTTCAAACCTCCTAGCTCGTACTCGCCATCGGGTAGACCCGTAGCGCTGATCGCGTCCGTGATAAGTACAGTTCTCCTCCATCCAGCGTATTCGATGATCATCTTCACGACTGCTGGATGGAGATGTATGAAGTCGGCGATGATCTCGAGGTACACCGAGGGTGATTGAAGAAGTGCTAGAACTGCTCCTGGTTCTCGGTGATGGAATCTCTTCATTGCATTGAATAGGTGTGTCGCTCTATCCAATCCACGTTCGATAGCCTTCAGCGCTTCGTCGTATCCAGCTGCACTATGACCTAGAGATACGTGTATACCCATAGATCTTGCGTAGGAAACGATTTCGAGACCTTCGCCTAGCTCGGGAGCTACGGTAACTACCTTAACTACGTCGCGTGCTCTATCAACAATGCTCTTGAACTCGTCTAGCTTCGGAATCCTTATGTATTCAGGGTTCTGCGCACCCTTCATCTCTACATTGATGAAGGGTCCCTCCAGGTTTATGCCTAGTATGCGTGCACCAACGAAATCGTTGCGAAGCTGCATCTCTCGAGCTTTGCGTACTGCGTCGATTGCTTCAAAGATCTTCTGTAGGGGGAGAGTTACGGTTGTTGGAAGGAAGCTCGTAACACCGTGTCGAACGAGGTTCTTACTCATGCCTACCAGATCGTCTAGCTTAGCGTTGCTCGCATCGTAGCCGTAGCACCCATGGATATGGGTATCGACGAATCCTGGCACCGCTATAAAATCCTTGAGGTTCTCTCCGTTCTCGATCCAACCACGAACGATCTTCTTAACGATGCCGTTCTCGATCACTATAGAAGCACTATCTACGATCGTGAGAGGCGTGTAGACACGTTTAACGTTTAGAATGCGGTGCATGTCGAACCCCTCATAGATGGCTAGGCGTAGGGAAATAGCTTTTGTATCGCTAGTCCGAATAGCGATACGTACGAGAAGGATTGCTAGGCTTATATCTATACAAAACGATGGTACCTCGGTGCGTGGGTATGAAAGGACGGATTCTCGCCTCAATACTACTACTAACAATCGCATTATCCATCGTAGGCGCAGCAACTCCTTACGTAGCGAGTGAAAGCGTTGCTAAAGGGATCTTCGTAGCAGTACTACCAACGTCGGTACCAAGCGATCCGAAGGTAGGCAACGTTACTGTAGAGTTCCTAGCTACGGTAAACAAGCTCGTGTACGAAGGGTATGCTCAGTTCTACCTGGTACTCAACGATACGAAGGTTGGCGGAATAAGCATTCCGGCTGGAAGCATTCTGATCGTAGGTAAGCTAGCTCCGGAACTCATCGAGCTTGCGAACGAGAGCGGTGGAGCGATAAAGATCTACAAAGTTCCAAGAACTCCCTTCACGATGGCGCTGGAGCTCAAACCCTTGAAGATAGCTGTTCTGAACTATGCAGACTACGTCAAGGATACGACTCTCGTTAGCTACGGTCTACCCAAGCTAGAGTTCAAGTTCACGTTGATAACCAACGATACGATAACCGATCTACTGAAGGGTAAGTACGATGTGTTGATTCTACCACCTGGTAGCGGAACAGCAATAGCTAGACATCTAGGTCCTGGAGGTGCCAAGATCGTAGCTAGGTTCCTCCACGAAGGAGGTGGAATGGTAGGTATCTGTGCTGGTGCTTATGCACCGATAAAGGGCTACAACGAACCAACATCGTGGTTCCAACTCGTAGATGCAACGCTGAAGAACTGGCCAACGTGGGCTCTTGGAACTGGTAGGATATTCGTAGAGATCGTCGATCCCAAGGATCCCGTAGTTCTTGGATTCAGCGATACCATAACGATGATATACTGGAATGGTCCCGTACTAACGTACTACGATCTAGGTAAGAACACGGTCCTAGGAATCGATGTACCACCGCCAAGAGTTGTAGCTAAGTACATCGGACCCGATACTACGCAGGGAGCTTTCAATCCAGGTAGTGGACTATCGCTTAGCCAAGTAGCGAACACTATGAAGGACGGCTTCGCGATTGTTGACGCTGTGTACGGCAAGGGTAGAATCATACTCTTCGGACCACACCCAGAACTAACAAGCGGTGAACTCGAGACTTCGAAGATTCCAACGATCTACAACCTGAGAATGCTATGGAACGCTATCTACTACGCAGCTGGCTACATAGTTGAGTTCAAACCCATCGTAGGTACCTGGATGTGGCCTACAACGATTAGAATACTATACGAAGAATTGCTGAAGCTAAGGTACGGTACTACCAACGTCGATAAGGAGAAGAAGATTGAGACGCTGAGAGACGCTATGGAGTATCTAGCGAGAGAATTGAAGAGCTACGGAGTGACAGACGTCTTCCTACTAGTGAAAGGTACTAGAGGTGTACTGATATGGCCTAGCGAAGTTGCTAAGAAGTACGGAACCTACACCTACTGCGAAGGAAAGTACGCACTCGAACCATACAACCTAACCGACGTCCTCAAGATGTTCGTAGAGGTATGCCACAAGTACGGTATAAGAGTGCATGCATGGATCGTCGTACACTACGATAAGACTAGCTGGGGTCAGTGGGATCCAATATGGCATTGTGGAAAGTGGTTCAACGCTACGTACTTCAAACCACACTACCCTGTCTATGGAAGGGTATGGCTATTCAACACAACGTATCAGCAATACATTGCCGATCTAGCAAAGGAGCTGGTCGAGAAGGAGGGTGTTGACGGTATCCATCTAGACTACATAAGATGGAGCTGGGTTGGATACAGCTTCGGACCCAAGGACTATGCCTTAGCTGCTAGGCTCGGTATCAACCTATCGAAGGTTGAGAGGTACGTCATCATCACGTACTACGGAATGCCTAACGAAAGCATCAAACCACAACCAGACCTAATCTTCAAGCTATACTACGAGAAGAAGGATCCGGACGTGGTTAAATGGTACGACTTGAGAAGACAAGCAGTGATAAACATAACGAAGAAAGTCAAGGAAGCCGTCGAATCTACTGGTAGACACGTAATACTTAGCGCTGCGGTGTTCCCAGAAGAAGCAACCGACTACATTGAGCTATGTAGAACCGATCTCGTAACCCACGAACGAATATGTGCAAAGATACCAGGGCAAGCATGGCAGTGGACACACTACGGACAGCATATCGAGGACTTCATAAAGCTAGGCTACTGGCCTATACCTATGGCATACCACGTATCGTTCGGTAAGACGCCTTCATGGGTAGGTACGGTAGCTCGCTACGTAGTTAAGATGAGGAACGAACTCAATCCAGAAGTCAAGGTATTGATAGGAGTACAGGCTTGGAGTGTGCCTTACGAAGATGTGCTGCAATCGATAGGCAATGCAACGGCTGCTGAAGCCGATGGATACGTATTCTTCAGGTGGGGCACCTTCAGAAGCATTGCATGGAGTGCGCTGGTAGGTCCATACGAGGAGGATATAGATGCTTTGAAGACACTAGTACCCGTGATCAAGGCTATGGGCAAGATCCTGGGCAAGGACGTTGATGACTTGGTAGAGAGGATCGAAGTCATGGGCACCGTATTCAAGCCAAAGCCTGGAACCTACCTATCTAGCTACATAGCAGACATAGTGAAGGATGTCAAGGAGCTCGTGAAAGACTATGCAAGCATGGTTGAGAGCCGTGCACAGAAGCTGCTCGGTACACCGTACTACGCTACCTACGTAGACTACCTACTAAGCATTGTTGAAGAGAATGCGAAGATCGTTGCGGAAGCTACGAAGCCTTCCGAACTCATTGAGCCAACGAAGAAGATGCTAGATGCATCGATACCGATCCTGGTATCCTATGCAAGCGTTGAAGATATGGAGTCTAAGCTTAGCGATCTAGAGTACAAGCTTAGACTACGCATAGCAGAGGTCGGGCACGGTATCAAGCTCGTCAACGATAAGATGGAGGTCGTGAAATCAGAGATCGAAGCACTGAAAGCAGCATTAGAAGACCTCAGATCAGCGCTAGACGATGTTGTGAACAAGATAGCAACACTACCGGTACTGAAGAGCGATGTGGATACCTTGAAGGGTAAGGTAAGCGAACTCGAAGGACTGAAGAGCAAGGTTAGTAGTGTAGAGAGTAGTATCGATAGCATTAAGCGAGACATTGCTAGCATTAAGAGCAGCATCGATAGTCTGAGCAAGAGCGTGAGCGATGTATCGACGTCTGCATCCAACGCTAATAGCATGGCTTCGGCAGCCTTCATAGTAGCC
>Ga0256842_1002783_pt1 | contig 12138 bp, 11 predicted proteins | sample 4559240metaG_FD_185973 | JGI IMG/M metagenome (GOLD analysis project Ga0256842, IMG submission 185973) | Hydrothermal vent microbial communities from Guaymas Basin, Mexico - 4559-240 | ecosystem: Environmental > Aquatic > Marine > Hydrothermal vents | place: Mexico: Guaymas Basin | collected...
AGGCTTCAGACCAGGAAAAGCACCAATAAGTTTAATTAAAGGTCTCATAGATGAAGAGAGAGTAATTGATGAAATAAGAGAGGATATTTCTAAAAAAGCCATACAGGAAATCCTTAAGAAAGAGAACAAAGTTTTTCCAACTCTTGATACAAGTATAAAAGATTTTTCAAGGGATAATCCTAAATTCACCATTACCATTTATAAAATTCCAGAAGTTAAAGGTCCAAAGATAGAAAAAGTTATTGAAAAGATAAAGGATGTATCCAGTGAAGAGATAGATAAAAAAATAGAGGAATTGAGAGAAGAGTTTAAGGAATACATCCCTAAAAAGGATGGAGAAGTTGATGAAGGGGATTATGTTGTTTTATCTTATGGCTTAGAAGGGGAAGAGAAAAGAGAAACAACCTCCCTTGTTGTAGGAGAGGGAAGAAATATATTTGAGGGACATGTTGTCGGTATGAAATCTGGCGAGGAAAAAACAGTAAAGATAAATGAGGCTAAGTTTAAAATAAAAATTCTGGAGATAAAGTATCCAAAACTTCCAGAACTTAACGAAGAATTCTTTAAGGACTTTGATGCAAAAGACTTAGAGTCCTTTAAAAACAAAGTTAGACAACTCATAATAAAGGAGAGGCTCTCTGAAGATAAAATCGAAAACTTTATTGCCGATGAAATCCTTGAGGAAAACAATTTCTTTATACCTAAAAGATATATTGAAGAGGAGGCTGAAAGAAAATTTGAAGAATTAAAAAAAGAGCTTTTAAGATCAGGTATAAAACTTTCAGATTTTCTTAAGGTGAGAGGACAGACTGAAGAAGAGGTGAGAGAAAGTTTGAGAAAGGGTGCGGAGAGTGAGATAAAGTATAATCTTATTCTTGACCTTCTCTCTGACAATGAAGAAGTCTCCGATGAAGAGGTAAAAGAGTATTATGGAGATAAATGGCAGGAAGTATTTAGCGATGAAGAAAAGATAGAAAATGCAAAAATTTACCTGAAGAAAAGAAAGTATCTAAACAGATTAATAGAGGAAATTAGAAGGAAGATAGAATCTCATCTTAAAGAGACTGAAGAGAAAAAAGAGAATAAAGAGTAGTTGGTGGAGCAGACGGGATTTGAACCCGCGACCTCATCCGTGCGAAGGATGCGCTCTCCCACTGAGCTACTGCCCCACACCATAAAATTTTATCACATTTAAAATCAGTTACACACAACCTATTGAATCCCAAAAATGCAACGCCAGGTGCCAGGCACTATTTGTTGCAAAAAATGTATAGGAAGGGTAGATTAAGTGGTGCCGAGACAGAAAAGAAATTATTGAGTACTATTTATTAGTCTCCTTACTTACCTGTTTTCTCCTTCTGTAGATAAGGTAAATTATGTAAATCAGGATAAGCCATGGAGTTAGCCATGCAAGGACTATGATTATTACAAAGATTGACGCAACAAATCCATTTAAAGCTCTGTTTAAAGCATCAAGTATTCTTCTAATGATCGGGGGAGTTTCGGCAGGCTTTTCACCTTTCTCTCTAATGCTAATAGTGATTTGAGAAAAATCGGTATGGAAGGAGATATAATTCATTCTTCCCTTAATCTTTTCTATCTCTGTCTCAATTTTATCAAGTTCGCTTCTTAGGGATAGCATATCCTTTATATCTTTTGCATCACTTAGCCACGAGAGGAGTAAATCTCTCTGCGATTCAAGAACCTTGAGCCTTGAGGAGAGATCCACATACTCTCCTGATAGATCCTTAGAGTTTACAGAGATATTTTCCACTTCTCCAAATTCTGAGATTTTGTTTATAAAGTCGTCAAATTTCTTTGATGGCACTAAAACCACTATGTTTCCAAAATAGCGGTTATTCTGTTTGTAGAAGTTTGAATTAGATACAAAGCCAGAGAAACTTTTAGCTGTGAATGTTATTTTGTTCCAGATCTCCATAAATTTCCCCTTTTCAACAACAAGTTCCACTGCACCATTTTTTACAATCTTCAAGCCAAAATTTTCTTTTTGGTATGAATTCTCACCTACTAAAGTTAAATTTAAATCTTGGGGTTTCTCTTCCTCTAATCCAGAGAATCCTTCACCCTTTTCTCTGACCTCTGTTAGTAGTGGCATATTTCCTGTTAGATAAGAGAAGCCGCCCATCTTAAATAGAATAAAGTATCCTCCAACTAAACCTATCCCTAAAATCACTATAAGAAGCACAAGAAAGAGTTTGTTCCTCTTTAGGAAATTAATAAACTTGTTCATTTTCATTCACCTCCTCATCTATAAAAACCAAAGCCCCCCAAAAAAGTTTCAACTTAAAAGATTGCGAAATTTTAAAATTTATGGATAGATTTTTTCTAAAAGTCTTGGAAATGGGATTGTCTCTCTCACATGGTGAATGCCAGATATCCACGCAAGGGTTCTCTCTATTCCAAGCCCGAAACCAGAGTGGGGAAATGTTCCATACTTTCTCAAATCAAGATACCACCTGTATGGTTCCTCAGGAATTCCTGCCTCTTTCATTCTCTCTTTAAGTTTGTTGTAATCATCCTCCCTCTGTCCACCACCAACTATTTCTCCGTATCCTTCAGGTGCAAGTAAATCCACAGATAGAGAGAGTTTTGGATTCTCTGGGTCCTCCTTCATATAGAAGGCTTTACACTCCTTTGGATATCTGTGCACAAAAACAGGTTTTTCAAACTCCTCTGATATAGCTGTCTCCTCATCTCCTCCAAAATCTTCACCCCATGGAATTTCCTTCCCCTTTCTCTTTAAGATTTCAAGGGCTTCATCATAACTTATTCTCGGGAAGGGAGGCACAACTTTTTTAAGTCTCTCTGTGTTTCTCTCAAGAATTTCAAGTTCATAAGCTTTGTTCTTAATAACCCTTTGAATTATGTATGAGACGAAATCCTCAATGAGTTTCATGTTTCCATCAAGATCAAGGAAAGCAACTTCAGGTTCAACCATCCAGAACTCCATGAGATGCCTTCTTGTCTTTGACTTTTCAGCCCTGAAGGTTGGACCAAAGCAGTAAACTTTGCCAAGGGCAGCTGCACCAACTTCATTGTAGAGTTGTCCACTCTGAGAAAGGTATGCTTTTTCTCCAAAGTAATCTATATCAAAGAGTGTGGTTGTTCCCTCACATGCAGAAGGTGTGAGTATAGGAGAATCAAACTCAACAAATTTCCTCTCATAGAAGAAGTCTCTTATTGCCTTGACAAGTTCATTTCTTATTCTCTGTATTGCCCACTGTTTCTTAGATCTTAACCAGAGATGTCTGTGAGCCATTAAGAATCCAACACCGTGTTCCTTTGGACCTATTGGATAGTCTTCTGTTAGGTGAAGTATCTCAACATCTTTGACAAGAATTTCATATCCACCAGGTGCTCTTTTATCTGCCCTTACAGTTCCTCTAACAACTATCGTGGATTCAAGGGTAGCTTTTTTTGCTCTTTCAAAAACCTCTTCTCCTACATCCTTTAAGGATACAACTCCCTGAGCAAAACCTGTTCCATCCCTTACTATTAAAAATACAAGTTTTCCTGAAAATCTTGAGTTGTAAAGCCATCCCCTTACTTCAACATCTTCTCCTTCATGTTCTTTGAGATCTTCAATATAAACCCAGTTCATAATCCCTCCAATAGATCAAAGATTATTTTACTTACCTCCTCTTTAGATAAGAGAGGGAATCTATACACATCACCACCTCTTAAAATTATGGTGACCTTGTTTGTTTCCACCTCAAAACCAGAATTTTTCGTAGGTTTATTTATCACAATCATATCAAGGTTCTTCTCCTTCAACTTTTTATACCCATTCTTCAAAAGATTTTCAGTTTCAAGGGCAAAACCAACAAGTTTCTGATTTTTCTTTTTTTCACCTACCTCCTTTAAAATATCAGGTGTTTGTGATAGTGAAAGAGTGAAGTTGAAGGAATCTTTTTTGATTTTTTCCTGAACCACACTTGATGGAGAAAAATCTGAAACTGCTGCTGCCATAATGAGGTAATCTAAATCGTCAAAGTGCTTAAATACCTCAGTTTTCATATCCTCTGCACTATCAACCTCTATGAAGTTAATTCCATAGGGAGGGGTAAGAAAAGTCTTTCCACTGATTAAAACAACATCCCCACCCCTTAAAACCCCTTCCCTTGCAAGGGAAAATCCCATTCTTCCAGTTGAAGGATTTGAAATAAATCTTACAGGGTCAAGATACTCCCTTGTTGCACCTGCCGTAACCACAATTTTTTTATTTAGAAAATCTTTCTTTTCAAGGATTTTTTCAATTTCAAAAACAATTCTTTCTATCTCAGGCAATCTTCCCTTTCCTCTGTCTCCACCGGCAAGCTCACCCTCTTCAGGTTCAAGGATGTTAAACCCCCTCCTTTTAAGTATCTCAAGGTTCTTCTGTGTTATCTCGTTATTATACATATTTTCATGCATGGATGGGACTATAAGAACAGGTTTTCTTGTATCCAGTCCCACCAGAGTCAAAAGGTTGTCTGCTATACCATTTGCAAGTTTTGAGATTGTATTTGCCGTTGCTGGAGCAATTACAAACACATCGGGCCACTTTGATAGTGTGGTATGAGGAATAACTCCTTCCTTAATATCAAACTCATCCATATACACCTTTTGTTTAGTCAGTGTTTTTAGGGCGGTGGGAGTTACAAATTCTTTACCTGCCTCTGTCAGTATACATTTTACAAGTCCACCCTTTTTAATAATATCTCTAATTAAAAAAGGAATTTTATATGCAGCAATCCCCCCGGTTATACCGAGAAGTATCTTTTTATTTATAAGTGATTTCAACTTTATTTCCCTCTATTTCCTCTGCTGCATCATCTATAAAGGATGCAGGAGATCTGTGGGGAGAAGGATAGAGCTTAAACAACTCTTTAGCCCTCTTAAAGATAGCTATTGTAAGAATATATTTGTTTCCATTAACCACCTTTAATAAATTATCAAAGTTTATTCTCTTCAAAATCTTCACCTCCTTTTTCTCTATTAATTATACATAAAACTTCCTCAACTGCTCTATCAATGTCGTCATTTATCACTATGTAATCATACTTCTCTGCTTCTTTTATCTCTTCCTTTGCAAAGTTAAGTCTTTTTCTAATCTCTTCCTCACTCTCTCCCCTTCTTCTCTTCTCTATGCGTTTCTTTAACTCTTTGAAACTCGGAGGTGCAATGAAAATAAAGATGGTATTTTTCCTGTCAAAAATCTCTCTAACCTTTCTTGCTCCCTGAATCTCAATTTCAAGAATAACATCCTTTCCTTCCCTAAGCTTTTTAAGAACAAATTCTTTGCTTGTTCCATAGTAGTAATCGTACACCTTTGCCCATTCAAGAAATTCTCCATTCTTTATCATCTCTTCAAATCTCTCTTTTGAGATAAAGAAGTAATCCTTTCCATTTTCTTCACCCTCTCTTTTTGGTCTTGTGGTGTACGAAACTGAATAAACAATATCAGGTTTTCTCTTAAGCACCTCTTTAATTATGGTTCCCTTTCCTGCACCTGATGGTCCAGATATTACTATAAGCATTCTATCCCCCTATCTTTTCTTTAATCACTTCAAGAGCTTTGTTTAATTGAGGGTCAATGCCCTTCTTTAGATCTTCATCAGTGTATTTTACCTCTATATCTGGTTCAATACCTTTCTTATCAAGAGAGTAGAGATTTGGTGTTAAATACCTCTCCGTGGTGAGTTTCAATCCATATCCATCTGAAAGACTAAATATTGTTTGAATAACACCCTTTCCATATGTTTTTGTTCCAATAAGAGTGCCAACATTTCTATCTTTTATGGCACCAGATAGTATCTCAGCTGCAGAGGCAGTGTTCTCATCTATAAGCACTACAAGTGGAATTTTTATTCCCGGTCCTCTGGATACCCTCTCCTCCTTCTCGTCCTTCCTCTGAATGTAGAGAAGTGGTCCCTCTGGAATGAAGTAGCCAGCCACTCCCTCCACCGATGAGAGTAATCCTCCTGGATTACCTCGTAGGTCAAGAATTAAACCCTTTATCCCTTTAAGTTTTTTAAAACCTTTTTTAACCTCTCCCGGAGTTGATGGGATAAAGAATATTATCTTCATGTACCCAATATCTTCATCGAGTCTTTTTACCATTACAGACTCAGCAGTTACCCTCCTCCTCTGTATATGAAAGGATAGAATTTTACCATCTTTCTCAACCTTTAAATCAACATATGTTCCCTCTTTTCCCTTAACAAGGTTTGCAACTTCATCAAGACTCATTCCTTTTATGCTCTTTCCATCAACTTCCATAATGTATGCGCCCTCAGGAAGTCCCACCTCCTTTGCAGGTGAATTCTTAAACACCATGAGTATCTTCACTTTTCCCTCTCTAACACCTATAAGTACTCCAATTCCCACATACTCACCCCGTGTTTCCTCTTGAAAGGAGATAAACTCTTCTGGAGTATAAAATTCAGAATAGGGATCATTTAAGGATTTTACAAGACCCTTGCAGAGATCAACCTCTGTTTTCTTATCCACAAACCTTTCCTCTATGTACTCTGCAACCTCTGTTAGAAGTTTGAATTTAGTTGATGAGAATGGTTGTATAGGAGATGAAACGCCCTTCCCTGTGTAGTATCCCACAAAGTAACTGAACACAGAGAACAATAGAAATATAATGATTAATATAATAATGGACTTTTTGCTCATCTTATTTTCTCCTTTCCTTTAAGGTAACCACTTAAGTGGATCCACAGTCTTTCCATCAATTCTAACCTCAAAGTGAAGATGCGGACCTGTGGACAGACCTGTGTTATTCACATATCCTATTATATCACCCTGCTTTACAAACTGATTTAACTTTACCTTGGTGTACTGCATGTGTCCATAAACTGTTGCAACATTTCCACCATGTTTTAACATTACACATATTCCATATCCTCCAAGCCAGCCACTGTATATAACAATTCCATCTGCTGCTGCTTTAATTGGCGTTCCAGTTTTGGCATCTATATCTATTCCGTGATGAAACATCCTTGTTCTATATATTGGATGAATTCTCCAGCCATATTTTGAAACAACAGGTCCCTTCACAGGCCAGATTAAATTACCAACCTCTGGAAGTTTCTTTTCAAGCTCTGCTCTTCTAATCATCTCCTGAATCTTTTTCTCCTCTTCCTCTATTCTCTTTTTTAGAATAGTTATCTCTTTTTTATACTCTTCTTCCCTCTCTCCCAGTTCATTAAGGAGAGCATTTCTCTTTTCCTCTTCTTTTGATAGTTTCTCCTTGAGATTCTGAACCTCCTCTCTCTTTGATTCAAGAAGGTTCTTTCTCTCTTCAAGTTCCTCCTTCTCTTTTATAAGTTCTTCCTTCCTTTTTTTGAGGTTTTCAAGCTCAGACTCTGTGAATTTTATTAAAATGTTTAACATGTTCACTCTGTTTAGAAGTTCAGTTATTGAATCTGCTGTAAAGTATAACTCCCACGGTTCCTCCATGCGCATCTTATACAGAAGGAAGATTCTATCACCTATCTCCTCTTCCTTTCTCTGGAGTTTCATTCTAAGTAAATCAATCTTGCTCTGTCTTAACTCCACCTCTTCAGATAAATCATTTATCTCCTTTTCAAGGTTTGAAAGCTTAACGCTTGTTTCTTTTATCTTGGATTGGATCTCTTCAATTTCTCCAAGAATGGTTTTTTTATACTCTTCGGTTTCCCTTAACTTTCTTTTTATCCTTGTGACTGTGTTTTTAAGTTCATTAAGAATTTTCTTTTCCTCAGTGATTCCCTTCTCACCGTGTACTGAGAAAATGGGGATTATAAGAGAGACGATTAGAATTAGAAGGAGAATCTTTTTATTCATGGATACACCTCTTTCAAATATTTCCTCAGTATAAAGAAGGATACAGTAATGGATGTTATAAGTCCAATGATGTTTACCAAGATGTATGGATTAAACCCTCTTAAATCGTAGAAATTTACTTTTATAAACGGAAGAACCATGTTGAGAAGAGACGAAACTTCAATATAGGATTTATAGAGTAGAAATGAAGAGATTACGCCAGATATTAGAGAGAGTACCATTCCCTCTATTATGAAGGGAACCTTTATAAAATTTGGATGAACTCCCAAAAGTTTCATTATTTCAATGTCTTCCCTTCTGTTAAAAATTGAAAGATTTATGTTAACTCCTATAAAAAACACAAAAATTCCTATAAAGATAAAAACAATTATTAAACTTAGTATGGAGAAGGTTTTTATTGAGAATATGAGTTTGTCCACGAGTTCTTTTGAATAAAAGAACCCCTTTATCTCTGGAATCTCATTCACCTTTTCTGTGAGGAGTTTTATTGAAAATATTGACCTTGGTTTTACAAAGAATGTTGGAGGGAGAGGATTTTCCTTTAAATCTGAGAATAGGGACGCATACTCTGGATACTCCTTCTTTAATTCTTCAAGGGATTCTTCAGGAGAAATGTATCTTACATTTTCTACTTCAGGAAGAAGAGAAATTTCTCTTCTTATTTCCTCTATTCTTTCCTCTGTCACATTCTTCTCTAAGTAAAATGAAACCTCTATTCTATTCTCTATACCCTCTCTTACTTTGTTGGAGTAAAGATAGAAGAAGTAAATCATTCCTATGCTGTAAAGAGAAATGGTTATAACAAGTATCGTTATAAAGGTTAAAAAACCTGCCCTCTTTATGTTTATAAAAGCTTCCTTTATCTCCCTAATTAACACGAGGAAACTTTTCATACACCTTCTTCCCTTCTCTTAAATAGATTATCCTTTTGTTGTATCTTCTAACTATCTCCTCATTATGTGTGCACATAATTATTGTTGTTCCCATCTGGTTTATCTCCATAAAAAGATCCATCAAAGAAAAGGATGTTTTCCAATCCAAATTTCCAGTTGGTTCATCAGCAAGAAGTACAAGTGGAGACATAACCAGTGCTCTTGCTATTGAGACCCTCTGACCCTCTCCACCTGAAAGGGTGTGGGGGAAACTATTTCTCTTTTCGTAGATACCCACATTTTTTAAAGTTTTATCCACTTTCTCTCTTATGTATGAAAATGGATACCCCATGGATTCAAGAGGGAAGGATACATTCTCAAAGACATTCCTTCTCTTAAAGAGTTTGAAATCCTGAAATATCATCCCTATCTTTCTCCTTAAGAGGTATATTTTCTTGTCATATTTTTTAAGAGACTCTCCATTAAAGAAAATTTCCCCACTGGTAGGTTCTATCTCCTTGTGTATGAGTTTAAGAAGTGTAGATTTACCTGCGCCAGAGGGACCAACTATGAATACAAATTCCCCCTTTTTAACCTCAAAACTAACATTTGAGAGAGCAACACTGCTTCCATAAACCTTACTTACTCCAACAAGTTTTAACATTAAAGGTCTCTTTTATCCTTCTAAATCATTGAATAAAGAATTTGCAGCAATGGCTCCGTCTGCACTTGCTGTGATAACCTGCCTTAAGGATTTTCTTCTCACATCTCCTGCAGCATAAACAAACTTCACATTTGTTCTCATATCTTCATCTGTTATTATGAAGCCCTTTTCGTCCAGCTCAATTTTTCCTTTAAATAGATCTGTATTCGGGGTAAGACCGATGTATATAAATACTCCATCAATCTCAAGTTCCCATGTGGTATCCTTAACCTTATCATATATTGTTACACCTTCTACCCTCTTTTCTCCCTTTATCTCCTTAACCAGCGAACTCCATATAAATTCAATCTTATCGTTCTCAAAAGCTCTGTCCTGAAGATACTTTGCGGCACGAAGTTTATCCCTTCTATGTATTACATAAACTTTTTTTGCAAATTTGGTAAGATACAAAGCCTCTGTTATTGCAGAATCCCCTCCTCCAACCACAAGCACATTTTTATCTTTAAAGAGAAAGGCATCACATACTGCGCAGTATGAAACACCCTTACCTGTAAGTTCCTTTTCACCAGGAACACCAAGTTTTTTTGGGTCTGCACCTGTAGCAATTATCAAGCCTTCTGCCTCAAACTCATTGTCTTCAGAGATAAGCTTTATAGGGCGGGTGAGTTTTATCTCCCTTATCTCATCAAAGATTATCTCCACCCCAAACCTTTTTGCCTGTTCTTCAAATTTTTTGGTAAGCTCCTCACCACTTATTCCCTGTGGAAATCCAGGATAATTCTCTATTATATCTGTGACAGAAGCTTGTCCACCTATGCCCAATTTTTCAATTAAGAGTGTTGATAAACCAAATCTTTTTGCATATATCCCTGCAGTTAATCCTGCAGGTCCCCCTCCAAGAATTATTGCATCAAACTTTTTTTTCTTTTCCTCCTCCTTTATACCCTGTTTTTGAAAATCATTAAGTATAATCTTCATATCTACTCCTTTAGAAGTACTTTTATGCCAGGTAGTTCCTTTCCTTCAAGGAATCTTAATAATGCTCCACCACCTGTGGAGACATGGGTCATCTTATCCAACAATCCAAATTTGTTTAGAGCTGAAATTGTATCTCCACCTCCCACAACCTTTGTGTATTTATTCTGAGAGACAGCAGTGGCAATTGCTCTGGTTCCATCTGCAAAATCCTCCATCTCATAAACTCCCATTGGTCCACTCCAGAAGATGGTTTTCCCTTTTTCTATTTCTTCAGTAAAGAGTTTTATAGTTTTTGGTCCAATATCCAGTCCATACCAATCATAGGGTATCTTTTCTACAGGTACAATTTTTTTATCTGCTCCCTCCTTCAACTCTTCCGCCACATGTATATCAAGCGGGAGCAAAAACTTAACATTCTTTTCACTGGCTTCAGTTAAAATCTCTTTTGCAACGCTTTCCATCTCCTTTTCAAATATGGAACTTCCAATGCCATACCCCTCTGCTTTTATAAAGGTAAAGGCAGCACCTCCCCCTATAAGTACAGTGTCAACTTTGTTTAAAAGGTTTTTCAGTGCTCCAATTTTATCAGATATTTTAGCTCCACCTATAATAAGCACAAAAGGCTTTTCAGGTTCTTCTATAAGTTTTGATAAGAAATTAACCTCTCTCTCCATAAGAAAACCTGCATAGGACGGGAGAAGGGTGGGTAGAACAAAGACAGATGCATGCGCTCTATGAGCTACTGCAAAGGCATCACTCACATATATATCTCCCAACTCTGCAAGTTCCTCTGCAAACTTTTCATCAGCATTTTCCTCTCCTGGATAAAACCTTAAGTTTTCAAGCATTATTACTTCTCCATCTCTCAGAGAGGCGCATGCCTCCTTTACCTTATCTCCTATACAGTCATCAATAAATTTTACTTCCTTCCCTATTATTTCAGATAGTTTCTCTGAAATAGGCTTTAAAGAAAAGGAAGGTAATCTCCTTCCTTTAGGCCTTCCAAGATGGGAGATTACTATTACCCTTCCACCTTTTTCAAGAAGATAGTTTAATGTTGGTATGGTAGCCCTTATCCTTGTATCATCTCTTACTCTCCCATCATCAGTAAGGGGGACATTATAGTCCACCCTGTAAAGAATTCTCTTCCCTTTTAAACTTACTTCTTTCAAAGTTTTTAACTGCATCTAAACCCCCTTTTCAAATATAAATTTCACAAGGTCCGCCACCCTTGTGGAGTATCCCCACTCATTATCATACCAGGAGAAAACTTTCACAAGATTTCCATCTATAACCTCTGTGAGTAGAGCATCAATTATTCCAGAGAACTCACTCCCACGAAAATCAGTAGAAACCAACGGTTCTTCAGAATAACCAAGGATACCAGAAAGATAGGTTTCTGATGCCTCTTTAAGAACTTTATTCACTTCCTCTTTAGTTGTTTTCTTACTAACAACACATGTGAAATCAGTTATGGAGACTGTCGGAGTTGGAACTCTCATCGCTACTCCATTTAACTTACCCTTAAGCTCAGGAATTACAACAGTTACAGCCTTTGCAGCGCCAGTTGTTGTGGGGATTATGTTTGTTGCGGCATTTCTCGCTCTTCTAAAATCTTTTCTATGGGGAGCATCAAGAAGTCTTTGATCATTTGTATATGAATGTATCGTTGTCATAAGTCCCTTCTCAATCACGAAATTTTTGTGAAGCACTTTAACCACTGGAGCAAGAGAATTTGTTGTGCATGAAGCGTTGGAAATAATTTTATGCTTTTTAGAATCATATAAA
>Ga0256842_1002784_pt1 | contig 12131 bp, 11 predicted proteins | sample 4559240metaG_FD_185973 | JGI IMG/M metagenome (GOLD analysis project Ga0256842, IMG submission 185973) | Hydrothermal vent microbial communities from Guaymas Basin, Mexico - 4559-240 | ecosystem: Environmental > Aquatic > Marine > Hydrothermal vents | place: Mexico: Guaymas Basin | collected...
TGACCATGTGCTTTCAACCGGCAAAAATGTCAATATATTGGTGCTTGATACACAAGTGTATTCCAATACCGGCGGACAGCAGTCAAAAGCGACTATGACCGGAGCGGTTGCCAAGTTTGCAGCGGGTGGAAAAGCTGCGATGCCGAAAGATTTGGCAATGATGGCGATAGCTTACGAAAATGTCTATGTAGCAAGAGTTGCAATGGGAGCAAACAGTAAGCAAACAGTCAAAGCTTTTATGGAGGCTGAGAGATATGACGGAGTTTCGCTTATCATAGCCTACTCTCAATGTGTTGCTCATGGATACGATATGAGATACGGCATGGATCATCAAAAATTGGCGGTTGATTGCGGATTGTGGCCGATATTTAGATATAACCCAGATCTTTTAAAAGAGGGTAAAAATCCTATGATTTTAGACTACAAAGGTCCTAAAATACCGGTAAAAGACTTTATGTACAGCGAAACGAGATTTAAAATGGCCGAGAAGATAAATGCCAATGAGGCGGAGAAATTTTTAAATACTGCCGATTATCATGCAAAGCAGATGTTTAAAAAGTATCAAGCTATCGCTGAAACCGATTTTATAAAGAGTGTTTGATTGGAAGGAGGGGTTTTTACCTCTCCTTCTTTTAGTTTCCTGACTTTCTAATAGAGAGGAAATATATCAAATATCAATTTCAACAGCTACAATAAATGCAATAACGGATAAGATTATAACCAAAGTTAAAGAGTGGTAGGCAAGACCTTTAGAGAATATGTATCTTTTTATTTTTATGGATGCTATTTATTACAAAATCAAAGATAATGAAAAATATATAAATAAAGCGGTATATACAATATTAGGAATAAATTTACAAGGCAAAAAAGAGATTTTAGGATTATATCTCAGTGAAAGCGAAGGTGTCAACCGCCATCCAAAAATGTACCAAACCGCCGTCCAAAAATGTACCACTTGGTAACATCTGTTACACCTATAATAACTCCTATAAAATTCCAGCCTTTCTTTTTTTGTTTAAGTCTGTAACTCTCTCCTTGAATATTGATGATATGACTATGATGAATAAGTCTATCAAGAATAGCTGTCGTTAATGCCTCATCATTTTATGTGTCGATTCAAGAGGCTCTAACATACATAGTTTTAAAAATATTAGATATTTCAATACATCCCATGTGTCGGTTCAAGTGCAACAAGAGTAAATCTTATTAAGCAAGTAGGAAGATTTCAATACATCCCATGTGTCGATTCAAGGCTACCGTTTGGGATGATTTTGTTTCATCTTTGTAATTTCAATACATCTCATGTGTCGATTCAAGCTTATTTATAGAATTATTAAAATCATTTCAATACATCTCATGTGTCGGTTCAAGCGGCTTATGATGATGCTCCATTTATACTTATGTATAATTTCAATACATCTCATGTGTCGGTTCAAGGATAACATTGTAGGAAACCTCAAAACCTTGCTTTAATTTCAATACATCTCATATGTCGGTTCAAGTAGTGAAATTTCTCCCCATGTTCTTCTGCCGCTTGATTTCAATACATCTCATGTGTCGGTTCAAGAGTTCCGAGTAGGTGCGAGGATAATGCGGAGCTAATTTCAATACATCTCATGTGTCGGTTCAAGGGTGTGGCTGTTTCAGGACAGACTTATGGTGGTATATTTCAATACATCTCATGTGTCGGTTCAAGGTATCTGCTAAAAAACGATATAAAAAGGTGCGAGAGATTTCAATACATCTCATGTGTCGGTTCAAGCCGTTTGACAGTATAAATTTACTCTCTTTAACCAAATTTCAATACATCTCATGTGTCGGTTCAAGTAATGCAGGTTATCAAGCTTGTGTATATAGTTCTTAATTTCAATACATCTCATGTGTCGGTTCAAGAATATCAAAAACAAGATATAAGAAAGGGTTATAAAATTTCAATACATCTCATGTGTCGGTTCAAGTGCAATAGCAAAGCGATTGTCATCAACTTTTATCAAATTTCAATACATCTCATGTGTCGGTTCAAGTTTATAACTCTGTCAATTCTTTTTTAACTAATGCATTTCAATACATCTCATGTGTCGGTTCAAGAGTAAATTTTGTTTTGCTTCAAGACTATTACCTTTATTTCAATACATCTCATGTGTCGGTTCAAGTCTACTGAGATTACTGCAAGAAGCCGACAACCCGATATTTCAATACATCTCATGTGTCGGTTCAAGTAAGATAAAAACTTCATCTTTAAAAGTGCTATGTCGTATTTTAGCATATTTTAGACTGTTTTTCCAATGAAATTTATTTTTTGACATTGATAAGTTAAAGTACTTGTAAAATACCCAGATAAAGGCATAATCATATAGTTTTGTTTGATTTAGGTTGGAAAACTATATGATCATGCTTTCATTCGGATTTGCATTGTTGCCGATATTTTCCTCCTCAAATACAGCTTTGCTTTGCAGTTTTATAATGGAAACAAAGTCCAACTCTTTATCTATTACTTTTTTTATCTCGTCTTTAAATTTTATCATTTTTGAGGGTGTTATATTGCCTCTAAATATAGATTTTTGATGGTGTAAAAAGTATTTTTTGCATATTTTAAACACTTTTGTAACCCTTCTTTTTCCGACTTTACTCTCTTTGTCGGCAATGTCATACATAACTATGGCATAATTATAGTTGAAGTTTTTGCTCACATCTTCTCCTTTAAGCTAAAGGGCTTGAACTCTTTATCTTCAAGTATGCTTTTTATCAGTTTGTAACCCTCAAGTTTGAGACAATGTCCGTATGTGGTTTTTCTTTTTAGTTTCGGATGCAAAAATGTTTCGGAAATTCTATCCTCAAAAGCCTCTATAAATATCTTTTTACCCTCATCATTTAAGAGTGCAAAGTTTAGTTTTTTGTCAAAATGTTTTGGCACTCGAAGTTTTTTTCTATTGACTAAGTCAAAAATAGTTCTAAATACCAATATGGGCTTAAATACTTCACAAAGATCTAAACTAAGGCTAAATCTCCCTTCTCTCGGGCTATGTAAAAAACTGATGGATTGGTTTAGATGAGTTTGATATATGGCCGATAGTGTTTTTGTGTAGAGTAGGGTGTTGCCAAAAGAGATGAGTGCATTTATGGGATTGTCGGGTGGTCTTTTTACCCTCTTGTTCATTAAAAAATCTTTATCTAAAAAGTGCTTGAAACTATCGTAAAATCTACTCCATATCTGTCCCTCTATAAAAAGTATCTGTTTTATATTAAGCTCTTTTTGCAAAGTTTTCTTGACATCATTTTTAAGCCAATCCAATAGAGGTTTTAACTCTTTTTTGTCGTGTCTGTAGTAGTGATATAGTACTTCATGTATGTTATTTGCTATGCCTTGAACTATGGATTTGGCTATTTTTATGCGGTTTTCTATGTGGTAGTAGCTCTGCTTTATCGTTAGGTCGCCGCTTATGAAACTCTTTTTGGGATAAAAAGTTCCGCTATATCCCCCATGATAGTTAAAAAGATGTATAACTATTCCCGCCTTAGATATAAAGTCCAAAAATTTGGTGTTGAAACTCACTTCATTTAGACAATACAATTCTCTTATATTTTCAATAGGCAGATATATAGTGCCTTTTTTATTTTTAAAAGCTATAGAGTTGTCTTTTCTTTTTAATTCGCCCATAGAAAAAATATATCTTGTCTTCATTTTATTTATCTATAAAAAACAGTATTCATAATATGCACATTTTTTGCATTTGTTGTGATATATCGGCTCGGGAGGTTTTTTCTTCGAGAGTAGTTTGTTGATTTGATTCAATATTTGTGCCACCTCTTTTTTTATCTCATCATTAAGCTCTATGATATAGCTCTTTTTGTCTCTTTTTTTCTTTTCAAAAACCTCAAGCTTTCCTTTCTTGGTTATCCCTTTTTGCTCCAATATATAAAGATAGTAGATGAGTTGCCACTTTGCGGCTTCTATGTCGCTATCGCTTTTTTTAACCTCTATAACATAATCTTTTGTTATTTTATCGACTTTGATACCCTCGAAACTTATCTCTTGCACCTTGTCCTCTCTTATTTTATGTAAAACCTTTCCTATGCGAACATCTTCGGAGTTATCTTCAAGGTTTATGCGGTTGGCATGGAGCCAACACTGGGTTTTGCAGTGAAAATAATAGTTTATGATGGTTCCGGTGATATTTATATAAAATTTTTGCATAGATTTTGGACTATTTTTTTATACTCTTGTTCTTTTAAAGAGGCTATCTTTTTTCCGATTCTTACCTTGGAGATAGCTCTTACATGGTTTATCAATACATCCGAATCCTCTCTTTTTTTGATCCTCATTCTAAAAGGCTCCATATCATCAAGCAAAGAGGTGGAAAGAGGCATAACTATGACGGTATCAAGTATCTTGTTTTCATCATCATTGGAGATGATAACGGCAAGTCGTATCTTGTCTATCTCGTATCCTTTTTTTGGATTGAGATTTATCGTCACTATATCTCCTCTTTTACAATCCATCATCAACTCCAACCTCTAAAAACTCAATATCTTGATGTTTTTTAAGTCGTTGTAATTTTTTCAATTTTTCCTCTTTTTCTATCTTTTTTATGGTGTCAGCTATATATCTTTCATACTTTTTGGATATAAACACACCCAAACTTTTACCTGCTCTTTTATCCACTATCTCAGCCAACTCCATACTTTTTAGTAATGATGGTTTGTTCTGTATCTCAGTTATCCCATATTTTACCATTTTTAATCCTTATAGATTGATTTATTAGGATTATAGCTTTTAGATAAACATACCAACATTTTTTCCTTGAAACACCTTAGTATCAAGACCATTCGTATAAGTATATATAATTACTTCATCAAATTTACCATCTCTTTTAATATACTCAGGTCTTATCACCCAATATCCATACTCTTCTTTACAATATGGCTGTAAATTTTCTATGCCACTTCCTTGATATTTTGCCAATGAGAAAGTATATTTTGATATTTTAGAAGCTATTTTTTTTATCTCAATCTGTTTTTTAGTAAAATCCAACTCTTGATCTTGAATCAACTCTTTATACTTTTTCCAAGTTTTGATAGCATCTTCACACCATGGTACATAGAATGAAACAGATTTCATATCTATCAGTTTAATATGTGTTGCTTTAAATCTAAGATTTTTGATATGATCAATATAGCTATTTAGATTTTCCATAAAATTAATACTATTTTGTTCTTTAATTTTTCCTATCACTTCTTCGTAATACTTATCAAAATTTTTTGTTTGCAAAACATCTTCAGAAACATTCACTTTAAGTCTTTTGTCTCCCTTGTAAACAACTTTAGCTTTTGGTTTTTCCATCTCAAATAAAAAAAGTTTATTACCAGATTTTTTACTATTTCTGTTGATCCTTCCTGCCAACTGTTCATCACTATCGATCAACGACTTCTCTTTAAATCCAATATCCATATCAATATCCACCCCTGCCTCTACAACTTGTGTCGTTACCAAAAGGACATTTTTATCTTGGTGATTTTTTAAATAATTTATAATCTCTCTTCGTCTTGGCTCTAGTATTGTTCCGCTAAGTATAAAAATTTCATCAAAAAAACCTTTATTTTTTTTCACTGCTTCCTGAAAAAACTCATCTGCACCTTTTTTAGTAATAAACTCGATAATAGTTCTCACATTCCTAATTTGTTTTTGATAAAACTTACTCTCTTTCAGGGCTCTGCTATATATATCTTTTGCTTCTTTGATTTTGATAGTTTTAGTGTCTACTGTAACCCTTCTTGCAAAATTTGGATTTTGAAAATAGCATAGCCTATTGCTTACTAAAAATACAAACTCACTATCTATAATTTCACCTATTTTTGGTAATGTAGCACTCATTACAATAAATTTGATATTAAATTTTTTAGCAAAGCCATCAAGTAAATAGACTATTTTTGACCAAAAATCAGGATTATAAGTCTGTATCTCATCTATAATCACTATAGAGTTGGCAAGTCTATGAAAAATATAGCTATCATCTTTGCTAACACCTGTCAAGATGTCAAAAAATTTTACATGGCTTAGCAAAGTTATAGGATAGTTCATAAATTGATTGTCTAAAAAATTTATTTTTTCGTTTCCATAAACTCCATCTTTTTTTATTTCGTTTTTATCGTTATATTTTGCTTTAGAATGGAGTTGTACTATTTGACTGTCATCAAGATTTAAAACTGTTTTTACAGAGTCATAGGTTTGAGTTATGAGAGTAGTAAAAGGAAATACATAAAAAATTTTGTTTATACTTTTATCTCTTTGTAAAATCTCAACAGCACTCATCACTGAAAGATTAGTTTTACCTGCTCCTGTTGGAGCTTCTATATAAAAGAGATTTTTATCTATATTAGCTAAAAGATTTGTCCTAACTTCTACAAAAAGTTTATTTCTTAGATGATTTAGATTGTTGTTTGATTTTTGCCAAAGTTCGCAAAATGTCTTAAAATCATCATTTGACTTATCTTTAAGAGCTTGGTTAAAAGTAAGTTGTTTGCCTTTATCGTCATATTTGTCGATGTAAGACTCATTAAAAACTTTATCTCTAAATTCATCATCTATCAATCCAAAATCTTTATAAACCAACTTTCCGGTATTTCCATAGTTCATGAATTGTGCTGTAGCATAGTAATCGGATATAATTAGTAAAGAGAACAGGGATTTTGAGAGCAAGAAATAGTTTTCATTTTTTGAGAAAGTTACATTTTGCAAATGATTAAGCAAAACTTTATGATTTTTTTCATCTATCTTTAAATTTAATTTTGAAATATAGCTATAAAGATTATGACATATTTTTAATCCTTCATTACCATTTAAAAAATTTTTCCAAGATGCTGATAAACTCGTATGGTGCCTCCAAATGGCTAATGAAAAATATATTGATATGCTTATAAGTTCTATTTTCTTTTTTATATCTTGATAATTTGAATCAATATACTCAAAACAGCTAAGCAAATATAAATAACTGCTTAAAATTGAGTGTTTTGAAGAGATACCATTCTCTACCTTATTAAATATCTTATTGCTCATCTTTTCGATTTGAAAATTTTCATTAATTTTGCCAATATCATGCCAATAAATAGCCTTTATGAAAAAAAGCTTTATAGTATTTTGCATATTTGGAGTTTGAACAGATAAGCAAATTAGCTTATTAATACTCCCCTCCAAGCTATTGTCATCTATTAATTTCAAAGCGTATTCTAACACTAAACTGGAATGGGCTACCAAGTTCTCTTTTTCCAAACCATCTTTTGATAAATGTGCTAGATAGTTTTCTTTATTTTGCAATAAAGCCGAAAAATCAAAAAATTTTTCTTCTTGTATCTTTGAAAATGTCAATATAGACATACCACTTTCTCATCTATAGAAAAAAGATTAAGACTGTTTATAAATTCGCTATTTTTTCCCATTTTTGCATTTGTATAAACAAAATTTTCATATTGGTATTGATTTAATTCATCTAAAGCTATAGGTAGTCTCTCAAAATAGTAAAAGTAACTCTCGTTCATAGAACTATCAAAAGGATCTCTTAAAGCTTCATCTGTCTTTATTGCTTGATCGCTAATATTTGGGAAAAGAGAGAAAATAGCAAATTCGTCTGCTGGAATAAAGGTTTTAATATTATCATAATGCTTAACATTATCAATATCCAATTTAAATTCATTTTTACCCATATATGGGATATATGCATATTGAACTATCTTTTCATCAATAAATTCGTTAAGCTTTTTATGGTTCTCTTTTGATAAATCTAATCCAATATAAATTTTATATTTTGGTTCTATCAGTGTTTGTTCTACGATATTGAGTGTTCCGCCATCTTTATTTGCATAACCTACGGTATTGTTGTATTTAATAAGTCTCTTTTGAAATACACCCTTGTTTCCATATGGCTTTATTCCTATTAATAAATCTTTTAATTTTTCATAAAACTCTGGATAGTCTTTATTATTTTGTTGAGAATATCCCCTAAGACCAATAATAGCTCCTAAAATCCCTAAAAGAGTAGGTTTTGGAATGATATTAAATGTAAAATAGACATTATTAACGTCAGGCTTTTTAAACATTCCAAAATCACTACTTATATCAAAAGAGATGATTTTATCTACTTTTGACATTTTTCTATTTCCTTATTTGATATGATAGACTTGATACAAACATTTGGAATATCAAAAATTTCATTATCATAATCAAGTTTTGTAGTATCAATATATATTTCTACCTTATAAATACTATCTTGCACATCATCTAAAAGCTTTTTGATTTCTGATAAATCCAGTTTTCTTTTGAAGCTTTCTTCTTGATCTTCCACTTTGATAAGTGTTGTAAATGACGGCAACTGTATCTTCTCATTTTCATTTAGCGTAATAAACATTGAAAATTCATTTTCTACCCCAACCTTTGAAGCACTATCAAGATAACTTACTCCTTTATTGATAGCCTCTTTAAATTTATTAATATCATCAGTAGTCAAATATCCTTGATTATCAATCAACTTAATCAACTCTTCACTATTTTTAGGATTTATAGTAAAGTTATGCAAATAATGCCCCTCTTCTAAAACCGTTTGATTTCCTATGGTTGTCTGTTGGCTACCATCCGATTTTTCATTGGAGTTTCTAAATGGACTTGTAATATCTTCTGTAAAAATATTATTTTCTGGATAGATATTGATACCATGTGTGATTTGAACATTGCCATGTATGGATATATTGCCCTCTTTACTTGCAAAAGTTGCACCAAAAAGTCTTATATCTAAAGCTTTAAATAAATTTTGTAAAATTGGTACTCTTTTTATATCATCCGGCTTTTGACCTATTATGATAAAACTATTTTTATTGCCAATCGTTTTTTTTAATAAATAATTATTTTTAATATTACTTACAATCTCATATCCATCATTTTCAGCAATAAACTTATCAACTTCCTCCTTTATTTTAAGAAAATACTTATCATCTTTCTCTTTTGATGTCTTTTTTATTTCTTTCAATATTGGATATTCTCCAAAAAGTTCGATATAAGTTTCATCAATATCAAGTGGTTGCATATTCTCTTTTTTATATCGTGAGGTATAAAAAACATTATTATTGTTATCCAACTTAAAATAGTTTCTAATAGCATACTTCAAGGCTTTATCAGTTGCATAAACCACACCATTTGGCAAAGTTCTAGGACTGCCTGTAAAATCTGCATTATAATTTGCAACTGTTGCCTTAACCAAAACTGCACCGAATACTCTATTGTTAAATCTATTTTCCGTCACTATCTTCTCCATTTTTATTTTCTCCTAATTGTTCGTTTTCTTTTGCTTTTTTTATAATATTCTCAACAATAATATTATCTGAAAAATACCCTGCCATTATAAGAGGTATTAAACTTTTAATTGTTTTTTTATCAAGCTTATAAACCATCACTTCACTAACTAATTTATCAAACCATCCATGCTCATTATAGAACTTAAAAGCATGGGAATATTTTTGAATTTGCTGAGAGATTATCAACTTAAAATCATCCATTTTATTTTTCGATATAAAAATATCAAGTAATGAGTGTGTTTTTGAAGCCGATTCATTTTTACTCAAAATAAACCAAATCAACTGTCCACTTGCATAAGCAAATTCGTCGTCATTTTCCAAATGAACCTCATTGTTATCAAGCAGTTTCTGCATCTTTTCTCTTAGCTGTATAATTTTTGTCACCAAATCTTCTCCTTTGTGAAAGTTTTTGTACAGTGAAATATAAAGAGATAATTTCTCTTTAATCCGATAAGTATCCGTTTTAATTCTTTCTTTTGTATAATCATCCCAACTTTGGCACCGTTTTATTTGTTCTCTAATAATAGGAATACAAATATCATCAAACATATAACCGTTTATCGTTTCTCTTTTTGACTTATAAATATAATCATATATTGCTTTATTATATTGATAAAATTTAGTTGCTACCATTGAAGGCAGTTCTTCTCCTCTTGAAACATTTATCTTTTCACTAAAGTAGTTATTTTGTAGTAAGTATGTATTTTCTTGTTCATTTTTATTAATTGTATAAAAAAACTGAGCAAAAAACCTCCATTCTAAATCAAATACAGTACTTATTGCACCTGTATAAAAATTATTAAAATCAAAAATATTGGCTATTTCAAAATTTTTTAATTTATATTCAAAACCATCAACATAATCCACATCATAAAATTTTAATCCATCTTTGGTATTAGCCCAAAAAATCAGATAAAAGTTTAATTCATTAATATCATCATTATTTGCTGACATTTTTTCATAAACTTTTTCTATCATCATTTTATAGCTAATAGGTTCATTAATGTCTTTTAATAAATCAAAATAAATTCTGTTTCCCTCATTATCAATAGCATCTTTATTTGATATAAAAATTGGTAATGGATTGGGAAATATAGATTTTTCATATTTTCCTGCTTTTATTTTTAATTTTAATATATCTTCAAACAATGACAATAATTGTACAACCCTACCTGCATATAAGGCCGTGTATCCACCATATATTTTATCTCTTGTTAAATGCAAGTAAAAAGGTTTTTTATCAGCAAAAGTATTTAAAAATTCTGATGTACCAAGTTGATTTTCAGTAAGTGTTATAGGACAAAGATATTTTTTTGATGTTGTATATCTTTCTTTGTCTTCAAATAATCCTTTTTTATTAAATGACATTTCCGGAGAATACTCATTATAAAACCTTTTAATATATTGTAAATCAAAATCAAAATAAATTTTTATATAATCATTATTCTTTAGTTTTTTTAAATTCTCTTTATCTAATTTTTTTATAAAATAACATGTTGCAATTTTATTTTTTATAATCTGTTCTATAGAATTTAAATGGTTTAAAATTTCATTATCAATTGTCAATGATTTTATTTTGTCAAAATATCCTGTGATAAATATTCTTTCTTTAATTTCAAGTAGTCTTTGCAAAATACTAATTAGATTTTTCTGTTTATCTTGTGTATAATATCTAAAAAACAAAGCATAAGGTGAAGCAGAATGAATCTGGTTTTTTCCTTTTGTAGGAGAATTATCAAAGTTTTTATTGCTATCTAAATAATTACAATAATACTCTCTCTTCTTCAAATCATATTTTCTAGCAAAAGCTAAAAACTCATCATTTCCATCATTATAAGCAAACTCTTTTATTTCAAATGTATCTTTATCTATAACAATATGTAATCCTTTAGCTAAATTTCGATTTTCTAAAATAACATCTCGAAATTTACCACCTTCTAAATCCATAAACTCCACTATCTCTTTTATCATCTAAACACCCCCTGCATCGCTTTGTTGGCTTTAGCCACACAAAACCCTCCCCCAAAACTGTTCTTCTCCCCCAGTCCACACCCAAGAGCCAAAAATGCCAACTTTTGGCTTATCTCGTCTTCGTTTGGGACTATGCGAAATTTGTTTCCGAAAAATCTTATGGTTTTACCATTTTTGGTTAGTCGTATGGTTTGTGGTTTTTGGTTTTTTAGCTCCAAAAGTTGTATGAAATTTTGAGTTGGATTTAGGTTTTTACCGTAAAAGCTTTGGTACTTTTTTTCAAGGTTGTCGTGCAGGAGTCTTTGGAGTTTTAGTATATCTCCGTCTTTATCCATCGTCCAAAAAATCCCTTCGGCAGTGGTGGCGATAACCGGTGTAGCGGAGTATAGCTCATTTATAAAAAACCGTTTTATCGTTTTTTTGCTTGTTTGTATCACTTGCAGATTGGGATTGTTGATATTTTCTCTTAAGTTGTTGAAGAGTTTATCGGCGATATTTTCATCTATGGTTCTTATGGTAAAAGTATAAGTAGAGCCTTTTTTGTAGAGTTTATCTTTTTCTACAGGGAGTAATCCGCCGAAAACATAGTATTTAAATCCTCTGCTTTCGTGTATGGTTTTAAGTGAGGTATCTTTTACCATACAAAAGTTTATAAATCTTGCTATCTTCTCAAAACTCTCCAGAAAGTCTATATCTCTTTTTAAGTATGCCGTGCATGTCAGTTCAAAATATCTCATCTTTTCTCCTCTATTGTTTTCTTTTTTTTATAAAAACAGCCGCATCTATCTTTAAATTTTTCTTATCGACTCTTTGAACCAAAG
>Ga0256842_1002785_pt1 | contig 12130 bp, 11 predicted proteins | sample 4559240metaG_FD_185973 | JGI IMG/M metagenome (GOLD analysis project Ga0256842, IMG submission 185973) | Hydrothermal vent microbial communities from Guaymas Basin, Mexico - 4559-240 | ecosystem: Environmental > Aquatic > Marine > Hydrothermal vents | place: Mexico: Guaymas Basin | collected...
CCGGTGCCGGTAAAAACGGCGCTGGCGCTTATGGGTAAATGCTCTGCCACGCTACGTCAGCCCCTGGCGGCGCTGTCCGCTGCCAGCCTGGAAAAACTAAAAGGAGTAATGGCTGGTTACGGTTTGATTTATCCTAGACCTGCATAGACGAGTCGGCAGATTTAATAAAAGCGTCGCAGCTGCTGTGTTTGGTTGCGGCGCTTTTTGCTGATTATTTTTGCACTGGCTTGTGGTGCTGCCAGTGCCTGGCTGGAGGAGAAAAATGGCATCATTATGACCATCATGCCGACACGCCCTGATAAGCCGTGAGTAATGCGCAAAAGGTATGTCGGTTTTACTCATCAAATCTGATAGAATGGCAGCAACGTAATAAAAGGAAGAAGTATGAGTAAATTGACATGTGTAGAAATATGTGCTGGAGCTGGCGGTCAAGCGCTGGGTCTTGAGATGGCTGGGTTCGAACCAGAGGCACTTGTTGAGATTGAAAAAGCTTGTTGTAATACTCTCCGAGTGAATCGCCCCGAATGGAATGTTGTAGAGGGAGATGTGAAAGAATTTAGCGGTTCACCATATTATGGGGTTGATTTGCTTGCCGGAGGTGTTCCGTGTCCACCATTTTCTAAAGCGGGTAAGCAACTAGGGAAAAATGATGAACGGGATCTATTTCCTGAAGCGTTGCGCCTAGTTGATGAAATCAAACCCAAAGCAGTGATGCTTGAGAATGTAAGAGGTTTTTTAGATGCTGTTTTTGAGGATTACCGTTTTAATCTGAAAAAACAACTTGAAAAGTTAGGATATATTGCTGAATGGCGGTTGCTAAACGCATCAGATTTTGGTGTATCTCAGCTTCGGCCAAGAGTTGTAATCGTTGCCATAAAGAAAGATATGGCAGATTTTTTCTTTTGGCCTGAAATAAAACGGCAGAACCCTAAAACGGTTGGTCAGCTACTGAAGGATCAAATGGCAGCCAACGGCTGGAAAGGGGTAAATAGCTGGGTTAAGCAAGCTGATGATATCGCCCCGACAATAGTTGGCGGTTCAAAAAAACATGGTGGCCCTGATTTAGGTCCTACGCGAGCAAAAAGAGCATGGGCAACTCTAGGTGTTGATGGGAAGGGTATAGCGTATGCGCCTCCAGAAAGAGATTTTGTGGGTATGCCGCAACTTACAGTTGAGATGGTAGCAAAGATTCAAGGATTTCCAGACGATTGGCGTTTTACGGGTAAGAAAACGCCTGCTTATCGACAGGTTGGGAATGCATTTCCACCACCAGTTGCCCAAGCAGTAGCAAAGAGTATTTACCTTGCACTATCACAAAGTAGATTGTTTTCAGTAGCAGGATAATAGTTGTGGCGAAAAAAGTTGGAGCAAGAACAAAATTGCGGCAGCATTTTTTATCAAACATCGGCAAAGTTATGAGTTCTGATGAATTGCGAGAAGTAGCCGGAGGGATTACCGAGTGGGCGCGTAGGGTCAGGGAATTACGAACAGAGGAGGGTTATCAAATTCAAACTCATAATGATCGTAGTGATCTGAAACCAGGTCAATACCTCCTGGAAAATCCAAAGCCGCAACATGCTTTTGAAAGGGCGATATCAAAAGAAACAAGAGCTTTTGTTCTGGATAGGAATGGATTTACATGTCAAATGTGTGGAGCAGTGGCTGGTGAGCCTCATCCATACGACTTATCAAGAAAAACACGATTGCATATAGGTCATATCGTAGATAAATCACAAGGTGGTACAGATGATGCCTCGAATCTTAGAGCGCTTTGTTCTGTTTGCAATGAGGGGGCATCAAACCTGACACTTGAAAGACCATCCGCTCAAAAATTACTGATCCAGGTAAGAAGAGCCAAGGGTGCTGATCAGTTAGAAGTGTTAAAATGGCTTGTGCGAAAATTTCCTGCACAAGCTCGAGGGTTTCTCGATAGTTGAGTGACATAAAAATAAGCTTTGCTTGCTCATGGCATCTACGTTGTATGTCGTGTGGTTATCAGCGTGCCATAACTGTTATGTTTATTACTTGTTTGTGTGTCAGCTGGCCACTGCAGCTATTGGTGCCGCGATAACTTACTATGGCGGCATTTTTAGGGGCTGTTGTCATAAGTTGTTGACGAGGAGATTGATTGTTTATGTTAAATATCGCCGTTACAGGTGCCGCCGGACGGATGGGTGGTTTTCTTATCAAGGCTGTTACCGAGGCCGAAGGGCTGAGCCTTGCTGCTGCTGTGGAGCGGGACGGTCACGCCATGATCGGTCAGGATGCCGGGCTGGCTGCCGGCTGCGGAGAACTGGGGGTGGCTATCAGCGCTGATCTGGAGCAGGCGCTGGCCGGTGCCGATATCCTCATCGATTTCACTTTTCCCGAAGTTACCCTGGCCAATGCCGCTATATGTGAAAAGCTGGGCAAGAAAATGGTCATCGGTTCCACTGGTTTTACGCCACAGCAGCGGGACGAGCTGGAACGGCTGACGCCGGGTATCGCCGTGCTGCTGGCGCCGAATATGAGTGTCGGGGTAAACGCTTGTTTCAAGCTGCTCAAGGAGGCGGCGCAGATCCTCGGCGACGGTTTTGATGTGGAGATTGTCGAGCTGCATCACAACAAGAAGAAAGATGCTCCTTCCGGTACCGCCGTACGCATGGGCGAGGTGGTGGCCGCTGCGCTGGGGCGTGATTACAATCAGGTGGCTAACTATCATCGCGAGGGGATGTGCGGTGAACGCAGTCATGACGAGATCGGTATGCAAACGGTGCGTGGTGGCGATATTGTCGGCGAACATACCGTTTATTTTATCGGCATGGGGGAGCGCATCGAAATTACCCACCGCGCCATGAGTCGCGAGATGTTCTCGCGCGGGGCGGCGCGTGCCTGTCAGTGGCTGGCTGGTAAATCGGCCGGAATGTACGATATGCAGGATGTCCTCGGCCTGCGCTAAGCAATTTGTTAACCCAATCTGAAGGATAAGTTTTATGGCTCGTTTGAATGATAATTACCTTAAATTGCAGGCTGGCTATCTGTTTCCTGAAATCAGCCGCCGCGTAAATGAATTTACCAGCGCCAATCCCGGTGTGGAGATTATCCGCCTCGGTATCGGCGATGTAACCAAACCGCTGGTGCCGGAAGTGCTCAAGGCGTTTCACGCCGGTGTTGACGATATGGCGGCGGAGCAGAGCTTTCACGGTTATGGCCCGGAACAGGGTTACAGTTGGCTGGCGCAGACCATCATCGACAAGGCCTATAAACCACTGGGGGTGGAACTGGAGACCTCCGAGGTGTTTATTTCCGACGGCTCCAAGTGCGACAGCGCCAATATTCTCGATATCTTTGATCTGAGCTGCAAGGTGGCCATCGGCGACCCGGTTTATCCGGTGTACAACGATACCAACGTGATGGTGGGGCGCACCGGCGCGGCGGATGAAAACGGTTACTACGAGGGTATTGTCTACATGCCCTGTACCGAGGAAAACGGCTTTACGCCGCAGTTCCCCGCCGAAAAGGTGGATATCATCTATCTGTGCTTTCCCAATAATCCTACCGGCACAGTGGCCAGTAAAGAGCAGCTCAAGGGCTGGGTGGATTACGCCCGCGCCAACGACGCGGTGATTTTGTTCGACGCCGCCTACGAAGCGTTTATTACCGAAGCGGGCATTCCCCACTCCATCTACGAGATTGACGGCGCCAAAGAGTGTGCCATCGAGTTCCGCAGCTTTTCCAAAACCGCCGGGTTTACCGGAGTGCGCTGCGGCCTTACAGTGGTGCCTCACGCTCTGGCAGGCACTACTGCCAGTGGTGAAAAGGTGTCGTTCAATCAGTTGTGGAACCGGCGGCAATGCACCAAATTCAACGGCGTGTCCTATCCGGTGCAGAAAGCGGCGGCGGCTGTTTATTCAGATGCCGGCTGGGCGCAGGTTAAAGAGGTGATCGACTACTACATGGGCAACGCTGCCATTATCCGCAAAGGGTTGCAGGCGGCGGGTATTACCTGCTACGGCGGAGTGAACGCGCCGTACATCTGGTTGAAAACTCCCGGCGGCATGACCAGTTGGGATTTCTTCGACAAACTGCTCAACGAGTGCCACGTTGTCGGCACGCCCGGCAGCGGTTTCGGTCCCAGCGGCGAAGGCTACTTTCGCCTCAGCGCCTTCGGCGACCGCGCCAATGTGGAAACGGCGGTGCAGCGTATCGTGGAAAAATGGGGTAAATAACCCGCTAAAGGCCCGGCTTGATGCCGGGCTTTTTTATGTGGTGCCACCGCCGACGCAAGGATAAAACACTATCCCCACCCGGTTGATGTGTTCCAGCAAGGCCGGATTGTCGATGGCGTTAAAGAGTGACAGGTCTATCTTGTAGGGGAGCTGCAGCTCGTCCAGGTCGGTTTCTATCTGGGACAGAAGTGCCAGATTAAGGCGATCGCCTGTCAGTGTCAGGTCGATATCGGAGCCGCCGCGATAATTGCCCGTAGCCCGAGAACCGTACAGCAGTGCTTTTTCCAGTGCTGGATAACGGGAGAAAACCTGCCTGATGGCGATAACATCACTTTTTCTCAGTCCAAAGCACATATTGGGTCAGCTGCTCTCTTCCTGTTGCCGCAGTTCAAGCATTTTATCTCTGAAACGGCTAAATGCGGGGCAGAATTGCTCTTTTATGCTGGCTATCAGTTCTTCAGCAGTTGTTTCGTTATAGGTGTGGGAGCTTTTGTTGCGCCCGGTTATCATTTCCATCCACACATGACCGTCGTCGATCAGGCCAAGGTTAAACGCTTCCCGGCTGGCATCGCGAGAGCCGTTTATGGCCCAGTTTCCCTGATAGGCAAAAAAATCCTTCATTACCTTCCACGCCAGTTCGTGGGTGAACTCAAAGGCCTGTATCAGCCCCTGTTTCTCCAGATTGCTCAGTTCACGCTGGTGAGCAAGTGTTACGGCATCTTCCAGTTGCTGCAGGGCGTGGCAGTAGTTGTCGAGGCGTTGTATCCAGCGTATATCCTGTTTTTTCATGATCTGGTTTCCTGTTTGGGGTGTCTGGAGCTGCTCTGCCTATTCCAGAGTAATATCCACGCGTGGTTCGCCGCTGGCCAGTTGGTTGCCAGCGCGGCACAGCAACAGTTGTGACGGTTTGACGGCGGCCAGCCGCAGCAGGGTATTTTTGACCGCCAGCGCACGTTTGTGCGCCAATGTGCGTATCTGCCTGGCGGTGAGGGGCGCGGGGGCGGGTTGGCCTGGCGCCGCTTTGGCGTTATCGGCACTGGTTACCCTGCCGCACAGAGCCAGGGTGAGTTGCGGCCTGTCGCGCAGCAGCGCGGCAATGCTTTGCAGGTACTTGGCTGTGTCTGCGGGCAGTTCGGCACTGCCGGGGGGGAAGGGCAGCGGTTTGAAGGTCAGATTGCCGCCGATGCCGATCATCTCACCGGCACTGGAGAGGATGCTGAAGGGGGCGAGGGTGAGCATCAGGGTCTTTTTGACCGCCGCGGCCAGCGCCACACGCATGGCCGGGCCGAGGCGGAAATCCGGTTGGCTCAGATCGCCCTGCACCGGCAGATCGAGGGTGATATCGCCGTTGCCATCGCGCAGCAGCGCCAGAGCCATGTCTAGCGGCATGCCCAGATTGTCCTGCGCCCGTTGGGCGGCAGCGGCAGTGAGAGCAACCATCTTGAGGCGATGCAGATTGACTGCGTTGCTCATATTGAGCCTGTTGTTGCTGATGGGGGCTTTGAAATCGATGCTGAACTGTCCCTGTTGAATGCCCAGCCCCAGGCGTTGTTCGGCATAAGGGGAGACCATGGGCAGATTGAGGTTGTGGATATAGCCGTGCAGGTCGGCGTTGACGCTGGCGGCATACGGGGTGAGATCCCCTTGCAGTTGCACTGCCCCGTGATTGCCGATAATGGATTCATACGCAATTTTACAGCGTCGCTGCGGTTGGTGGCTGTCGATGCCGGTTACAGTGAGGGCGATGTGCTGCAGTGGTATGCGTACTGGTGTCGGGGTGCTGAAATCGGCGAAGTGCAGCGACGAGTTGTTCAGGTGTATTGTGCCGATGGTTAAACCGGGCTTTGCAGTTGCTTCGGGTTGATCTGCTGTTGTCTCTGTATTGACGCTGTCATTGGTGTTGGCACCGTTCTGGTCGTTATTATCAAGCCAGGTGCTTATATCCATGATGCCGTCGCCGCTGCGGCTGATGCCGATGGCCAGTTCATCTAAATTGATGCTGTCGATGGCAATATCACCACCGGCTGTGCGGCTGAACTGTTTTAGCTGTCCCTGGCGCAGGGCTACAGCGTAGTCTGGGGTGGCGTTGTCGGGGCGTTGCAGGGCGCGTAACCCGGTGACATTCAGGGTGGCAAAACGGTTGGCGGTGGCGGTAATATCCAGGCCGGTAGCGTCGAGCGTGGCGAGTTGCAACATATGGCGCTGGCGGCGTTGGTCGTCAATCTGGACGGCGCGCAGAGCAATATCGCCGTTTATGTGCAGTGCGCTACCGGTGCTGTTATTGCTCTCGATTATCCCGCGCCACTGGCCGTGTTGCGCATCAATTTTCAGTGCTTGTTCCGGTAGCCGGGCCGATAAAGCCGTGATGGTCAGGCTGTTACTGATATGCAGTTTCTGTTGTTTTGCCAGATCAAGAGTTAGTTTCCCTTCCCAGTTAAAATTGCCGTTATCCAGCCACAAGGCGGTTGTATTGGCGTGCAGTTTTTTACCCGTTGCAGTGCCGTTTATGCGCAGATTAAGTGGGTGCTGTTTATCGCGCCCGATTAGACTCAGGTGCAGGTCGGTGGATAGATGGCCGCCTGCTTCGCCGATACCGTAGTTACCGAGCAGGGCGGCCACGCTGGCCACAGCGAATTTGTCGATTTTTATCCTGCTTTCCACGCGCAAGCGGCGGCTGAACGGTTGCAACGCGCCATCTATAACCAGCGGATTACCGTTAACGCTGATATCGGCATGAACAGGGCCGGGCTGCTCGGCCTGCCAGCTTATCAGCGGTGCCAGTTGCAGTTGATTGATGGCGATGTTGCAATGGTTGTTGCCCGGGCGATAATCTATGTTGAAGTTGGCGATGGAGATATCACCGCTGTTGATCCCCCACGGCGTGTTCTTTTGCGCAGAGGCTTTGCTTTGTTGCTGTGCCGCAGCCAGGGGAAATCCGGCCACAGTTATTGTATCGTGAGCTGGATTGTCGATGATAACGAGGCCATTGCTCAATTGCAGTTGTTTAAGACTGACATGATGCTCAAACAGCGGCAGATAATCCATTTGCACTCGCAGCAGTTTGGCACACAGCACCGTTTCGCCGTGACTGGTGACCTGCAGATCGTGGACGGCCACGGTGCCGGTGAATATATTTATATCCACATCAACGATGTCGGCATGTATTCCCTGTTGCTGGTTCAACCAGCGTTCTGCTGCGTGTCGAGCAATTTCTGGTAGAGAAATTACGCCAATAAACACTATGGCAACTGCTGCTGCAAATACCTTGCGGCGGCGGTTAAAACGTTGTGATGAAAGTTTCTGTTCTTTTATTTGTATTGAATTTGTGTCAGATTGAGATGTTGCCATAGTCAATATCCCCGCTTTTGAACAACTGGTGCGCAAATAGTAGCGCAGTTGCTGCGGGGCTGCAAACATATCTACTGAAAGGTGATTGTGATGGAAACATTCAAGGCGTTGCAGGTGTGCAAAAGTGAAGACAAACAGTTCAGTCGCGCCATTGTAGAGCGCAGTATAGACGACCTGCCTGCCGGTGAGTTGCTTATCCGGGTAGAATATTCATCGCTCAACTACAAAGATGCGTTGTCGGCTACCGGCAATCCCGGCGTGACGCGGCAGTTTCCGCATACGCCGGGAATCGACGCCGCCGGTGAGGTGCTGGAGTGCAGCGACGGCAGCTTTGCCGTGGGTAGTAAGGTTATCGTTACCGGTTTTGATCTGGGGATGGAGACCGACGGCGGTTTTGCTCAACTAGTGCGCGTGCCCAGTGCTTGGGCGCTGCCGGTGCCGGATGGGCTGACTACCCGTACCAGCATGATGTACGGCACCGCCGGTTTAACAGCTGGATTGTCGCTGCTGGCGCTGGAGGAGCGCGGTATCAATCCATCCATGGGCGAGGTGCTGGTCACCGGTGCCACCGGCGGCGTGGGCAGTATCGCCTTGGCATTGCTGGCACGGGGCGGTTATTCGGTGGTGGCGGCTACCGGAAAAAGTGACCAGGCTGATTATCTCAACGGCCTGGGAGCCACCCGGGTGGTAAGCCGTGATGATGTAGTGGCCGGTAACGAGCGTCCACTGCTCAAACCGTGTTGGGCGGCGGTGATTGATTGTGTCGGCGGCGAAATGCTGGCGGCGGCGATAAAAGCCACCCGTTATGGTGGCAGTGTAACCTGCTGTGGCCTGGTGGCATCGCCGGAGTTGGCGTTGAACGTATTCCCGTTTATTCTGCGCGGCGTAAGTCTGCTCGGTATAGATTCGGTGGAATGCCCGCTGGAGCGGCGCCGACAGGTATGGGCCAATCTGGCTACCCAATGGCGGGTGCCGCTGCTGGAAGATATGTGTACAGAAATAGGTCTGGATGGACTTGAGGATGCCATAGCCGCCATGCTGGCGGGAAAACTCAGTCGCCGGATGCTGGTTAATCCCGGTTAAAAACGAGCGCAGCAGAAAAGACAGACGCAACAAAGCCGGTGGGGGAGGCATCCACACCGGCTTTGTTGATTTTGCAAACAAGAAAGAAAGGAGGCTATCAAAACCCGCCTGCCACAACAGGTTTTGATGGTTGTTACTCTACCCGCATCCGTCAGCAGTTAATACCGTCAGGCGCGCATTTTTTTCGCTGTGAATCAGCGTTTTTTACCTGTGCTGATACACATGTCGTCGCCGCGTGGATGGGCGGCGCGGTTGACTTTAACGACGGGTTGCCGCTACAGTGGTGCGGTGGCAGGTGTCGTGAGGATATTATGCGCCCTTTTTTTAAGCCGGAGCAATAATGACGATGGTTACAAAATATATGGTATTGGTATTGCTGCTGCTGAATATGGCCTGGAGTACAGAGGCGGTGGCGCAGGTGAAGGTGTTCAACCACAAGGTCGATCAGCCGTTTTCCGGCAGTCAGTCGCCGGACGATGCCTACCGTGCCGCTCTGGCACGCGCCAAAAGCGAGGTGCTGGAGGAGGCTGGGACCTATCTGGAGAGTCTGAGTGTGGTGGAGAACTTTGTTCTCAAGCGGGACGAGGTAATCGCGCTGGCGGCGGGGATTGTGAAAACCACCGTTGTGGCGCGTAAAAACTACGCCACCGATAAGACTTTCGGCATTATCCTGGAAACACGCATTGAAGTTGATTCCTCCATGGTGGAGAAGCGGATGCGTCGTTTGCTCGAAGATCAGGTTTTGCTGCGTAAATACAACGAGATGCAGCAGCGCCAGCGCCAGTTGCTGGCGCATATGCGTCAGTTGGAGGAGCAGAACCGCCGCCTGGCCGCTGAGGAAACGTCCGGTTCGCAGCGGCGGCAGCTCAGCCGCGAATTTGCCCACACCAGCGCCGCCCTCAGTGCCGCCGATTACTACCAGAAAGCATTGGCGCTGTGGCACAACGGCGCTTACAGTGATGCGCCGAAGGCGGTGGAGTATCTCAACAAGGCCATTGATCTGGATCCCAGGGCCGCCCACCTGTACAACAGTCGTGCCGTGGCGTACCTGGGCTTGGGACGGTATCGCCGCGCCCGCCGGGATTTGACCTTTGCCCTCAAATACAACCCCGATTATGCCGATGCCTACAACAACCTCGGCAGCCTCTATTACCGACAGGGGCGTTACCGCAAGGCGGTGGCAAACTATGACAAGGCCATCAGCCTGCAGCCGGATTTTTACGAGGCGCTGATGAATCGCGCCATGTGTCGCCGCAAGCAGCTTAAATATGAGGCCGCCATTGATGATTTTCGGCGCGCTATAGCCATGGCACCGGCTGCCGCCGATCGCGATGGCGCCGTGGTGCGGTTGAATGGTATTGATAAACTGTGTGCCAAGGCGCGTACGGCGTGTGGCCTCGGATTGTGTCGGGCGCTTGATTTTCTGCACCGGCGTGATTTATGCGTTGAAGATAACAACTCCAGGGAGAAATGATGGCATGAACAACGTCGCCAGAGTAAATATCCGCACCGTAGCAGTGGCATTGCTGTTGGTTCTTGGCTGGATCGGCTGGGCTGTAGGTGCCGATTTTCCCACCCAACCGGTCAAAAATCACGGTCAGCGTTGGCGTATCGGTTACCTGCAGGGGGGCGATTACGCCTCTTATCAGCGTTCGCTGGCGGCTCTGGTACAGGCGTTGATGAAAAGCGGCTGGATACAGTCGGCGCCGTTGCCAAAATTGCCCGACGATAAGGATACCAAAGTGTTGTGGCAGTGGCTGGCGCACGATATTAGCAGTGATTATCTGCAATTTGTCGCCGATGGCCGCTACGATGCCGGTTGGGATAAACAGCGCCGCGTAAAAGTGCGCGCCGAGCTGTTGAAACGGCTTAACGGTAAAAAAGATATCGACATCATGCTGGCGCTGGGTACCTGGGCCGGGCAGGATCTGGCCACCAACGAACAGCATGTTCCCACCATGGTGATGTCCACCACCGATCCACTGGCGGCGGGAATTATCAAGTCGGTGGAAGATTCCGGGTTTGACCATATTCACGCCAAAATTGATCCCGGTCGCCACCAGCGTCAGGTGCGCCTGTTTTACGATATTTTTAAATTCAAAAAGCTGGGCATAGTATATGAAAACAGCCGCGAGGGGCGTGGTTTTGCCGCTGTCGGCAGTGTGGAACAGGTGGCGAAGCAGCTGGGATTCAAGATTGCCAGTTGTTACGCGTCGTTCAACAATGTAAGTCGTGAGCAGGCGGCGGCGGCGGTAGAAAACTGCTATGCCAAACTGGCGGATAAAGTGGACGCAGTGTATATAACTCGCCATCCCGCAGTGACGTTGAATAATCTGCCCGTTATTCTCAAGCCGCTGCTGGCGAAAAAAATCCCCACTTTTGCCCAGGGGATGTCGGATATGGTGGCGCACGGAGTGTTGATGAGTATTTCCCTGGCCGATTTCAGTTACATCGGCGATTTTTACGCCCGAACTCTGGCGCAGATCTGTAACGGCGCCAAACCGCGCCAGTTGCCGCAGCGGTTTGAAAATCCGCCTAAAATTGCCATCAACCTTAAAACCGCCCAGATTATCGGCTACGATCCCAGTGTCGATATCCTTGGCGCTGCCGACGAGATTTTTACCGACATCGCCACGACAAAATAGGTCGGCGATTGTCACTGTGGAGACTGCCATGCTGAAGCGGTTGTTCGCCGCAGCGCAGATTCCTGCCGGACGGATATTGCTGGTTCATGTCCGTCTGCGCGGTATCAGCGGGTTTTGCGGCGGTGACTATGCCGCCGCTACCACTGCGGTGCTCGACGGTCTGCTGGCCGCGTGTCCGCAGCTGTTGCTGGTTCCCGCCTATACCATCTACAGTTTTCTCGCCGGACGGGTGTACCACCGCCGTTTCAGTCGCAGCGAGGTGGGGCGTTTTTCCGAGGAACTGCGTCAGCGCGGCTGCCGCCGCAGCAGCGATCCCATGTATAGTCTGCTGCAAATTAGCGGCAGCCTGCCGGAGCATCTGGATTATTCCTCCACCCTCGGTGATGGCAGTGTGTGCTCGTACCTGTATCGACACAACGCTGTAATTGTCAATGTCGATATGCCCGGCTTTTACGCCACGCCTGTTCATGCGTTGGAGTTGCGCCATGCCGTCCCTTATCGTCGCCAGCAGACGCTGGCCGGAGTTGTGCTCGACAGCGGCGATGTCTGCCGACAGGTGAGCTATCGTGCTTATCTGCGCCCGATTGCCGCCGACGGTCGGGTTTATCCTCCTTACAATCAGTGGCGGCGCCGCGATTATCTGCGCCAGCAGGGGGTAATCAATACTGTTGCGGAGCACGGCGTTCATTTGGAGTGGGCGGAGCTGGAACCGTTTGCCGCCGCCATAGATGCGGTGCTACGCCGCGACAAGCTGTTTCTTGTCGATGGGTGGCCGCCGTAGCCTTTATTCCGCCCTCCCCCAAAAAAAATCCGCAATAGACGTTAACAAACTTATCCAATCACTAC
>Ga0256842_1002786_pt1 | contig 12129 bp, 11 predicted proteins | sample 4559240metaG_FD_185973 | JGI IMG/M metagenome (GOLD analysis project Ga0256842, IMG submission 185973) | Hydrothermal vent microbial communities from Guaymas Basin, Mexico - 4559-240 | ecosystem: Environmental > Aquatic > Marine > Hydrothermal vents | place: Mexico: Guaymas Basin | collected...
AGTAACAACAATGAACAAAGCAGCACAAGATTCGATAATATCACTCATAAAAAGACTAAAAAAAATAAGCCTGCGGAAGATAAATTAATCAACCGCAAGCCTTAAAAACATCATTTCTTGTAGGATAACGCTCCCGTTGGGCAATTTTCAACATATAGTTTAAGCTCATCGATAGAAAGATTTATCTTTGAGTCAAAAACAGTGCCTACTATGGTATCGAAACCTCTATTTTTAAACCCAAAAATCTCCTTATTTACAACCTCTTTTCCTATTTTTACACAGGTTTCACATCTAATGCATTTATTAGGGTCAAAAACTATATCTATATCTTGAGCCTGATAGGGAAACTTCTTCTTTAAACCTTTTATGGCATCTGGTGAAGCATAGTATTTTTCTGAAATTTGTTTTAATTTGCAATTATGTTTTTCTACACAGCTACACTCTATACACCTTTTGCCTTCTTTTTTTATTTCTTCTTCCGTAAAGGTTTTGGAAACCTCTTCAAATGTTGTCTTTCTTTTTTCTAAATCTATAAGCCTCTGTTTTACTCTATCGTATTCTGCTGGCTTATTTATAAATACCAAGTCGTTCTTCTTTAAGTGTTTCCAATGGCCTCTGCTTACATTGATGGAATATGGCTCTTTATATACTTCTCCGTTAAAATAAGCCAATACACCTAAAGCTGCTCTTCTTCCGCCTGCAACAGCCTCTACAACGGTAGCAGGACCACTAACACAATCACCTGCCGAGAATATATTGTCCACCATCTGCATATTATCTTCGTTTACTGCTATATCTCCCCACTTTGTAGTCTTTAATTCTTCTGTGGCATCAGTCTTTTGACCTATAGCTCCTATAACGGTATCAGCTTCAAATTCAAACTCACTACCTTCAATCGGCACAGGTCTTCTTCTGCCTGAAGCATCTTCGTTACCCAATTTCATCTTAATGCATGTCAAAATCTTCTTTCCGTTTTCTTCTCTAATAGCAATGGGTTGAGTTAAAAATTTAAATATAGCACCTTCTTCTTTGGCTTCTTCTATCTCTATTCGCTCTGCGGGCATTTCATTTTCTGTTCTTCTATAAAAACAGTAAACATCATTTTTACCCTTACCAAGCCTAATAGCCGTTCTTATGCAGTCTATTGCCGTATTGCCACCGCCTATAACTACCGTTTTACCCGGATTTTCACCACTCCAACCGTTTAAGGCTATTCTTTCAAGCCATCTTATACCTTCTTCCAAGAGTTCTTCACCGTCTATATGGGACGGCGACGGCTTCCAACTGCCTATAGCAACAATAACGGCATCATAATCCCTTCTCAACCTATCTAAAAATATATCCTTGCCGAGTTTTTTGTTTGGGTAAAATGTTATCCCGCCGAGTTTATCAAAATGCGATAGCTCCTTATCCAAGATATTTTTAGGCAGTCTGTATTCAGGTATTCCGTATCTAAGCATACCGCCAGGCTTAGGCATTTGGTCGTAAATGTCGGATGCAACGCCTTCAAGTCTTAGATAGTATGCTGCTGAATATCCTGCAGGACCTGCTCCTATTATTGCAACCTTTTTACCGTTTAAGGGTTTTGTCTCTTCTACATATTCTTCATAATACTTATCGGCAGCAAGTCTTTTAAAATCATTTATAGCAACGGCAGAATCTATTATATTTCTTCTGCAATCCTTTTCGCAAAACCTTGGACAAACCCTGCCAATAGACATTGGTAGAGGGATTTTTTCTTTTATAATCTTTAAAGCTTCTAAAAAATCGCCGTTTTTCCCGGCTCTCACATACTCTTCAACCCTTGCATGAGCAGGACAAGCCATAGTGCAAGGCGCTTCACAATCGCCCGTATGCTCAGACAAAAGTAGATTCAACGCCGTCCTTCTCATCTCTTTTATCTCATCTGAGCTTGCATCTATATCAAGTCCTTCACTTACAAAAGCAGAGCAACTTGGCATAAACTTCCCGCTTTTTTTATCTTTAACAATACAAACAAAGCAGGATGTCGTGTGAGATATTTTATCATTATGACAAAGAGTAGGTATATCCACACCCATCTTCTCAGCAGCCTGAAGAATAGTAGTTCCTTTGTCTACGGTTATTTCTCTACCATCTATTTTAAATGTTACTTTACTCACTCTTTCCTCCTTTAGGCACTCTTTTTATAGCGTCTACAGGGCATACTTCCATACATGTATTGCATCTTGTACATATATCGCAATCAATAACAAAATCATCACTTATGGCATTAACAGGACAGTTCTTTATGCATAATTTACATTTGATACATTTATCCTGATTAAGATATAAATCAACCAAAGCATTACATTGTAGAGCTGGACACTGTTTATCCACAACATGCTTTTCGTATTCATCTCTAAAAAATCTCAATGTGGAAACTACTGGATTTGGAGCCGTTTGTCCAAGTCCGCACAAAGAACCGTTTTTCACCTTTCCAGCTATATCTTCCAAAAAAGCAACGTCTTCAAGACTGCCTTTGCCGCCAGTAATCTTTTCAAGCGTCTCAAGCATTCTTTTTGTGCCTATACGACAGAAAGTGCATTTCCCGCAACTTTCTCTCGATGTAAATTCCAAAAAATATCTTGCGGTTTCAACCATACACCTATCCGAACTTATAACTATCAATCCACCCGAACCCATTATAGCTCCAAGCGACTTCAGAGAGTCGTAATCAATAGGCGTATCAAAATATTTAGCCGGTATACATCCGCCTGACGGACCACCTATCTGAACGGCTTTAACCTTATCCTTATCAGCACCGCCTATCTCAAACACAATTTCACCAATTGTTATACCCATTGGAACTTCAACAAGTCCAGGATATTTCAAATCTCCTGCAAGTGCAAACAGTTTTGTTCCCTTGCTGTGTTCTGTTCCTATTGAAGCATACCTATCAGCTCCACCTTTTATAATCAACGGCACGTTACCAAAGGTTTCAACATTATTTATAGCCGTAGGGTATCCTTTATATCCTTTATCAGTAGGAAACGGCGGTCTGTATCTTGGATTTCCTCTTTTTCCTTCCAATGATGCAATCATAGCCGTTTCTTCTCCGCATACAAACGCACCAGCACCTTCTTTAATTTTTATATCAACAACTCTACCGTTAAGATTATTTAAACCTTCGTTTTTAATCTGCTCCAACGCTATACCAAGATTTCTTACGGCTAAAGGATACTCAGCTCTAACATATATAAATAAATCAGTTGCTCCCGTTGCATACGCACCTATAAGCATACCTTCCAATACTTGATGCGGAACAGATTCCATTAAAGAACGATCCATAAATGCTCCAGGGTCACCTTCGTCTGCATTGCATATCATAATTTTTCTCTCACTCTCTTTCGCAGAAAGAAATTCCCATTTTAAACCTGTGGGAAAACCTCCGCCGCCTCTTCCTCTTAGTCCGCTTTTTTTTATTTCATCCACGACATCCTTTGGAGACATTGAAAGAGCCTTTGCTAAAGCTTCATAACCACCGTTTTTTTTATATTCATCTATAGATACAGGAGAGATTCTGCCTGCAAGCTTTGTTACCATTATTAACTCTCTGCTGCTTCTTTCATTTCTAACCTTTAATCGTTTTTCGTCTGACAAGCTCAATATCTTATCCAAATCCGCTTTGTCGGGTTTTACATCACGATAGATTATAGATTCTCCATCATCCGTCTCAACTTCAACTAGCGGCTCGGCATAGCAATGTCCTATACACCCAACTTCAACTATATCGATATCGGTTACGTTATTTTTTATAAATTCCAAAACATCCTTTGCTCCTGCGGCAATACCACAACTTGCCGTACCTACTTTTATACGCTTTATCATTTTGCACCTCCGTTGCGGTACTGTTTGATAATCTTAAGTAATTTTTTTCTATCAAGATTACCGTATACCTTGCCATCTATACTAACAACAGGCGCAAGACTACAACATCCAAGACAAGCAACGACTTCCAAAGAAAAGAAACCGTCCTTATCCGTTTCTCCTTCTTTTATTCCCAGCTCTTCTTCTATCCAATTCTTTACAAGTGGAGAGCCTTTTATATGGCAAGCCGTACCGTCACATACACAAATTGTATGTTCACCGGGTTTTATTCTTTTGAATTGAGTATAGAATGTAACAACTCCCTCAACATCCACAGGGGAAACATTAAAATAATTCGCAATTTCTTTTATAGCTTCATTTGATATATATCCTTCCTGTTCTTGTATTAGTTGCAAAGCCTTTATGAGATTACTATTATCCTGCTCAAGCGAACTTAACACATCTTTTACAGCAAGCATAATCCCTCCTTTCAAAGAATAGAATTAAAACGATATTATATTAAATCAGATAATCACATAATAAACTGTGATAGGTATCACAAAAAGAAAAAACCCGACTCTAGGGTGAGGAGTCGGGTGTATGGAAAAAGAGGATTAGGCTACCTTTGAATAGTTATGAAGATATGCGACGAGCCTCTAAGTATGTGTAAAAAGATTACATCTTTGGCATTCTTGGCTATTCTTTTAAAATCTTTTATGTTTTTAATTTTCTTATAGTTTAGCTTTACTATAACATCTCCCGGTTGAACACCAACCATTTTGGCAAATGAGTTTGGTTTAACCGATATTACTACTACACCCTGCTTTACTTTGATGTCATATTCAGATGCAAGCTTTGGCGTTATGTTGGATATTGAGAATCCATATTTTGTATCATAAACACTGTCGTTTTTAGAGCCTTCGGTTTCAGCCAATACTTCTTCTGACGGTCTTGTTCCAAGCGTTACGTATTTAACAATGTGTTTTTTGTTTCTTATAATTCCAAGCTTAACCTTTTCACCCGGTTTCATTGAAGATATAACATAGGGCAAATCGCTTGAAGATTTTACCGGTTTGTCGTTTACGCTAACAATAATATCACCCGGTTTGATGCCGGCTTTCGCCGCAGCTGAGTGTTTCATAACTTGAGATACTATGGCGCCTTTTGTGTTCTTTAGTCCTAATTCCCTTGCGGCTTCAGGTGTGAGCTGTTGAATTGTAACGCCGAGATACCCTCTCTTTATACTTTTACCCTTCTTTAAATAGTCCATTTCACCTTTAACCATATTTATCGGTATTGCAAAACCTATTCCCTGTCCACCTGCAATAATTGCCGTATTAATACCTACCACTTCGCCATTTAGATTCAAAAGTGGACCGCCTGAGTTGCCGGGATTAATGGCAGCATCTGTCTGTATAAAATGGTCAAAGGGACCTTCACCAATTACCCTACCCTTTGCGCTGACTATACCTGCCGTTACCGTTCCGTTTAAACCAAATGGGTTACCAACGGCAACCACCCAATCGCCTATACTCAAGTCGTCGGAATCACCCAAAGTAAGATACGGCAAATCACCGTTAGGTTTTATTTTTATTAAGGCTATGTCGGCTTTAGGGTCTGTTCCTACAATTTTTGCATCATATACCTCATTTGTATTAAGAATCGTAACCTTAATCGTTGTGGCTTTTTTCACAACGTGATAATTTGTTAATATATATCCGTCTTTTGAAATTATAAAACCAGAACCCAAAGCATGGGTTTTTCCGCTTTGCGGCATATTGTCAAAAAATCTCTTAAAAAAATCGTTAAATGGGTCGTTTTCATCAAAGCCGTATCCACTAAATGGATTTTGAAATTTCACAATCTTAGTAGTGCTGATGTTCACAACAGCAGGCAAAGCCTTTTTTGCAACATTCTTTATATTGGGCAGACCAGCAAAGGCGTTGATATTGAAAATTAAAGCAAAAACAAAAATCAAGACGCTTAATCTTTTGAATTTAAACATAGCACCACCTCCAAAATTTTTAAAAAACGTAATCCTTAAATACAATTTTTCAACCCTTAAAGAATAACCTTTGAACCAGTTTTCTTGGCAACAATCTTCCTTTTATCAATCTCAGTTTTTAAAACATTGCCTATTTGAATCCTTTCAATTGTTTTTTGCATATTAACACCGCAGCGATTCATAGATAAAACAACTCCGCTATAAGATGATAATGGTAGTCCCACAAATATTATTGTGGTAACCAAGGCGCCTTTTAACGTCTTTTTTCTTGCCATAGCACACCTCCTACCTTCATTCTTAGTATTATTATAGTAACTGAATATTACAAAATGATTAAAAAATAATGCTTAAGATGATTTTTTTAAAAAAACAGAAACAGTAGTTCCTTTATCAACTTTGCTTTTTATGACAAGCTTTCCTTCGTGTATTTCGATAATCTTTTTTACTATGCTTAAGCCCAAACCAAATCCTGTTGTCTTTTTTGAGCGTGATTCATCAATCCTGTAAAACTCTTCATCTATTTTTTCTAACTCTTCTTCGGATATTCCTACGCCGTTATCGCTCATCTCAACAACAACCCATTCTTCATCAGATTTTACATTAATTTTAATATAACCGTTTTTATTATTATATTTTATAGCATTATCCAATAAATTTACAAAAACTTCAAGCATGGTAACGGCATCAACCTTAACATAGAATACATCGCCTTTTTCAAATAAAACATCAACACCCTTTTCTTCTGCTTTGTGTTTTAATAAGTTTATGGCATTCTCTACAATATCGCATATATCTACATCTTCAAATTTCATTTTGTTACGTTTATAGTCCAATCGTGCCATCAAAAGCATTCTTTCGATAAGCGTAGACATCATAGAAGCTGTATCGTATATAACCGAAAAAGCCTTCTTATATTCATCAGCGCTTCTTTGTTTTCTCAAAACAATTTCGCTTTGCATCATTATTACCGATACGGGTGTTTTAAGCTCGTGAGAAACATCCGATATAAAACGCTTTTTCTGCTTAAAAGATTTATCAAGCCTTTTTAACATATCATTAAAAGATTCTATAAGAACCTTTAATTCATCAGGGGCGTTTTCCAATTCTATTTCGCCACTCAAATTCTCTTCAGTTATTTTTCTTATTCTTTCGCTTATTCTATCTATTGGCGACAATGCTTTTTTTGACACTATAAATCCACCAACAGCAGATGCAAACATCACAAAAATAATCAAAACAAAGGCTATAAGCATAAAATTATCCAATATGTCTTTTTCATTTTTTGCGTTGTATGCAACTTGGACCACTATTTTATTCTTATCGTCAACATAATTTAATATTCTAAGTATTTTACCTTTCCATTGTATAGTTTCTATTTTCTTCAAATGATGCTTAAACGGTAAATCGTTGTCGCCTAAAGATATGGATTTTTTTACGGTTTTTCCATCGAATGAACGAATTTGAAAAAAGTACTTTGAATATTGAGAAGAATAAATCCACATTCTGCCCTTTGATACATTAAACTGGAAACTATTACCCTTGGTATCGGAGAAACTAAATTTAAAATCACTATCTATACTCTCATCCACCATAGCATCCAAAGCTTCGGCTTTTGATAACAGATTCTTATCTATAGGGTTATAAACTATATTCTTCAAACTGACAAAAAGCGCTATGGATAAAGCAGACAGTATAATAAACATTATAAATGTATATAAAAAAATTAGTCTTGCCTTTATGGAAGATAAAATAACGCTTACTCCTTTATCATATACCCGGCTCCACGTACGGTGGTTATTAATTTTTTACCGAAGCCTTTATCTATCTTTTTTCTCAATCTTGTTATCATAACATCAACAACATTACTATCGTTATCAAAATCATAGTTATATATATGCTCTGTAATTTCTGTTCTTGTAAGTAGTTTATTCTTATTTATGGCAAGAAATTCAAGCAGGGCGTATTCTTTAGCCGTCAATTCTATCAGGATATTATTTCTTTTAACTTCATGCGTAGACATATTTATTTCAAGATTATCTATCTTCAGTATATTATCAGCAATATTATAATTTCTTCTTAAGATAGCCTTTATCCTTGCAAGTAGCTCATCAAAAGAAAAAGGTTTGGTAAGATAATCATCAGCTCCACTGTTTAAACCCAACACCTTATCTTCTATATCACTTTTTGCCGTAAGCAACAAAACCGGTGTTTTATTGTTTTGCATACGCAACCTTTTTAATAATTCTATGCCGTTAAGCTTAGGAAGCATTATATCAAGTATTATTATATCGAACGGTTCATTTTCTGCAAAATACAGCCCTTCTTCACCATCGTATGCAACATCTACCGAGTAGTTTTCGTCTTCAAGACCGCTTTTTATGAGCTCTGCGAGCGTTTTTTCATCTTCAATTAGCAGCACTCTCACAATACTTACCTCTTGCCTTACTTCAAACTTTGATTATACTGTTTGAATATTACAAAACAATGAATTTTTGGAGAAGTTATGAACTTAAAAATAATTTTAGAAAAAAGTGAAGATGGTGGCTATACTGTTTTTGTTCCATCTTTACCAGGATGTATATCCGAAGGAAACACAAAAAAGGAAGCCTTAGAAAATATCAAAGAAGCAATAGGGCTATATCTGAAGATATAGACTCCCTTATTGCATAATCTACCCAGAAAGCCGATTTATTATCAAACAAATAGTGTACACTATCCTTAAAGATAGACAAAATCTAATATATACTTGACAAAATTAAAAAAGTTTTTTATATTTGCAAATGTTAGTTGTATCTAACTTTATTTTAGAAATCTAAAAGGAGTTTACTATGGATTTAACTCTAACGCCATCAACTGAAGACTATCTGAAAGCAATTTATGAAATATCCCAAGAAAAAAGGGTCGTTAGGATAAAGGATTTAGCCGACAAACTCAAAGTAAAAATGTCGTCTGTTGCAAATGCCGTAAAACAACTTGCAAATAAAGAGTTGATAGTCCATGAACACTACGGATACATAGAATTAACCGACAAAGGCTTTGAAGTAGGAAAAAGCCTATACGAACGCCATCTTGTGCTTTATAAATTTCTTACTCAAATCCTACAGGTCGAACCAGGTATTGCAAGTAAAGACGCTTGTTCCATTGAACACTACCTACATAAGGAAACCGTAGAAAGAATTGTTAAACTACTGGATTTTATATCGACAGCACCGAATTCTACGCCACAATGGATGATAAAATTCAAAAAATTTTTAGAAACCGGCGTAAGCGAATGTAGATATGCAAAAACACTCGATAGATTAGAGGTCGGCACAAAAGCAAAAATAAAATCTATACGATTAGAAAGCACGATTAAAAAGCGTTTGATGGATATGGGCGTAATAAAAGGAGAAACCATAAAATTAACCAAAAAAGCGCCGCTTGGCGACCCTATAGAAATCGAAGTAAAAGGATATAAACTGTCTTTAAGAAAAAAAGATGCTAAACAGATAGAAATAGAGGAGGTCTAACATGCCTTTATCGATGGCAAAAGAGAAAGAACTGTTCAAGATTGAAAAGATACTGGGCGGAAACAATCTTAGACAACGTCTTTCGGCAATGGGTTTATATGAAGGAAACACAGTCAAAGTCTACTCAAACGGCTCAACTGGTCCTATTATCGTAGTTGTAGCAAACTCAAAGATAGCAATAGGCAGAGGCATGGCTCAAAAAATAATGGTAACACCTGCTACATAAAGGCTTTTTTTTACATAAAATGTTAGTCTAATCTAACTTTATTTTGAAAGACTTATTAAAGGAGTGTAGCATGAAAAGAAAAACCCTAATCGAAAAGATTGCTTCTATTCAATGTAAAATGTGTCCATTAAACAATATCTGCAAAAACAGGGAGGACAAAAAATGAACATAGCCTTTACTGGAAACCCAAATGTCGGCAAAACGGCAATAATAAACGCAATAGCCGGCTCAAAACTAAAGGTTGGAAACTGGCCTGGCGTAACGGTAGAGAAAAAAACAGCAACCTTCATTTACAAAGAAAAAGAGATAACACTAACCGACTTGCCGGGCGTTTACAGTTTAAGCCCTTATACGCTTGAAGAGAGAATTACAAGGGATTTTATCTTGGAAGAAAAACCCGATTGCATCGTAAATGTCATAGATTCAACAAATTTAGAAAGAAACCTATACCTTACGCTTCTTTTGATGGAGATGGAAAAACCGATAATACTAGCATTTAATATGTTCGACGAATTGAAAAAATCGGGCTACAAAATCGACATAGAAACAATATCTGAAATGCTTGGTGTAAATATCGTTCCTACAACAGCAATAAAAAAGGAAGGCTTAGATACTCTTATGGACTTGGCCATAGAATGCAAATCTTCAAACCAAAAAACAATAAAATACAAATTACGATATGAAGGTTTTTTGGAGCATGAAATAGAAGATATAATTAAAAAACTTAAAGAAAACTCGATAAACAGCAAGTATCCCTTGAGATGGATAGCCATAAAACTCATAGAAAAAGACGAATATGCATTAAAGAAACTAAAAGAAGAGACATCGAAAGACCTATCGAGTTTGGCAAAAGAAAATATAATGAGAATAGAAGAGCGATTTGGCGAAGATACCGAAGCTGTTTTAAGTCAAACACGATACGGCATAATAAACGGAATCTTGAAAAAAACACTCAAAAAGCCGCATAAAACAAACATAAATATAACCGAAAAACTGGATAAGATTTTTCTAAATAGACTTCTTGGCTTACCGATATTTTTCGTATTTATGTATTTCGTATTTAAATTCACATTCGACGGTTCGGCGCCGTTAATAGACTGGATAGACGGTTTTATAAACGGATATTTGGCAAAGTATGTTCAACAGGCGATTAGTTTTTGTCCAAACTGGCTTCAATCTCTTTTGATTGATGGAACTCTAAGTGGTGTCGGACTTGTTTTATCGTTTATTCCTTTAATGTTTTTTCTTTACTTTTTCCTGGCAATTTTGGAAGAAAGCGGATACATGGCTCGTGCTGCCTTTGTTATGGATAGGCTTATGAGCTCTTTAGGTTTAAACGGCAAAGCGTTCATACCGCTGATTTTAGGCTTTGGATGTAATGTTCCTGCAATCTATGCAGCAAGGGCATTAGAAAACGAAAGCGATAGAAAACTTACAGCCATCATGGTTCCGTTTATGTCGTGTGGCGCAAGATTGCCTATATATTCGCTTTTTACTGGCGTGTTTTTTATACATTATCAAGCCTTAATCGTTCTATCGTTATATGCTTTAGGTATCGTCGTTGCCTTTATCGTAGCCATGTTTTTAAGAAAAACAAAACCCTTTAAGGCTGAAAAAACACAACTCTTACTTGAGCTTCCGCCCTATAGATTTCCGACACTGAAGATGCTTTGGATATCTGTTTGGGCAAGAACAAGGGCGTTTATAATAAAGGCAGGAACGGTTATAGCCCTAACTATGGTCTTGTTGTGGGGAGTTATAAACCTACCGCCAAACTCAACGCCACAAAACTCAATTCTGGGTAAAACGGCAAGGGTTGCAACGCCGCTTTTTGCACCAACGGGATTTGACAGATGGGAAATCGTGGCAACGATAATACCGGGTATGATAGCAAAAGAAACAGTCGTTGGCGCATTGGCTCAAACGCTCAATATACAAGAAGACAAAAACAACGAAGCAAACAATACGACGTTCATTGAAGATACGAAAGAGCAGATAGTATCCCTAAGCAATGCAATAGTTGAATCATTTAAAAATATGTTTTTTAGCATAAAGCAGCAGACATTTGAACTCGAAGATGCGCAAGACAACTACAAAACCAAGATTTCATCAATATTAACACCTTTGCAAGCATACTCATTTATGGTGTTTATGCTGCTTTTTATACCGTGTATCGTTACGCTTGCCGCCATCTATCAGGAATTCGGTTTAAGTCTTGTTCTGTTTGAGATGGCTCTTTTGACGATTATACCATATATTACTTCAACACTTATATACCAAATGGGAAAAATTCTAAATCTTAATTAGAAGGGCAACCCTGCCCTTCTTTAAATTTTTCTTATAAGCAAAATCTTTTAAGGTATTTTATATCCATCTTTCATCAAATCTATGCCACAAGGTAACCACTCAATCCAATCTATAAAGCTCTTTACCATTTCTGGAGTATTAAATACAGCTCCGTGCTGAGGAACAATCATATCAATATCAAGCTGTCTAATCATATCAACCCACAATTTGACAGCTTTATTGCAAGGTAGATATCTTCTATGGAAGGCTTCCAT
>Ga0256842_1002787_pt1 | contig 12125 bp, 13 predicted proteins | sample 4559240metaG_FD_185973 | JGI IMG/M metagenome (GOLD analysis project Ga0256842, IMG submission 185973) | Hydrothermal vent microbial communities from Guaymas Basin, Mexico - 4559-240 | ecosystem: Environmental > Aquatic > Marine > Hydrothermal vents | place: Mexico: Guaymas Basin | collected...
TTGAAATAGTAATATATTGTGGCTTTATTTACCTTAGCTTGTTTTGCAAGCTCATCCATTGTTGTTCCGTTAAATCCTTTATTTGCAAACATATCCTTAGCCACAAGTATTATCTTTTCTTTTTTTGCCATACTCTCTTTCTTGTCCATTAAAAAATCTCCCAATAATTAACTAAACGGTTAGTTTAGTTAATTACTTTAAAATGTCAATACAAAAAATCTTAATGATTTCAAAACTTGACAAAAACTATACACTCCAAAGTGGTCTTCCAATGCGTTTTACAGTATTTTAATCCCGAATGGCTACTTATTTTTAAATTTTATAAGCTCATTAAGAGCATCTTTAATACTCTTATCTATTTATGATAACTTTATCACTCTTGACAAAAAGGGGTTTTACATCTATTATTGCCAAGTGAATTTTTTGTAAATTAAGGAGGAAATTTAAATGGCTGAGGTTCAATTGACTGAAGGAAGCTGGGAAGAAGAGGTTTTAAATTCCGATATACCTGTATTGGTAGATTTTTGGGCGCCGTGGTGTGGACCTTGTAGGATGGTTGCTCCGATAGTTTCCGAAATAGCCGATGAATATAAAGATAGACTGAAGGTTGGAAAGCTGAATACAGATGAAGAACCGGGCATAGCTGTTAAATACGGAATAATGAGTATTCCTACACTTATGATATTCAAGAATGGAGAAGTTGCAGAACAAATCATAGGTGCCGTTCCAAAAGAATATTTTATAGAAAAACTCAATAAAGTATTATAAGAATTATAAAAAAGTAGCCACTTTTTAAGCTGATAAAAGGTTATTAATCGGCTTTTTATAAGGAGGAGCATATGTATGATGTTGTAATAATAGGTGGCGGACCTGCAGGTTTGAGTGCGGGGATATATGCTGCAAGGGGTGGACTTAAAACTGTAATATTTGAAGGTAAAATATTTGGCGGGCAGATAGTCACATCTTACGAAGTAGAAAATTATCCGGGATTTTCAAAAGGTATTAGCGGAATGGATTTGATAGATAATTTTATGAAGCAAGCTGAAAAGTTTGATGTTGAAACAAACTATGACGGGGTTACCTGCATCAATGATGAAATAGAATGCAAGAGTGTTAATTTAACCAACGGAAATTGCGTAAAAACCAAAACGATAATTATAGCTTCAGGAGCATCTGCAAACAAACTCGGGTGTCCGGGTGAAAAGAAATTTTCAGGAAAAGGCGTTTCTTACTGTGCAACTTGTGACGGGGCTTTTTTTAAGAATAAAGTTGTTGCGGTTATCGGCGGAGGAGATTCTGCTATTGAAGAAGCCCTGTATTTATCAAATCTCGCTAAGAAAGTTTATATAATACACAGAAGAGATCAACTAAGGGCTACAAAGATTTTAGACAAAAGAGCTAAAGAAAATAAATCTATAGAGTTTATTTTAGACACGGTAGTTAAAGAAATACAAGGCGACAAGCTCGTTAACGGATTACTCGTGGAAAATGTGAAAACGAAGAAAAAAGACCGCATAGATGTTGACGGAGTTTTTATTTATGTAGGTCTTACCCCTAATACGGAATTTGTTAAAGATTTAATTAAGCTTGATGAGAATGGCTGTATTTTGACAAATGAAGAAATGGAAACCAATATTGAAGGAGTTTATGCAGCCGGTGATGTTAGATCTAAATCTCTTAAGCAGGTTGTAACGGCAGCATCTGACGGAGCAATAGCGGCAAATAATGCTCAAAAGTATATAGAATCTAAGTTTTAATCTTCTTATAGATTAAGCTAAAAATCCAAATCGTAACATACGCAAGGACAATCGTAGCTCCGGCGGGAGTATTTAAAGCATAAGATGCTGATATTCCTGCCGCTATACTTAAAACAGATGATATAGCTGCCGTTAGCACTACGCCTTTATAGTTTCTTGATATATTAAGACCGACAAGGGTTGGTAATACCAAAAAAGCATTTACCAAAATTATTCCTATTAGTTTTATGGATAAAACTATGACAACCGAAAGAACAAGCCAGAACAGGTAGTATAAAAGGGTTGTTTTTATACCTGATATTTCGGCAAGCTCTTCATTATAGGTTATTAACTGAAAATGTGAGAAATAATATGACATAAATGTCAAACCGAATATAAATACAACAACAGACAAATATAAATCTCCATTATTGACAGAAAGTATATTTCCAAAAAGAATACCAAGCATATTTGCTGAATAGCCGTCACTTATACTTAAAATGAATACGCCAAAAGCCATAGAAAAAATAAAAATCAAGTCTATTGCACTGTCCTCTGTCATATTTCCTCTTTTATACATAAAAGCTATTATTAAAGAGGCTACAATAGAAAAAAACAGGGGAAAGGCGTATGTTGTAAACCCGAGTAAAAAATTTAAAGCAATTCCGCCAAATGCCGAATGAGCTATTCCCACACCTGCAAATGTCATTTTTCTCATAACTACAAAATAGGATATCACGGATAATAAAACGGAAAGGAGAGCTCCTATAATAAACGCCCTGATTAATATATCCCAAATCATTGTTTTAACCTATTAACCGTACAGTTTTTGCATTCATCTCCGTGAACCACTATGTTCATATCCTCGCCGTATAAATTTTTAATGACAGTTGAATAGTCTATATTGTTTGCAAAATTGTGGCAGTGTATTTTTACATTTAAGCACATAACCTCATCAACATAAGCCGTTACGGCACCAATATCATGGCTTACCATAACTATTGTAACCTTTTTCTCTTTGTTTATCTCTTTAAGTATGTCGTATAATTTTACATTATACACAGCGTCAATAGCGGTATTCGGCTCATCAAGAATAAGGAGTTTCGGGTTATTTATCATACAGCGCGACAAAGAAACCCTCTGCTGTTGTCCGCCCGACAATTCCCTTATGTAATTGTACATTTTATTTTCTATGCCGAATTTCTCAAGCCAATAATGCACCTTTTCTAATTCTTTCTTTTTATACTTTCTAAACAGTCCAAAGGGTTTTATATTGTCTATTAAAACCGCATCAATAACCCGAATGGGCAGATTCCAATTTACTATTGCATGTTGAGGAAGATATCCTACAAAACCCTTATTTTGCATCAGAAATTCTTTTGGTTTTTTTCCTTTAATTAAAACCACGCCTGAAGTTGGTTCTATAAGTCCGAGAAGCACTTTTATAAATGTTGTTTTTCCTGCACCGTTCGGACCTAAAATCCCTAAAAACTCCCCGGTTTTTATACTAACATTTATATCTTTAAGTATTGATTTTTCATTAAACTTTACATTTATGTTTTTAAACTTAATCATTGAACAATCTTTTGTAAGCAATCTAAATTGTGTTTCATTAGGATTTCATAACTTCTCAAAACTTTAGGATCTCCAAGCGGATTTAGTTCTATCTGCTTGTAGTGAAGTTTTGAAGCCATCATCTGAGCGAGCTGTTTGTCGTTTATATACAAAACCGCTCCTTTTTTACACCTGCATTTCCCTAATGCACAAGAAATATCTCTTATTTTAGGCTCACGATTTCCTTTTTTTATTAAAACAGAGCACGATTTGACATTAAATGAGCGTAGCATATATTCAAAAGCGGGTTTTATATCCAAAAAACAGAAGTCTTTCATTGAGCTGAATGTCTGTTTATAATTAGACGATAGGTTTTTCAATCTTTTTTGAAATTGTTTTGCGTTGTTTTTGTAAAATTGACAATTACTTTTATCAAGACGACAAAATTCATCGGCTATCTTAAAAATAGCTACATCTTTTATAAAATTTATATCAAGCCATATGTGAGGATTTGCAACTTTTTCCGAATTTATAACCTTTAAATCTATCGGTGTCTTATAATAATCGGATAAAAAGAGCACAGGTCTATTCTTCGTTAGATATCTGATTTTATCAAACCAAAATTCAAACCCAAAACCAACACCTATAAAAATATCTGATTTTATAAGTTTTTCAAGGCTTCTCGGTTTAGGGCTGAAAATATGAGGATTCGCCCCTGACGGTATAAGATAAGAAACAGTTATTTTATCTTTACCTATCTGTTTAACAATGTCCGAAAGTATGAATGTTGTTGTTGTGACTCTTAATTTTGCAAAAGCCGAAGTTGAAATAAAAATAAATATAATAAAAGTAAAAACAATTATTCTTTTCATTTTTTATGCCACCCAACCTGTTTCAAAAAATCGCCTATTTTTTCTTTATTGGATAAACAGAAAAATTTTCTACCTTTTTCTATTGTAATATTCTCTTTAAAATGATTAGAACTTCCCAATACAAACATACCGCCTGAAGATTCTTCGAGTATAATTTTTGCTGCAGCATAATCTATAATTCTTGATTGTTGTATGTGTAAAAAAACATCAAATGAGCCAAGAGACAGGTAACACATATCAAGTGCAGCAGAGCCGACCTGTCTTATTTTATAGAAGTTTGAATATATAAATTTTAGTAGTTCTGCACTGCTTTCTTTTTTTAAACCTTCAACCACAGCAAGGTTTAATGAATTGGAAGCCGTTTTAATTCTTTTGTTGTTAAAATATGCGCCACTGTCTTTGATTGCCCAAAATTCATCTTTATTGCTTAAGTTAATCACATATCCCAAAGATATATCATCTGTTGTAAATCCATAGCTTAATGCAATGGATACGGAATAGTAAGGTATCAGCCTTTTGGCATTCAAACTGCCGTCAATAGGGTCAATAATAACGATTGGTAGTTCTGAGCCCAATTTCAACCAGCCTTTTTCTTCACTTAAGATAGTGCACTTTAGACCTGACTCCTTTATAGAATTTATTATTATATCTTCTGCAAGTTTATCTATATATACGGTTGTATCTCCAAAAGCTCCGTTGGTTAACTCCTGTTTTGATTCTATACTTCCTGCTATCTTTTTTGTGGATTCACATACCTTATGCCCGATTTGCTTAAAAAGTTCTAACCATCTCTTATACATTTAAACCCCTTATCGACTCAAAAGTCCTTTCTATTATGTACGAAGGCGTGGATGCTCCTGCCGTGATGCCTACCCTATCGTTCGGGGCAAACCATTGTTTTTTAAGTTCATTTTCCGTTTCTATGTAATGTGTATTTTTACAGTAATTTAAACATATTTCGTAAAGCTTCCTTGTATTTGCAGAATTTTTTCCGCCAATAACTATCATAACATCTGATTTTTTCGCCAATTCTTTTGCGCTTTTTTGTCTTTTTTCCGTTGCATCGCATATTGTGTTATAAACCTTTATTTTTTTTGAATGTTTTGAAAGCTGTGCAACCACTTTTGAAAATTTATCAATTGACTGCGTAGTTTGAGAAATTATTCCTATTTTTTCACTCTTTATTTTTTCAGCCTCTTCAAGAGAATTGATTATATAAGCCTTATAGTTGGTGTAGCCCCAATGGGCTTTGACTTCAGGATGATTTTTATCTCCGAAAATTACAACTGTGTACCCTTCTAAATAAAGTTCTTTTGCATAATCCTGTGCCTCCTTAACAAAAGGACAGGTTGCATCTATAAAATCAAGCTTTTTTTCTTTTATCTGCTTGTATGTTTCCGGAGGCACACCGTGCGATCGAATTAAAACCGGAGCATCTATGTCGTTTAGATTTTCAGAAACCATTAAACCCTTTTTTTCATAATCTTCAACCACTTGAGGGTTATGTATTATGGGACCTAAGGAATATATAATCGGATTTTTTCTCAATGCTTCGTCCGCCATTTTTATTGCCCTCATAACTCCGTAGCAGAAACCTGAATTCTCAGCTATTGTAATCTTCATACTTTTCCTTTATTAATTTTTTGATAAGAAGATATTCCGACTCTATGTCCATATCTGTCGAATCTATTTCGATTGCATCTTTTGGTCTAATTAACGGTGCAATGTTTCTCTTTTCATCTTGCATATCGCGCAAAATGATATCTTTTTTGATTTTATCCATATTGCCGTTTATTTCTTTTGCTCTTCTTTTTGCTCTTTCATCAATTTTTGCAGTCAAAAATATTTTTAAATCGGCATCCGGGAATATTACACTTCCACAATCTCTTCCGTCTATGACAAATTTGCCGTTTATTGCGATATCTTTTGCTTTTTGATTAACAAAATCTCTTACATAACTAAGTTTCGCACATTTAGACGCATAAAAACCTACGGATTCCGAGCGGATTAGCCCTTCCATATCTTTACCGTTATACATTATTGTGAGTTTTGAGTTTTTATAAAACTCAAGATGAAGATTTTCTATATCGTCTTTTGTGGGATTCCCTTTAAATAAAAAGCCCACCGCCCTGTAAATAGCACCTGTATCTATATGAAAAAAACCGTCTTTTTCACTTAAAAGCTTTGCTACTGTGCTTTTGCCACTTCCTGCCGGACCGTCTATTGTAACTATAAAACTATTCTTACACATCCAAACTTTCTTTAAAACCCCTTGCATTGCCAAAATATTCCAGCATATTACCTTCCTCGTCATTCTTTATGAAATCTTTTACCTTATTCAGTTCATTTATAAATTCATCAACGCTTTTTATTACCATATCTTTGTTTAATTTAAATATATCGCACCACATTTTTTCACTTGAGCTTGCAATACGCGTAAAGTCTTTGAATCCGCCTCCTATAAACTTAAAATTCTTCTCTTTTTTGGATTCAACCATACCTACAAGTGCATACGCTATAAGGTGCGGTAGATGGCTTATATAAGCAAATGTCTCATCGTGCTTTTCAGCATCCATTTTTTCAACCTTCATACCAAGAGATTCCGCAAAATTTTCAACTTTTTTTAATGAAAAATTGTTTGTATTTTCTAATGGTGTAATAATAAAGTAAGCCCCTTTGAATAAATCTTTTCTTGATGCTTCAATGCCATATTTTTCAATTCCTGCAATTGGATGAGTTGGTATATAACATATATCCTTAGGTAAATATTCTTTAATCTGTTTTATTATCGCATTTTTTACGCTTCCAACATCTATAATGATAGTGCCCTTTTTTACTTTTGAAAATATGGTTTTTAAAATTGACGCTATGGAATCTGAAGGTGTAGCAACTATTACAAAATCGCAGATGCCTATTTCATTTAATGATGCATATCCGTCTATAATCTCGTTTTTTAATGCAAAATCCAGGCTCTTTTGGTCTTCGTCAAATCCTATTATATTTTCCGATAATTTTAATCTTTTAATCTCAAGTGCAAAGGAACCGCCTATCAAACCCAATCCAATTATCCCTACGGTGTTAAACATCCAAAACTTCCCTTAGCTTTTCTATAAATATCCTGTTTTCTTCCTTTGTGCCTATTGTGACTCGAAGATAATTTTTATATCCGTATCCTGTCATAGACCTGATTATAACGCCCTTTTTTAAAAGCTCATTATATACAAACTCGGCATCTTTTCCTGAATCAAACAGTATAAAATTTGCATATGTTTTTACATATTCTATGCCCATATCCTCAAACTCATTATAAAGATATGCTTTACCCTCTTCATTGTTATCCACACTGTTTTTAATGTGCTCAACATCATCAAGAGCTGCAAGTGCCCCGTTTTGGGCTAAAATATTGACATTAAAAGGAGGTCTGACTCTATTTAAATAATCAATAATCTTTTCATTGGCTATTCCGTATCCTATTCTTAAGCCTGCAAGACCATAAGCTTTTGAAAAGGTTCTTAAAATTATAACATTGTCTTTTTTGTATAAATCGAGTATCTCTTTATAATCTTTACTGTTTTTACAGTATTCATAATAAGCCTCATCTACTACAACCAAACAGTTCTTACCGGCTTTTTCCGTTATAAGTTCAATTTCTTCATACTTGATTAGAGTTCCCGTGGGATTGTTCGGCGTATTTAAAAATATAATTTTTGTATTGCTGTTTATGGCATTAGTAAGTGCATCAATATCGTATTTAAAATCCTTTAAAGGTAATTCTATCAACTTTTTATTGTAAGATTTTCCCAATATGCGATATTCTATGAAAGTTGGGTAACAATACAGTATCTCATCATCTTTTTCGTTTGCAAAAACCTTGTAAATCAGTTCAAGAAGTTCGTCTGAACCGTTGCCGAATATTAAATTTTTGCTACTTACTCCAAGCAGTTTTGAAAGTTTTAATTTTAAATAATAAGAATCTCCATCCGGATACATATTGATATTTTCAACCGTGTTTTTTATCGCTTCGACAGCTTTTTTTGATGCACCCAAAGGATTTTCATTCGATGCCAATTTTATTATGTCACAGTTTAGGTTTAACTCTCTTTGCAACTCTTCTATTGGTTTTCCGCCTTCATATGGTTTTAGAGTTTTTATATAATCAGCAACCTGCATAAGACCTCCAAGATTATTATTTATAATGTAAGCACAATTTTATACTGTGTTTATAATGTTTTTACCTTGATTTTTGGATTGGTACAAGGCTTTATCGACTCTTTCCAATATTGTTTCATCGGTATCATTTTCCCTCACAGCGGTAATGCCGATTGATATCGATACTTTGAATACGGAATCGCCTTTTTTAAATGTAACTGAATTTAATTTGGTTTGTATTTTTTCCGCCACAAGTTTAGCCTGTTCTAAGGTTGTTTCAGGCAGTATTATAATAAATTCATCCCCTCCGTACCTTACACAGACATCACTCATTCTTGTCACCTGCTTAATCATTAAGGAAAAATCTTTTAAAACAGCGTCACCCGCAAGATGCCCATAGACATCATTTATATTTTTAAAATCATCCAAATCTATCATAATAATACTAAAAGGCTGTTTGTATCTTTTAAATTTATATATGACCTCTTTTAGGAAATCATACATATATCCCCTTGTGTACAAACCTGTTAAAAAATCTTTAGAAGACATAGACTTAATGTTCTCTATAGCTTTTTTTTGCCTTATTAATACATTTCTTGCAGCTTCAAGTTCAGATTTTAAAGATAGATTAATGTATTTTATTTTTTCAATTTCGAGCATTATGCTGTTTGGTTCTTTGCTGTGTTCAATATTAAATGTTACATTGCTGTACTGTTCTTCTTTGCTTTCTATTGTGCTTTTAACGCTTTCAGTTACATTTCCCACATCATCTGCAATAGCAATAATTTCATTTTTCATACTCTCAATATCTTTGTTATCAATAGCAGATTTGCCGTATAACATTTTATGTAAATCATCATTGTTTACGCCGTTTTCCAAAGCCACTTCGGCAAAAACTTTATAATAATTAAAAGGCGTAAAGGGTATATTCTCCTTGGACATCTTATAGAGGGACTCTTTTGTAATGAACCTTATTTTATCCGTATCACTCATCATAAAAACCTCAAACTATCGGAAGTGACAACTCTTTTTATACCATCCTTTGTTTCAACAAGCAAAAAACCCTTATCATCAATATCTTTTGCCAAACCTTTTATGGATTCATTATCGCTTATTATTTCTACATTTCTTCCAAGCGTATTGTTGTATTGCTTCCAAATATCAAGTATCCTGCTTTGTTTGCCCTCTTCAATCATAGATATTAAATTCTCAAAGTAATATATCATATTTGTTAAAAGTATCGTTCTGTCTATATTTTCCCCTGTTTCTATTTTCATACTTGTAGCAGCCTGATCTATTTCTTTGGGTATGCTCTCGAGGTTTACATTTATACCAAAACCTATAACGGCTGAGCTTAAAATTCCGGATTCACTTTTTGTTTCAAGCAGAACACCTGCAATTTTTTTATCATTTACAGTAACATCGTTAGGCCATTTTATTTTAGCGTTTTCTATGCCAAAATCACTCAAAACTTCAACAATTGCGATTGACGCCGCAAACATAATATTGATTGCATTCATATAACTTATGTTTTCCGGCATATAAATTAAAGATACATAGAGATTGTCACCCTTTGGAGAGATCCATTTTTTTCCGCCTCTTCCCCTTCCGTTTGTCTGCTCTTCCGATATTACGATTGTCCCGTTTTGGCATCCTTTTTCAATAAGATACTTGGACTCATCCATTGTTGAAGATGTGAGTCTGTAGTATTCTATGTACCCTCCGAATGTTTTCGTATTTAGATGTCTCTTTATTTCGTAAGGTATTAGAATGTTTTTTCCCTCTTCTACCAACCTGTAGCCCACACTTCTTTTGGATTCAATATTGTATCCAAATTTTTTTAACCCTTTGATTCTGTTCCATACTGCTATTCGGCTAATATTCAATCTTTGGCACACTACATCGCTTGTTATATATTTGCCGATATTCTCGTATAAAACATCCAATATAACATTATTGATAATCATTATTTAACGCCTTGGTAAGTAATTTTATAGCACAAAATTTACCGCACATTGTGCATACATCCTCTTCGTCCGGTAAAGATGAGCTTCTTTCTCTTGCCACATATTCCGGGTCAATAGAAAGGTTAGTCATTTCATCCCAATTTAAAGATTTCCTTGCCCTACTCATCTGCAAATCCCATTCAAACGCTCCGGGTATATTTTTGGCTATATCTGCTGCATGAGCTGCAATTCTTGTGACTATTACACCCTCTCTTACATCATCGGGATCTGGAAGTCTTACATGCTCGGCTCGAGTTACATAACATAAGAAATCCGCACCCTTGGAAGCCATTAATGCGCCACCAATAGCACTTGTTATATGGTCATATCCGGGGGCAATGTCTGTTACCACCGGACCTAAAACATAAAAAGGTGCATCATTACACAGAGTTTTTTCAATCTCGGCGTTTGTTTCAACCTGGTTTATAGGAACATGGCCTGGTCCTTCTATCATAGATTGAACACCGGCATCAAGCGCCCTTTTGTGCAGTTCTCCAAGAAGAATTAATTCATGGATTTGAGCTCTGTCTGTGGCATCGGCAATGGCTCCAGGCCTGAATCCGTCGCCTAACGATATAGTGACATCGTATTTCTTCGCTATCTCAAGAACTCTGTCAAAATTTTCGAATAGAGGATTTTGTTTTTTGTTGTGTAGCATCCACACCGATAAGAATGAGCCACCCCTTGAAACTATATCTTCAACCCTACCCTGTTTAATGAGTCTTTCTAATGTTTCAAGAGTTACTCCGCAGTGCAATGTCATATAATCTATTCCGTCCTGTGCCTGCTTTTCTATTGTGTTAAAAATATCATCTTCGGTTATATAAGCAATAGAACCCTTTGATTCGGCAGCTTCAACCGCTATTTGATAAATCGGAACATTGCCTACCATAATGGATGATTTGTTCAAAATCGTTTTTCTTATATAGTCTAAATCACCACCTGTTGACAAATCCATTACGGAATCCGCTTTTGCATCTATTGCAGACTCAAGTTTTAACAGTTCGTTATCAAGTTGTGCTATATCACTCGAGGTACCTATATTTGCATTAACCTTTGTTTTTAATCCTTTTCCTATACCCCTTGCTTTAATGTTGTGATTGATATTTTTTGGTATTACAATGCTCCCTTTTACTAATCCTTTCATAATAAATTCTTCACTGCGTTGCTCTGCAGTTGCTACCTCTTTTATCTCTTTAGTGGCAATTCCTTTCATTGCAGCTTCTATTTGAGTCATAGTTAAACACCCCTTGAAAATAAAATACATAATAAATAACATTAACAATATACATTAACAGTTGTAAATTATCAAACAAAATTTTGTGATATTTGCTATTGTTATAAAAAAAAAGAAAAGTTCTAAATTGGTGCCGAGGGCGGGACTTGAACCCGCACGAGAGTTATCTCACCACCCCCTCAAGATGGCGTGTCTACCTATTCCACCACCTCGGCATAAAGCGTCAATTCAATATAATATTTTGATTTTCTTGTCAAGTATTTTGGCAAAAAATATAATGATAATCTTCTATCTGTAACAGAATAAATAAAAAGTTTGACATTTTTTTAAAATATATATATAGTCGAGGGTAGCAAAAAGAAAGAGAGATTTTATGAAAGATAAAGTTTTATTGATATTAGAAGAAGCTTTGCTTATTGATATTTTAAAAACTATTTTCGGTCAAATAGGGTATGAAATTGATGTTATAGATTCCCCGAGGGAAGCTGTAGATAAAATAGTTAAAGAGCATTATGAAATTATTGTTATAGGAAGAAATAAAGGTACTGTAGTTAAAAATAAACTTGCCGAT
>Ga0256842_1002788_pt1 | contig 12124 bp, 6 predicted proteins | sample 4559240metaG_FD_185973 | JGI IMG/M metagenome (GOLD analysis project Ga0256842, IMG submission 185973) | Hydrothermal vent microbial communities from Guaymas Basin, Mexico - 4559-240 | ecosystem: Environmental > Aquatic > Marine > Hydrothermal vents | place: Mexico: Guaymas Basin | collected...
TGATAACCGAATGGATTGGATCTCTCCTGCAGATAAGCTGTTTGCACTTCTGTCGAGACTTAGGTATCCTAAACCAAGTGATTCTAAATTAATAATTTGTGTATTAATTTTCTGAATAATAGGTTTAACAATATATTTTTTAGATTTTGGAAATTGATTGATATCTAATACTATCTTTAATTTTGATAAAGATAATAGTGAGAGTTCGTAAATATTATATCCTAATATCTTTATTTCTAGGCTGTCATGTTTTAACCTAGCACCATTACAAATAGAACATTTCTGACTTTTTGAGAAACGCAAAATATTGGGGTTTCTGTCTCTTTTCAAAATTTCGTTCATTACAGGAAGAATGCCTTTGTAAAATTCGGCTTCTCTTGGATTGGCTTTTATTCCAGTCCATTTCATTCTAGACTCTAGACTATGTTTTCCATAAAGAATTTTTATTTTATCGCTGCCGTTTAAAACGATATTTTTCTGTTTATCAGTTAAGTCTTTCCATGGAATATCAACAGAAAAACTGTTAGCTTGGCATACTTTTTCTAATTCCTCCATTCTTACCTGCGAGTAGATAATATATCCATCAGGGTTTGTTATTTTGAAGCAACCTTCTCTTATTGTTTTTTGTTCGTCTTCTATAAGTAAATCTACCGATATTTTGTCTTCGATGCCCAAACCTTGACAATGCTCACAGGCTCCCATAATACTATTAAAGGAGAATAAGCTGCGATTCATTTTGTTACTCGTAATTTTACTTTCTCCTAACCTTGAAAAAAGCAATCGAAGGTTATCGTATATTTCTGTTAATGTGCCAACTGTAGAGCGTGCGTTTTTGTATGTGGTTTTCTGAGCAATAGAGATAGTAGGAGTAAGTCCTTCTATTTTATCTATTTGTGATTTCTGAAGTTTTCCTAAATATTTTCTTGCTTGAGCAGATTGATTAATTAAAAAAAGCCTCTGACCTTCCTTGTTAATAATATCGAAAGCTAAAGAAGATTTCCCTGAGCCAGAAACGCCTGTAATAACGATAAGTTTATTTTTAGGAATTTTTAAAGAAATATTCTTGAGATTATTTTGTTGTGCATTATAAAGTTTAATCATGGCTGAAATTTAAATCAATATATTCGTGGCAGATTCTATTGGGATGATAACAATTATATTTATTTATTCAATGTAAGCATCACGTCAATATATATTCCAAATGGGATTAATACAAGATACAAAAAAAGAGATTAAGTAAAACCTAATCTCTTTATATCAATATTTTCTTTTTGGATTAATATCCACCAAATCTCCAACCTAATCCTAGGGCAAAGCGAAAATCCCAATTATACATAAAATTATCTGCATAAGTATTATTTTTTGTATCATTTTTGGCATCTGATAATTTAAGTTTTGGATTAGCTGTGTCATTCCAATTAGTAATAATATAACGACCAACACCTGCCGAAAGTTCAATGTAAAAGTTTGAAGGAAATACTTTTTTGAATCCCCCTTGGAATCCTAATGCTAAACCTGAAAAGCTTAAATTATAGGTTGTTTCTATAGTGTTTTCCTTATACATCATATCTTCCCATGTAGCATTTTTGTATTTTAAATAGCTCGAAATGTAAACTTGGTCACCACCTTGACTAGGATTAGAATAAAATTTGAATTCAGGAACTATATCAATTGCAGAAAATTTTGCATCTTTATCTAATTTTACACCTAGTGTATTTTGAGCATAAGTAAAAGATAAGCCTACACCCATTTGGTCTTGAATAATATATTCATAGTCGATGCCGAAATTTTTATAAAATATACCAGCGGCATTAATATCAATATCATGTTGAGCTTCTACCGTAGAAGCCAAAAGCAAAATACTAGTCATTAATAAAAGTGTTATTTTCTTCATTTGATAAATTATTGTTAGTATTACAAATTTAGGAATATTTTTATAAACATTAACCTTTTTAAGATAAATAAACAGATTTCCATTAAAAAAACTAATTTATTTAAGTAGTTCTTACCAATTCTTGAGTAATTATTTTGGGCTAGGTTCATATGGGGAAATAAATTCTTGAGTAGACTTTTTAATAAACAATTAAACTTATTAATATTGATTCCAAATAAAGATTGTATTTTTGTCATCTTAAATAATAATTGAATAATTTGGAATGATTGACGCAAAAAAATATACCCTTGATAACGAAAAAGCATTGACCAATAATAAAGCTAACAATAAGGTTTATATTGAGACTTATGGCTGTCAGATGAATGTGTCAGATAGTGAGGTGGTTATGGCTATTTTGATAAAAGAAGATTACCAATTAACTGAGCTTATGGAAGAGGCCGATTTATTATTAATTAATACTTGTTCTATACGTGAAAATGCTGAGGTAAGAATTAGAGGTCGGTTAGGGGAATTTAGAAGAGTAAAAAGAATTAGAAAACATGCTATTGTTGGTGTGATTGGTTGTATGGCTGAGCGTTTGAAAGAAAAACTAGTACAACAAGAAAAATTAGTAGATATTGTTGTAGGACCAGATGCTTATCGAGATTTACCAAATTTAATTGCTCAAGCTGAAGGTGGACAAAAAGCAATAAACGTATTGCTCTCACGTGAAGAAACTTACGCTGAAATAGCTCCAGTTCGGTATGCCTCAAATGGTATTTCAGCCTTTGTGTCTATAATGCGTGGGTGTGATAATATGTGTTCATATTGTGTAGTACCTTTTACAAGAGGTCGAGAGCGTAGTCGAGAGCCAAAAACAATTTTGTCAGAAGTTCAAGGTTTATTAGATGATGGCTATAAAGAAGTTACCCTTTTAGGTCAAAATGTAGATAAATATAAGTGGGAAAAAGAAAACGAAGAAACTGTAAGTTTTGCTCAATTATTAAAATTGGTGGCTAAACAAGCACCACAAATGAGAATTAGATTTTCTACTTCTTATCCACAAGATATGACTGATGAAGTGCTTAAAATTATGGCTTCACATAAAAATATTTGTAAGCACATTCATTTCCCTGCACAATCAGGAAATTCCAATGTATTAGAACGAATGAAAAGAGGGTATACTAGAGAGTGGTATATGAGTAGAGTAGAGTCTATTAGAAGACATATGCCAGATTGTGCAATTACTTGCGATATTATTACAGGTTTTTGCGACGAAACCGAAGAAGAACATCAAGATACTTTAAGTCTTATGAAGTGGGCTGAATACGATTTCTCGTATATGTTTAAATATTCGGAACGTCCCAATACTTTTGCACATAGAAATATGAAAGATAATGTGCCAGAGGAAGTTAAGTCGAGGAGATTAACCGAAATTATCGACTTACAACATCAAATATCTAGAGAAGTAAGACAAAAAGATATTGGGAAAATTTTTGAGATTCTTGTTGAAGGAACGTCAAAGAAATCGGAAGAACAAATGCATGGCAGAACATCGCAAAATCAAACTGTTATTTTTCCTAAAGGAAGCTCCAAAAAAGGCGATTTTATAAAAATTAAAATCACAAAAGCAACTCAAACAACCATAATGGGCGAGATAGTATAAAGGTAAACGGAAAGAGAGGAAAGAGAATGTTTTGAGGCTTTGTCACTTCGAGTGTAGTCGAGAAATCTAAAGGTCGTAGAAAAGGAAGAGCAACAGAGAAAAACAGTATCAAAAATAATGAGAACTAGAGAAGATTTTGAATTAATGGCTCCTGTCGGGAGCTTCGAGAGTTTAGCCGCAGCTATTCAAGGCGGTGCCAATTCAGTATATTTTGGAATTGAGCAATTGAATATGAGAGCTAATTCGTCCAATAATTTTACTACCGACGATTTAAAAGAAATTGTAAAAATTTGTCAAAATAATAATATGAAAAGTTATTTGACAATGAATACTGTACTTTACGATCACGATATTAAGTTGATGCAACGTATTGTTGATGTGGCATACGAATCTAGTGTTTCAGCCATTATTGCATCTGATATTGCAGTTATTAATTATGCCTTTTCAAAAGGGATTGAGTTGCATATGTCAACACAGTTAAATATTTCTAATATCGAGGCTGTTAAGTTTTTCTCACAGTATGCCGATGTAATGGTTTTGGCACGAGAGCTTAACTTGAAACAAGTAAAGTCGATTACCGATACTATTAAAAAAGAAAATATCACAGGACCTTCTGGCGAACAGGTTAGAATAGAAGTTTTTGCACATGGCGCTTTGTGTATGGCCGTTTCGGGTAAGTGTTATTTAAGTTTGCACGAGCAGAACTCTTCGGCAAATAGAGGAGCTTGTTTACAAACTTGCCGAAAGCCTTATATTGTAACCGAAAAAGAATCGGGAGTAGAATTTGAGATTGACAATGAATATATTATGTCTGCTAAAGATTTAAATACAATTCCATTTCTAGATAAAGTATTGGAGGCAGGCGTTACAGTGTTAAAAGTTGAAGGAAGAGGGCGCCCGCCAGAGTACGTTAAAACGGTTTGTCAAACATACGATGAGGCAATAAAATCGTATTTAGATGAGTCCTTTTCCAAAGAAAAAGTAAAAAAATGGGAAGACCGACAAAGTACTGTATTTAATCGTGGTTTTTGGGATGGCTATTATATGGGACGTAAAATAGGGGAGTGGAGCGAGGTATATGGTTCAAAGGCTACTAAAAGGAAAGTATATATTGGAAAAGGAACCAATTATTTCTCGAAACTTAAAGTTGCGGAATTTTTAGCAGAAACAGGAGACCCTTTAAAAGTAGGAGATTCTATTATTATTACAGGACCAACAACAGGAGTGATAGAAACAACTGTAAAAGAGATCCGGGTAGAAAGAGAAATTGTTGAAGCGACCCAAAAAGGAGATTCTTTTTCCATGCAGATAGATGAGATAGTGCGCAGGTCGGATAAAATTTATAAATTAGAGGATACCGAATTTGCGACAAATAATGATTAATATACTTATCTTTATTCCAAAAATAAAATGACAAATAATGAGCTTAAAATATATGCATCTTTAAAACATAAAAAGTTTAGAAAAGAGCATGGCTTATTTATGGTTGAAGGTTATAAAACTATAGAAGAGTTGTTGAAGTCAGATTTGAAATTAATTAAGGTTTTGGGGGCTTCAAATGCTTTGGATAGAATTAGTGATAAGTGGACTAATTTAAAAGAGCAGGTTAGTTCAAAAACAATGCAACGTATTTCTAATATGAAATCGGCTTCAGATATAATTGCTATCGTTCAACTTCCAATACTTGAAAATTATGATTGCCTTGGAAAAACTATTCTCATAGATGATATTCAAGACCCTGGAAATTTGGGTACTATTATAAGAACGGCTCATTGGTTTGGCTTTAATCAGATAATTTGCTCGGAGAAATCGGTAGATTTGTTTAATTATAAAGTTATTCAAGCTTCTATGGGAACTGTTTTTAAATTAAAAGTAAGCTACGCTAATTTAGAAAATGTGATTAGCAATTTTCGTAAAAACAATTTGAGAGTACTAGGTACTTTTATGAATGGAGAATCGATTTACAATTTTAAGTTTACAGAGCAAGACGTTTTTGTTCTAGGTAATGAAGGGAAAGGAATCTCTAGAGAAGTGGAGGGCTTATTAGATCAAAAAATTACTATACCTAATTTTTCGAAAGGAGATTTAACAGAATCATTAAATATTTCTATTGCTGGAGCTGTAGTTTGCTCAGAAATGTCTAAAAGATTATTATGAATATCCAAGATATTTGAGCCGTAAATAATACAAGATTATTTTTCTCTGAATGCTAATTGCAGCATTTATATAAAGGTTAAATATTATTAATAAACAAGTCGAATACCAAGGTTGATATTTCTCCCTATGTTGTAATAACCCAAGTCTTTGAGTGTGGAAAGATGATCGTAATAAGCTGCATCAAGTAGATTATTAACTTTTATACTAAAATCGAGGGTGATAGTTTTTAATTGTTTTTGTAAACCTATTCCTAAATTAAAAACGGAATACTCAGGGGTTTGATTTTCAAAAGGAGAAATGTTTTTTTGGCTAAAAGCAAAGGTATGATTTAAACTAGCATATAATTGCTTGATTTTTTTTGCATTATTAATTTCGTAACGTAAATCGGATAGGATTTTATTTTGTGGAATAAGAGGTAAATAATCTCCATTTTCTTGTTTAGCAATAATGTTAGAATAGGTTTCTTTTAAACTAAAATTTTTCAAGAAAATTATCTTTGCACCCCATTCGGTGCCGTAAATAGTTGCGTTATTTTGTAAATATTGATATACTTTTGATCCATCAGAAATGGTATCGTCGGTAGGAGACATAAAGATATAGTTTTCAATACTGTTGTAAAATCCACTAGCATCAAAAACTAAGAATTGATTATGGAAATGTAGACTTAAATCTCCCTCGTAGTTGCGTTGTGATTTTAAATTAGGATTTCCTTTTTCGTATCTATTGCCATGCATTCCTTCTTGCGAAAGTTCTGATGCATTAGGGGTTCTGAATGCCGATGCAAAATTACCACGTAACAATAGTGCTTTGTTTAGTTGGTAAGTTAACCCCATTGAGTAAGAAAGATTATTGTAGCTGTTGTCAATAAATTTATCGGAATTTACTAATTCAGGAATTTGAATATGGATGAAATCGTAACGAGTTCCAATTTGTAAATGTGTTTTCTCATTTAAACTTAATTGTAAAAGTAGTAATGATGCCCAATTATCGTGGCTATAATCAGAAACGACTAAACCCGGTGCGCCATGGTTAGTATTGGTTTGATTTTTTCCTTGGAGTGCAAAAATAATATCTCCTAATCCAAATTTATAATTGTTTTTTATCTCGTAAGAAATAGTCTGTAAGCTCATATCAACATTAGTAAAATCGGCACTAGAAGGGTTAGTATTTAACTTTCTGTGATTTAGTTGGTAACTAGCGTTGATTTCTGTTCTTAGCTTATTGAAAAACAATGTGTTTTTAGTGTAAAGAAAATGATTATCTAAATCTTGATACCATGCATTTAAGTCTCGATTATTATCACTTACTAAAGTAATAGAGGGAGGAACAGTTAAGCCTAGTTTCATTTTATTATATGTATAATAAATTGCAAATTTCCCAAACTCTTTATTAAGTCCTGTCGATAATTTAATATTTTGACTGTTAAATCGTGAGTTTGTAACCACCTTTCTATCACCGTCGGTATAGTCTTTATGCGATTTTTGTCCAGCTCGGATACCCCAGAACCATTCATTATGTTTTCCTTTTATACCTAAATTATTTGAAATACCATTGCTGTTCGAGTTATAAAATGAGTTATAATCGATAGCTAAATCTTTTTTGTAGGAAGGCTTTTCCGAAATAAAATTTAAGACTCCACCAATAGCATCAGAACCAAATAGGAGCGAAGCTGGACCTTTTACTACTTCTATATTATTAACTCCGTATTCGTCGATTAAGTATGGGTGATTCTCTGAGAATTGATAATTTTCCATTCGTATACCATCCGTTAAAACCAAAATATTCGATGTCGATAAACCTCTTATTACTGGGGTGCTTATACCTTCGCCTTTGCTTATCATATCTACTCCTGGAACTTTAGAAATAGCTTGATAAATATTCGGATTCCCTAAATTCTCAATTTTTTTTGCATCTAAACTTTCAATTTTTATGGCGTTTTCGTGTTGGGTAGAATATACACCACTAGAAATAACAACTTCTTCCGACTGTAATACATTTGGATGTAGTTGTATCTTTATTTTTGAATTATCTTTTTTGGTATTAATAATAGAAATAGATGTTTCGTATCCTAAAAAAGAAATTTCCATTTTATATTTCCCCTCAGGAAGTTTATTAATAGTGAATTCCCCATTGATATCGCTAACAGCTCCTTTCCCTAAGTGGGGTATATAAATATTAGCTCCTACTAAACTATTATTATTTTCGTCTATTATTGTTCCTGAAAGTGAACTTTGTGCTTGGCTAAGAGTACTTATTAATAGTAATATATAAATAAATCTGATTTTCATTTTTGTTTGATTTTTTAGAAAACAAAAATAAATATTTATATTGAAATAAGCTTGTTAAATTCTGTTAAGAACGATCTTATATTGAACATTTGTGCAAAAAAGAAAGAGCAAACCAAAGTCTTGGTTTGCTCTTTCTGATTAAAGTTCTTTTATTTTTGTATCATTATCTTTTTAGTAATTTGATAACCATTAACATTAATATTTATTAAATAAAATCCATTTTTACAATTATTGACGTTTAACTCATATATATTGGTTTGATTATCTATGAGTTTTGTATTTATTTTTTTACCAACAATATCATATACATTTACTTGAATTTGATTAATATTTATACTACCAAGATCTATATAGATTTTATCTGAAGCCGGATTTGGATAAATATTAAGTGTTGCTTCAATTTCTTTAATTTCTGGGACGTTAACTACGCAACCCATTACTTTTAAAGCCATAGAAGTATTCATATTAAATTCTAGAAATTCTGTAGGAGTTAACCATGAGCCTTCAGACGATAATTTAGAAACGTAAACAGTATTATCTTCTGAAAGAGGTCTTTCTGGAGCCATGTGAACAGCAAAAGTATCTTGAGGAGAAGTACTTGTTTTGTATTTTAATTTAAATCCTACAAAGAATACAGAATCTACATTTACAGCTTCGTCAAGTTCTATATAATTATACATGCCAGTTTGTAAACTGTTAATGTCTATTTTGTTATCAGAGTATCCTGTTAATTGATTATTCGGTCTTCCTGAGGCATCAGCATCCCAAAGCATAACTTGAATATATGCATCATTATCTCCTGCGTATGCTTTAGCAACAGGGATTAAAACAGCATTTACAACATCGGGTGTATAAGTTTCAAATTTCTCGGCATAACGAACAATTTTCTTCTCGGAGGATGTTTCGCTTGCCTTTTTTGCATAATGACCAGGGAAATATCCCCAACTTGGGTAATCAGCTTTTCTAAATGTAAGTTGATTTTCGTTATATTGAATATTTGTTAAAGTATCGCAATAACCATCGTGCTCTGGCCAAGGAGTAGTTGTTACAATAATATAACGTTCTTTAGTTAAGGTATCGGCATAGGTAGTATTGTTTGCAATAAGTGTTACATGATAAATACCTGCGGTTAGGAATGTGTGTTCTGGATTCTGATCGTATTCATATTCCAAGAAGGTATCACCTGCACCTCTGTCAAAAATATATTCCCAATTTTGGATATCTCCCTCAGATAGATCTTCGAACTGAACCGATTCTCCTTGGGTAATTAACCTTACTGTTGTAGCTTGAAAATTGACGGAAATAGGATTAAGATTGGCAGGGTCATAAACATGAACATGTCCAACTTTCAATGTATCATGATTTCCAAATGGGCTGTAAACAAATAAGTGGACATCAAAATCTCCAACGGTATTGTAAGTATATCCCGTAGGATTAATATCTGTTGATTGAACGGTTGTTCCTGCGTCTGTTTGAATGAACCATCTGACGGAATCTAATCGATCAATAATATTGGTTAAGTTAATAAAGTCTATGGTAGTTCCAACGGGGATATTGCTTTGTGTAGCAACAAAGTTTGCAACAGGAACGCTATCGGGAGCAATTACTACAATATAATCTCCTTTAATAAGTGTGTCACCATCTGTAGCATTATTTCTATATACCCTACATTCTACATCAAAAATACCACCTGTAGAATAGGTCCTATTAAAGGTGTTAGTGTTGGTTTGCATATTTGTAGAATTATCAGCACCTTCGAAATACCATCTAACAGAGTCTATATCTGCATCTGCTTGATTACAATTAACTTCAAAATTAACTTGCTCTCCAATGTTAATTGTAGTAGGAATACCTACGAAATCTATAATATTTAACGCAAGGGGATCGTAAACTTCAATATATTCTGTTTTAGTTTCTGTATCATTATTTGTACCATCATTTACTGTTAGAGTAACAGTGTATAATCCTATTGCGGAATATTGATGTGTAGGGTTTTGAACATTGTCGGTATTAGAATCACCAAAATCCCAATCCCAACTTATAATCGCATCAGGTCCAGATGTTAGATCAGAGAATGTAACTGTTTCTCCCATTGCAGCATAAGTAATATCAGCAGAGAAATTTGCGTTTAATACATCTAATACCTCTACTAAACCTGTAACGGTCTTGGTGTCAGTAGAAGTTCCATCACCTACGGTTAAACTTACAGGGTAAAGCCCTGGTGTATTGTATGTAATGGTATGAGGTCCTTGTGAGTTTTGAGTTCCTGGAGAACCACTATTAAATGTCCAATCCCAGCTTGTAATTCCAGTTGGTCCTGAGGATGCGTCTGTGAAAGTTACAGTTTGTCCTGCGTTTATAGTAACCGTTGGGGTATTGGGTGTGAAATTGGCTGTTAGGGTTGGTGTTGAACAATTATTATTTAATAAAGTTGAACGAGTTGTTTCAAGAGTGTTCTTCATGTAAGCCGCTTGTTCATTGGTAAACATATTGGTACAATTCGAATAGCCCATAAAGTTCTCTATTTGATCATCAGTTCCGCAGGTTGCGGTAACATCAGAACATCCTCCTCCTAAATTATCGGTACTAGTCTGAGGGGTGTCTGTAAAACCATCATCGTCGGTACAACTTCCTGTGGCTCCTGGTCCCCAAGGGTGTAATAGACCAAAATAATGACCTATTTCGTGGGTTGGTGTTCTGTCTAAGCTGTTGTTTGCAACTGCTACGCAATCCATTAGAAAACCATCTGTTGGACTTCCATAAGAGCCTGGTAAAGTTGAATAACCTACAGTTCCCATTCCTGAACCTTGAGTCATATCACAAATCCAAACATTTAAATAAGTTTGTGTATCCCAAGAATCTATTCCTCCAGCTGCAGTAGATTTTGCATCTTCGGAATTTGTATCAGGATCAAACCAACCATGAGTTGTTTCTGTTCTGGTAATACCTGTTGTTAAAGTTCCATCTGGAGCTGTTTGAGCTAAACAAAATTGAATATCTACAGCAGATGCATCTGGTAAAAACATTGGGCGGGTAACGTTTGCGTCGTCATTGGTTCTTGAATAATCTTTATTGAGATTGTCCATCATCACTGCAATTTGTGCATCGGTGACATTGGTGCCATTTGGTGCGCCATAAAGAACATGAACTACAACAGGTACTTGATATGTTTCATTCATTTGTCGATTGACAATTTGATCTTTATGTGCATTAAATTCTCGTATGGAGTTTTCTTGCCAATCTAAATATTGTTGAAGTCGACCTTCTTTTTCAAGTATTTTTAAGGCGATATTGTAACCGCAATAATTTTCTGTATTATCTTGGATTTGAGCAAATAATCCTAAATAAGTAAAAGTTAGTAAGAAAAGTAGAATCTTCTTCATGGTTATATGATGTTAAATATTAATAAATTATTCTTTGTAACTCCCCATTAGACGTTAAAGTTACTAAAATGGTTGCCTAAGAATTTAATGAGTAAATATAAAAAAAATATCAGAATCAATTGTTATGGTTTAGTTATAAAAATATATATTTTCGTACAATGTTGTTAGATGGTTTAATCAAGTATGATATCTATTCTCCTACGATTATAATAATTCTTGTGATAGCAGGTTTTTTGGTGGGTTTTATTAATACTTTAGCTGGTAGCGGTACAATAATTTCATACTCTGTTTTTATGGCTTTGGGCTTGCCTCCTAGTTATGCAAACGGAACTATTAGGGTTGGCGTTATTATGCAAACTCTCGCATCTTCGTTTATGTTTAAAAAAGGATCTTTTTTAGATGTGAAAAAAGGTCTTAGTCTGGCTTTTCCTACTGTTATTGGGTCTATTGTAGGGGCTCAAATTGCTATTGATATTAATCAAGTGATTTTTAATTATTTGGTAGGTGGAGCTATGTTTTTGATGCTTATTTTTCTTGTTTTCAAACCTCAAAAATGGATAGCAGAAAAGGAGGGGAAGGGTATCAGCTTAAGTTATCATTTGCAATTTATTATTTACTTATTAATAGGTGTGTATGGAGGGTTTATACATATTGGAGTGGGAATCTTTTTATTGGCCGCTTTGGTTTTGATTTCTGGTTACGATTTATTAAGAGCTAATGCTTTGAAGGTATTTATTGTGTTAATGTATAGTCCTTT
>Ga0256842_1002789_pt1 | contig 12123 bp, 11 predicted proteins | sample 4559240metaG_FD_185973 | JGI IMG/M metagenome (GOLD analysis project Ga0256842, IMG submission 185973) | Hydrothermal vent microbial communities from Guaymas Basin, Mexico - 4559-240 | ecosystem: Environmental > Aquatic > Marine > Hydrothermal vents | place: Mexico: Guaymas Basin | collected...
GAGGGGTAGTATTACTTTGAAGTAGAGTTTCCTGCCCCTTAACCCGTGTAGTATGGTTAGTTCTAGTAGTCTCTTATCGATGTACTTGTATGAGCTGATCAAAGCATAATTTAGTGGGAACGCTGTACAGATTATGATACCTATTATGACTAGCCAATCGTTGAGACCTATCCAGATCATTAGGAGTGGTATAAATGCGAAGCTCGGAATGACTACTATGAAGGCTACCAGGGGGTATACTATGTCTCGGACTACACGGGAGTATAGGAATAGTGATCCGAGACCGAACCCTATGAGTACTCCCAAGACGAAGCCAGTGGTGACTCTTGCTAGTGTTATGAGGAGGTTCCATACCAGGTTCTTGTGGAGGACTAGGTCTATGAATCCGAGGAGGACCATGTAGGGGTCTGGGAACAAATACCTGGGAGCAGTTAGGGATAAGAGATACCAAAAGGTGAGGAGGACAGTTAGGGATAGGAGTGTGTGGAGGATTTTAGTCTTCATTATTTATCCCTAGATCACTGAGTATACCGGTATAGATGAATTCATCAAGGTTGATTTCGTGATCAATTGCTCCGTACCTTTGTAGGAGCTCTGAGTACTCCTTTAGGGCTGTCTTGTTGATTTTGAGCGTATAGTCTAGGTATTTCATCGACTCCTCCATAATATCGCTTGAGGTTGCTAAGTGCTTAGCGACTATTACTGCTGCTTCGTGTGGATGAGCCTTTATGAACTCTACGGCTTTATTAAGAGCATATAAGAACTTAGCCACTATCTCTGGGTGCTTTCTCAATAGTTTATCGGTTGCGAATACTCCGCTGCCAGGCATGTTGGGCCATAGATCCCTGCTTGTCAATACCCTGTAGGCTCCGAGCTTGACTGCTAGTGTGGCGTAGTGTTCAGGGATGAATGCAGCATCTATCTGGTGCGATAATAATGCATTTACAGCGATGTAGGGCGGCATCTTTGTCAATGTAAAGTTCAAACCATACCTATCCCTAACCATCATGGCAAGCAACCATGTTGGAGAACCGGGACCTGTGGCTGAGACTTTTGCATTGCTCAACTCGTAGACACTACTGATATTCCTCCACGACACGAGAGCATAGCCGTTGAGATGAGTCATAGCAACAAGCTTAACCGGGACACCCCTACTATACATAACCATCACGGGACCAATACACGCGAGGATTAGGTCGAATTCTCCCCTGCTAAGAGCAACAGCTAGTTCTAAGCCGGTACTGAATGTCTTGTAGTCAATCTTTAGGCCTGCTTCGTCGAAATAACCCTTATCTAGTGCCACCCAGAAAGCAGCTGAGTGATCATTAAGCTCAACACCAACAACAATGTTCTCGGGAGAATCATTACTCATATATGCGTTGATGAAGTAGAAACTACTAGCAAGAACCACTACAACGACAAGAACACTCGCGATCTTCAACCAAAGCTCCATGTCTATCACCACTGTTTTAAACAAAATACTCAGGAACAATATAAAAACCTTAATACGTCAAATAACATTATTATACAAGGATCATAAACATTCAACCAAGCTTAAGATCAATATTGAGACCTTCAATTTATTAAACTCCATAAAATACACTTACTTAAGATACATCCAGAAATATTCTAAAAATGAGACTAAGTCTTAGTCTTATTTTGCTTATTTTAAACATGATTTTTAATATTCATTACTTTTAATCATATATGTTTAGCTCTGGGTATATTATACTCTTAGTTTTTCTTATTTTAAACGCGACATAGTTGTTGATGCTCGTGAAGTAACTACCTCTTAGTTTTTCTTATTTTAAACAGGAGAACCTAGGTCTCCGTGAACGTGTAGATTTTCTCTCTTAGTTTTTCTTATTTTAAACCGATCAAGCTAGTTGAATTTTCTATTGTTTTTTATGTTTCTAATCTTGTTTTATTTTGTTTTATGTTGAAATCTTTTGTTTCTATTTGTTTTTATTGTGTTTTGTTAGGCAAAAAGTTTTTATTCTGGTTTCACGATGACTGTTCCGAATCCGTTTTGTCTTGATCTTCCTATTCCCATTATTTCTGCTACTATGAGTGTTTCCTGTATTTTTTCTAGTATTTTTTTGTTGTTTGTTTCGTTGATGTAGGTTATGTATCCTGTGAGAGCTGATTCTCTTTTCCCTTTGAAGGGCACCATTAATGGCTTTAGTGTTCTGAGGGAATACCATGTCTCAACTAGGTTTCCAAGTATTGTGGATGCTTCAATTAGTACTTGATGTGTTATTGTATATGTATTATTGCTTAGCATGAAGGGTGTCATTAGGACTTCTACTGCAGTAGGGGAGAATTTAGGTAGTCTTGTTGGATGGTATACATTAAATATTTGAGCGGGGGATTTAAGATATAGTCTCACTCTGTTATTGAGGGAGCTGATCTTTTCTATAATGTTCTTTGTTATATTTGTTATTTTCTCAATCTTATAGAAGATGATGTGTTCACCTATTTTTATCGATATGGGGGTCTTCATTGAATCTAGAGCTCTACTTATTTTCTCAGCTAGATCGCTATACGTGCCTATATGAAAAATGTATTCGCCGTCAAGATTTATAGGTTTAAGCTCCCATTTGTTTTCCCCATTATTCTTCTCTTTAAATATTGGTATGACTGATTCACCCAGACTATTTTCGTTCTTCCCCAAAGTATATGGTGGCGAGATCATTATTGGTGATAAAATACCCTTCACTCCGTGATAAATCCTTAGTTCAGGCACTAACGCATATATAAGGGTCTTAGTTATCCTACCTGTATAGTCATAGAATGGCTTATCGGTATGTATTTCCAGTATTACTCTCAACCCTGTAAACTCGTGGGTCATGTTATATCACCCCCGCTTCTCTCAGCAAGTTATAGAGTAGTCTTCCCGGAAAAGTCTTCTCGATCCTGTTACGTTTATGTCTTATCAAACCTTTCTTGTCAAGTCTGTCGAGAACCTTATAGACGGTTTTTGTATACCTATATTTTTCTATAAGATCCTCTTTTGTTCTCATATAGTCATTAGGGTGCTCATATATTATTTTAAATAACCGTAATTGTTCCCTAGTTAAATGAAAAGTAAAGAATCCAATAAATGGCTGTAACTCCCATTTCTCCCCCTCGATTCCATGTATCATATATGTCTCAACACCTGTTTCTTTCCAGTACCGTAGTATGGCTTGAGCTAATATGGGTATGAGATATCTTGAACCAGTAATTAGTGATACAACTATTCGTGAAGGTTTTATATTCTTTATGATGCGGTAAATTTTTGCAGAGGCTCCAGCATCTCCAAGTCCTATTACAATATGTTGATACCTAGCACCCAGAAGTTCAGACGTAGTTTTTAAAGCATTAATTATATCGCTTTTTGTCTCCTCAAACCCAGGTGTAGTGACAGAGACTATTGCTTCTATTCTACCTAGATTATTTTGCCTCAAGATCCCAGTAACGTATTCTTTAGTTATACCTAGTGGTAAAATAACCATTGTACCCACTATGTTTCACCTAGATAATAATTAAATTATTCTCCCTTTTAAAGGTTAACTAGATATATTAAAACATTATAAATAAGATTTATAAGTGTTATAAAATAAATGTATGACTAGATGGGGGGTTAAAGTAACATGTCATGTTTAAGAATTGCATATGAGCTCTTACCACCCCCATTAGCAGCATTACCAGCTAAGTATTGGACAAGCATAAGCCTGTGGCTACACAGCTACACAGTAGCACGAACATTTCAAGAATTCGTAACTATATACTCTGAAGCTAGGGATGTTGATACGCCCAGCGAGGATGATGCGTTTCTTATTGGTTTTCTCCATGACATAGGCCAGAAGCTTAGGCTACGTGGGAAGCCGTCGGAGGAAGGGCTAGTCGAATGGATTAGGGATGTACTCATGGTCATAGGATATACTGAGGGTGAGGCTGATGAGTTAGTACGCTATCTGTATACTAACCCGGCAGAGACTCTCTTCGACCCGTTATACGATAGGAGCATCTGGCGCCTCCTCTGGCTCGCCGACCGTCTTCAAGGAATAGACAACCCCTTAGCTATACTACAGCTCCTAGCCGAAGCTAAGGATGACCTAGGCCTTGAGCTCAACATAGCTCTATTAAATATCACAATACCCCAGCCGTTCATGAGGACGTTGCTGAGCAGAATAGTTCACAAGAACCTGGAACAGATGACACGGAATGAAGGAAAACTAGTAATCCCCATTACTACTCCCTACGGTCTAGCCGTAATTACTGATGAACCCAGTCTCACAATAGAAATTAATTGGGACGAAATAAGGAAAGGCTTCAACGGTAACGGGATGCTTGACGAGAAGACCGAAGAAGACCTTGAATGGAATATGAACTGTTGCACGAATCCAGAATGTAAATCAGAGTGTAGTAAAAGAAAGAAACCTTCAGTCTGTAGAGAACATAGGTTCACTAAGAGGGACTGTGAAAAAGGAGTCTACCCCGGAAGTAAAGGCAACTCCTACAGAATCGCCCTCATATATTACGGGTTTAAGAAGAGGGTTAACGCTAAAGTGATACTACCAGACGATATACGTTACATGTTTCAGGGTATAAGCATTAAAGAAGTGGAATACATTTCAGGCAGGTATATGTGCCCGTTATGCGGAGCCAAAACACCAGTAGGAATAACAGGTGATTTCCTTCAGTTCTTTAATACAAATATTACTACTGAGCAATGGATGCGAAGACTCTACCCCGGAAGTGTTAATAGACTTATGCAGGACGTGAAACCATACTCGGTCGACCCGCTCTGTCTTGGAGAGGTTATTTTACGAAGTAGAGCCGGGTATCCTGTACTCATATCTTTAACGTTGAGAGCACTAGTCCCGTTGCCAGTGCTTGAAGAGGTGGGTAAGCTTGCGTACTACCTAGTATTTCAACTCGGTACTAGTATCCCCAAAAGGACTACTGTTAGTAGCCTACTATACGATGACAACGGTTTCGAGAAGACGTTGGAGAACGTCGCAAACACTTTACCATCAATAGGTGTTCCAAAGTTTTACTATGATGCATTTACTAGCACCGTAGTGGTGCCTTACAGAAGGTTCATGCAGAGTCATCAAGATGAGTGGATACGGGACATTATAGTAGCAGGTATCCTAGCCGCTTGGGGGCTCTATCCTCTGACGATATCTGAAACCGTACCTTCGGCCCCCAGCAACGTGCTACTCTCATATTATAAGGGTAGGAGGCCACTCTACGACTATCAGCCTAGCGATAAGAAGCTCGGTGACTACACGCCTTACGTTGCCACAACCATGACGTCGTTAGCAGAGCTTAACCATAGGGCAAATACTGGTGAGAATCTCCCAGCCCTACTGGAGGTTTTAGACTATCCCCCAGAACATTCTCCCCTCCTGCTCCAATATACTTCCCCTAGCCTCTACTCTCGCCTTGAATCTCTCCGTGTAAGGATTGGGGTGAGACCGTGAACGGAGTAGAAGAGCTATGTAGGTACAGCCCCGACCGGGGGATAGACTACTATGTTAGCGGGTTAGCAGGCATACTGAGAGTCGTAGTTGGGCCCGGCAAAACATCAACCCACGCCTACGTCAAGGAAGTTAGGAAGGCATTAGAAACACTAGTATTCTCCGTATGGGATAGAAGCGATGAATATATTCCAGTAGTTGCGGAGTCCAACATCCCCGATACTATTCATAGTAATAAAGTCAAGGAGTGCTTCAGAGAGCTATTGATAGCCTTACTGAGAAGGTTTAGAGAGACAACAGCCGACCTACCCATAGGGTCTAGGATAAGGCTCATGAACATGACCGTATCAGCAATAGCCGAGATGGCTAAACGGGGTAAGCTCCCCCCGGTCGGGGAGAAGATAATCAATCATGTTTTTTCTAAGTCGTCTCAATCCGTATCCCAAAACCTCGAAGGAGGTGAGAATCCGTGAGTAATATCTCTCCCGTGTGGTTAGAGTCGGTTAAACCCTGTCTAAGAAGTATAGGAGAGAGCGGTAGACTATTTCCTAACGGTAAGAGAATAGAGGTAATATTCACGGTGAAGGCCGCCAATATGCTACTGCCGAGAACCGAGGGGCCCGGCGATATTAATGAAGCAACACTACCAGAAACTGGTACCTTGGTACCAGTAGTACAGCCCCAGAAGCTCATGGCGGTGGTTAGGAGGAGGCTCCTACAAGCCCTCAGATTATACCGTGACAGCGGTGCAGACCTAAGACCCTTCATAGAGAAAGCCGAGAAGCTAGGCTTCAAGAAAGCGAAGGAACACCTTGAGAGTAGGTGGAACTGCACAATCCAGCCACCACTAGCCCAGAGCGGGGAGAAAACCACCGATGTAGGTATGGACGGCTACTGTCCGGCATGCACAATATTTGGAGTTGCTCTAACGGAGGCGCAGTACTCCAAGGCTAGTGGTACGAGCATAGGAGTAAAGACAAGGGTGCACTTCGACCCAGCATTCGCAACCACTAGGAAGGTTCAGCCAGAGACTCATAACAAAGTTACTGAGGGAACAATATCCAGTACTGGTGGTTCCCTCTTCAATGAAATACATGTAATGCCCGGCACGGTCTTCATCGGTAGAGCAGTACTACACGACGTGACAGAGCCAGAGCTACTAGCAGTACTCTACTCACTCATAACAACAGAGGAGGTGGGAGGCAGAAGCGGTGTCTACGGAACTGTAAGGATAGAATTACACGGGATAAGATGCGGAGAATACTCCGTTACAACAGCCCTAGAGCTTGCCGACAGCTTGGCGGGAAAGGAGAAGCCAAGCGAGATAGTAGGAGCGCTAAAAGAGAAGCTAAGAGCACTAGGGTTTGACCTGATATCAAATAATGAAATACTCAGCGTGGTGAAGCCCACTGAGAAGGACGGGATATTCAAAAAGCTTTGGGAGAGTAGCATAGACTACGTAGAACAGTTGGACAAGCTTATAAATGACCTAAAGTCTAGCACCGGCAAGAAGAAAAAGTAAATAATTGACGACAGGAGCGTGTGGAAGCATGCCATACTACTATTATGCCGCTATGAGGGTTGACGGGATATTATGGCACCATACTCGTGCACAACCTTCCAACCAGTTCTATGTATCCCAGCCCCTACCCATTTTCCACAACTACGGCCTAACGCTGGCTCTAGCAGGTTACATTGTAGACCCCGACGTCGGCTACGCATCAAAGTTCGGTGCCACAAAGTACAAGAAGCCTCTCGACCTGTTTAAGCGGTTCGGAGTATACTCCTACCCTGCAACAGTTTCAAAGGCTATCCTCGGAGAGGTGTTAATGGCGGGGAACAGCGAGGGCACAATAATGATTAGGGGTCAGAGTAGATTAGCTTACCCGTTCTTCACTAAGAATGTTGTACTGATGCCGGGTAGCGAGCTTGAAACGCTGATAGTATCGGAGAAGGAAATGCCAAGAAAGATTGTAGTACGTATAGGCGCTAAGCGCAACGGTGTGTTGAACATGAAGCTGTACCCCGTGAAAGTAAAGATTGTAGAGTATGCAGACATTACCCACCCATTCAATGTGAAAGACGTTGCTGAGGTACGAGGCTATACAACTCTACTACCACACGAGGCGGGGGATATAGCAGTATTTGGAACAGCTAGTCAAGCTATGGAGATTGAGTGCGTAAAATACAATAAGAGGTACAAGATGGTAGTGCCCCATATCAGGAGGTAGAGCCTTGGCTGAAGACATCGCATTTACGGTGACACCTTTTTCTATACCTTACTCTAACAAGTGGTTAACTAGCACTCTTAGACTTAACCAGTTCCAAGCAGAGGTCTTCGGGCTTCTAGAGAAGAAAAAAGACGCCCTAGTCACAGCACCCACAGGTAGCGGGAAAACCCTCACGCTTCTCCTAAACCCTGATAGCGGAGCTGGCGTCTCAGGCTTTGTAGCACTTTACCCTAACAATACTCTCCTCGTAAACCAGCTCTGTACGGTAGAAGACATACTCCTAGAGCATTTCGGAGCAGAGCTTGTGGATACTAGTGAACTATGTAAAGATGGTATCTGTAAGGACTCTAGTGGTGCTAGGAGAAGATGCGAGTGCTACGAGAGAAACCCGGAGAAGAAGTGCATTGAGCCCCTAACTATCTATAGGATTGATAAATCTAGGGTATCAGATTCGTGGAACGACGCATCCCATATAGCTCTTCTCACCGTATCTGGTAGGTGTATTACTTCACGGGGAGTGCCGAAGAGAGAAGTCCTGTATAATATCGCAAGGAAAGTACTCAAGTATCGTAAGAGAGGAAGTATTTATGTCATCGTGTTCACCACGCCGGACACGTTTCTTCTACTACTAACAGGAGCGTATAGAGATTTCGAAAACGTAGGCAAAACGGTTCATAATATGTTGCTAGCGATAGCCGAAGGAAAAGACTTGGAAACAGTCTTACGTAGAACAGGCGTACTGGCCCGGAGCTTAGTCGACGAGACGGTCTCGGTCGTTCAGAGATTGATGAATCAACCTCTCTTCATAGACGAGTTCCACCTTTACGGCCCGTATGAATTAGATGCCCTCTACGCAATCCTCGTGCTATATAAGCGTCTTATAGGGAGACCCGTGGTGTTCTCTTCTGCAACGCCAGCAGAGGACATACTCTCAGAACTAAGAGATACGGGTGTGGAGCCTGTAAAAGTTGTAGCAGAAACTGTGAGTGGTCTCCAAGGATTCCCGGTGCGTGGCGAGACATTAGTATCCATAATCCCAATAGCTACTAGAAGGAAAGGCATACCTGCATTCTTTGAGGCATCCAATAGCGTTCCAGAGATAGTAACTGACATATTGATAACTAAGCTGACATCACTCCAGAGCGGTCGTGCACTAATCATTCTGGAGAGGCTCTGGATGGTAACGGAATTAGCTAGGACACTGAGTTCTAGAGGTTTGGAGGTAGAGTGTATCGCCTCAATAGTGCCTAGAGACGTCTGCAAACCGGGTAGCAGGATTATAGTAGGAAGCGAAGCAACAACACAGGGAGTGAACCTAGGCAAGGTTGTCCTCGGAATCACAGGCGGTACCTCCTCAGAAGATGTTATACAGAGAATAGGTAGAGTGGGTAGACGTGGCATCGATTCCGAAATATACCTTGTACTCCCAGAGTACACACTAACCTCCCACACTTTAAAAAGCAGGATGAGCTACTGGGAACTCGTTGAATCCTTAAGAAGCCTCTATCCCGACTACCCTAAGAGAAAAAGGGATGTGTCAAGGCTAATACCGGGAAGATTCCATGAGCTAAGAAGAAAGCTAATACTCTCGCTCGGCTTGGCATCCATAGCACGGGTCTCTGGGATAAGACAATTTTATAACATGATATCGATAAGTAAAGAGGATGCTGTAGAGATGCTAGACAGAATTATCGGGCCCCCTCAAACCTATACAAACCTGCTAGTTTTCCGTAGAACAGGGTTCAGCATAGACTACCTTGTAGCCAGTACAGGCGACAAGGGCGAGACCAGTATCGGGCTCATTACCCGAAACTTTAAAGTTAAACACGTTACGAAGGATGGGAAACTCGTAGTCGAGCTTACTAGGGCGAGGAGCCCTCTTAGAATAAGAGTGTTGGGTGACCCTACACCCTTTGCCGGAAGGTTCGTCAGCCTTAAGCTATTCCTCAGAACTGTTAAGGGACGTATAGAGATTGGAGAAGAACATAGCCTCGAAGAAGACCAAGTCGAAGACACGCTGATATATATCACCGATGCCGGAGAGGAGCTATCCGAGTACCTCTCGTACACAGGCGAAGGCGCAGAAATACTGTCAGTGTCAGGTAGGAGGCATGCAGTAATATTCATATAATCATGCGGTGACTGGAGGTGATTGTAATTGTCGCCTACGATATCGGGGATGAGAAAAGAAGGGGTCGTCTGCGGAGATACCTACGGCGATTGGGTCTGTCTAAAATTAATAGAAGCGTCTACGCAGGCCCCGGAACAACTACTACAGCGAAGCTCGTGGCGGAAAAGGTTAAGAAACTCGTTGATGACAGCGATTCAGTGTTTATCATTGTGGTTAGAGAGGACGAGTACCAGAGGGCACATGTATTTGAGGGCAGAGATTACTACATCGTGCAGGATAGAAAGTACGAGATATACTAGGATCAATAGATTAGGTTGGGCAATACTGTGTCCCTATGCAAATTATCTCAATTGGCATGGATCAATACCACTAGAAGAACCCAAGTATCCAACCGGCGATGAGCTAAGAAGCATCCACGATAAAATAGTTACTCTTGTTGACTCTGTTTTCGAGTATACCAATAAATACCGTATCATAGCCCGTTGGCGTGAGATGGAGCTATACCTAGCATTTAGGAAAAAAATAGTGGAAAACACATACGAGAACCTATGTGCTAAAGGAAAAGCTGATCTAGTATATTTAATTAAAGCAGGCCATAAACTCATACTCATCTATATTGATATAGCCAGTACAAGAATTAATGTTGCAAAACCGTGGCAAATTATACTTAGAGGATTATCTCTTTACTACATGTTTAGAATACCTGTTGGATTGATAATAATAAGCCCAAATAAATTCATGTATAAATTACTAAGTAATAGAGACCAGAAACAAGTTCTCAAAAAGATAATGTCACAATTAGTAATAGATGATAATAAAATATCTATGGAGGAAGACAAGGCTAATCCGAACCTCTGTAGCTTATGCGAATTAGCACACTATTGCCCATGGAGGAGTATTTAATGAGACTAATAGTTGTTAGAAAAGCAGATGAATTAACAATAAAGGGTAGAAGCACATTAATCATTAAACATGGAGACAAAATTATTGAACGAGCACTCAGAGACATAGATTCCATACTAATCATTGGCAGAAAAGTAAAGATAAGCTCAAAACTACCACCAGTCCTAGCACTACACAATATACCATTAGCAATAATCTCAATGGATTCAATAGCAATACTAACAAACCCAATAAGCATCAGGTACAATAATTATCGCTTACTACAATATACGCTCCCAAAAACAAAAGCATTAAATATAGCATTACAATACATAAAAGCCCGCATACAAGGAATGAAAAACATTATAATATATTATAGGAAAAACCCGCCACAAATTCCTTCACCACCGAAGTACATAGACGACAACAATTTGTTTGAAGAAAAAATACGTCTATGGGAATCCACCGCCGCAAGCATCCTATGGCCAGACTTAATAAAACTAGTGAAAACCAAATACTTAGACACACTAGTAAAGGAATACGGTTTTATGGGGAGAAAACCAAGACATCCGGATCCCTTCAATAAGACTCTCTCAGTAATGTACGCAGTACTATACTCCTTAGCAACTAAAGCATTAATAGCAGCAGGACTAGATCCTACCTACGGCTTTCTACACAGAACCCGATACAGTACACCACTAACATTTGATTACACAGAAATGTTTAAACCCATAGCAATACATGCAACAATAGACATGATAAACAACGAAGTATTACCAGAAATAGGTGAAGACGGAGAACTAACAAGAAAATCCATAAACAACGCAATAAAATACCTATATAAGTACCTCACACTAAAACACAAAGATACAAGAAAAACACCATACCAACAAATCTATTTAAAAGCTTTTTGCCTAGCAAAACACCTTGAAGGCAAATGCAGTCAAAAACTTTTAACGGTAACATGGAATAGATTACAATACAGAAAGCCAAATACCAATAGAAAATTCAACTAGCTTGATCGGTTTAAAATAAGCAAAACTAAGAGAGGTGGTTCGAGCCATTCTGGGTGTTCCCAGAAGATTTTTTCAAACTCTTGTTTAAAATAAGCAAAACTAAGAGTTAAATAACCATAATACTAACCATACGCCCTCGCTATCAAGAGTTTAAAATAAGCAAAACTAAGAGTCAATTCGTTTCCCCTGGTATTGTTTCATTATTTTTAGTTTAAAATAAGCAAAACTAAGAGTACCCCATTACGGGGTACACATCTCCCGCCCCTTGCGGGGTCGCGTTTAAAATAAGCAAAACTAAGAGACGAAGCAGTACATCCACAACTATGACTTATAATTCTAAATAAGTAAAACCAGAGATTCTAAATCATTCAGATTTTGATATTCTAGCTTTA
>Ga0256842_1002791_pt1 | contig 12119 bp, 13 predicted proteins | sample 4559240metaG_FD_185973 | JGI IMG/M metagenome (GOLD analysis project Ga0256842, IMG submission 185973) | Hydrothermal vent microbial communities from Guaymas Basin, Mexico - 4559-240 | ecosystem: Environmental > Aquatic > Marine > Hydrothermal vents | place: Mexico: Guaymas Basin | collected...
AGGGCCATAGGCTTCCCCAGCATGAGCTGTTGAGTTTAAGTTGTTTTTCAAAACAAGGTGAAATGCCTCTCTGTGTTCTTTAGCAGGGTAGTCCTCTTCCGCTCCTGCAAGGTCGAAAGCAACCACCCCTTTGTTTTTATAAGCGACAGATAACTCAGCAAGCTTCATAGAATACTTTGGATCAATATTTCTTATTCCGCATATAATAATCCCTGATTTAACCCCGAAGTCTTTTTCCCCCTGCCTTAATCCTGCAAGTACCGCCTCTAAAATTGCGACAAGCCCCAAGCCCTTTTTTTGATGCAAAATAGGGGAATACCTGACTTCAATGTATTTAACATTCTCTTTTGAAACATCTTCAATCAATTCGTAAGCAACTCTGTAAAGAGCCTCTTCATCCTGCAAAACACTTAAGGTTATATCAAATGCCTTAAGGTAGTCCACAAGGCTTTTACACTCAAAACCCGGCTGTAACATTTTTTTAAGCTCGTCAGGGTTATCGGTAGGTAATTTTACTTTTTGTTTTTCCGCCTCTTCCAGAACAGTCTCAACCCTTAAACTTCCATCAAGGTGGCAGTGAAGTTCAACCTTAGGTAAAGCCTTAAGAATATCCTCTGTTACAGGTTTATTGTCTCCTTTTTTAGGAGTAACATACTCTTTTCCTATTTCATGCTGTAATTTTTCTTCTGTCATAGAACCTCCTTTATCTTTTAAAAGATTATAGATAAATTTTCAACTATTTAAAAGAAGAATTAGAGATTTAATGTTTTAAAGCTTCTATATGCCTTTTTAATATTTCCATCTGCTCTTTTTTTGAGGTTATATTGTTGTCTATAGCCTCAGATATTACTTTATCAAGGATTTTTTTAATTTCCCTGCCCTCTTTCATTCCCAGTTTTAAAGCGTCTTTACCGCCTACATGCAGCTTAAAATCCATATACCTGTCAATATAAAGGCTTATATTTTTCTTGTAACTTTCATCATCAAAAAATGCTATGGCAAAGAGAAGTATCTCCGTTTCCGTTCCCTTAAAAAAGTGATAGTATTCCGAAATCTTTCTTTCCCTCCATTTTGCAAAAATAGAATACTCCCTTAAAAAAGCCTTGTAGTTTAAAAGTATGTTTTTTTCTTTCTTCTTTAAGGTTAATTTTTGTGCTATCTCTTCCCTTCTGTCTCTGTTTGTATGTATCAAAATAGCCATAAGATACAAAAGCCACTCTTCAACAGAGTTTTTGTACAACAATTTGTACCAGGTTAACACCGAATCTATGTTTAAGGCTATCTGTTTTATATAATGGTCAATGTAAATGTCATCTCCGAAAAATTTTAAACAGCCGTATTTTTCAAAATCGTCAAGAATAAAAGAAGCGTTGTTTTCAGCAAACAACTGTCTAAACTCTTTTAAATACCTTATTCCTGTAATAGTTGAAAATATGTTGAGGTTTGCGGCAGAGTACATTAAACTTTCGGTGGTTTTGCCTATTTTAAACTGAAACCTGTGTTTAAACCTTAAAGCCCTTAAAATTCTGGTAGGATCGTCTATAAAGCTTAAAGAATGAAGAACCCTTATAATCCTGTCTTTTAAATCCCTTCTTCCGTTAAAGTAATCTATCAAATCCCCAAACCTTTTTCTGTTTAAAGATATCGCCATTGCGTTTATTGTAAAATCCCTTCTGTAAAGGTCATGAAAGAGGCTTCCCGGAGTAACCCTCGGTAAATCTCCCGGGAAGTCATAGTATTCAAATCTCAAAGTTGCAACGTCTATCCTCAATCCGTTTTTAAGAATAACAACTGCCGTATTGAATTTATCATGGGTTTTAACCCTACCGCCAAGCTTCTGGGCAAGGGCTTTACCAAACTCCATACCGTCTTTTGACACTACAAAATCAAGGTCAAGGTTTCTTTTTTTCAACAAAAGGTCTCTAACAAAACCGCCTACAATGTAAAGTTCCACTTCTTTTTTTTCAGCTAAATCCGAAGCTGTTTCAAGAATTGAAAAGATATCGTCAGGGAGGCTCTCTTTTAGCCTTTCTTTTAAATTTATGGAAACCTCAATTCCCACTTCTTTTACAACCACAAAATGCTTTAAAGCCGCCGTTCTGGTTATTATCCCTTTAACCTTTCCGTTTTTTTCAACAAAAACAAGCTTGACTCCCTTTTCAAGAAAAAGCTTTTTAACATTCTCTATACTATCCTCTGCTTTAACTTTCACAACCTCTCTAACCGCAAAGTTTCCCACAGGATAATTATTCAGATGTTTTGAAATAGCGTAATCGATATCCTGCCTCAAAACATAGCCTGTATATTCACCTTTTTCATCTACAATAGGCAAAGAGTTTACCTTTACCCTGTTAAAAACCTCAAACGCTTCCATTGCCGTGGTATCCTCCCTTAATACGGCAATAGGGGGGGAAAGTATATCCTCGCATTTAGTTACAGGAGGCAGGGATTCAAGTACCTGGTTAACAAAGTTTCTTACCTCAAATATTGTTCTATCTTTAAAAACCTTGGAAATTACGTTTTTATGTCCCCCGCCTAAATCCTTGAACAACTTTTGAAGATCAATATCAGGGTAATTATTTTTAACAATAAGGTATACCTTTTTCTCCATTTGAATTATGGCTATGAAAAGATCAATCGCCTCCAATTCCATCACCCTGTGAATAACGGTGGAAACATCAGAGTAGTAACTTGCAAGGGTTAGCTGAACAATTGCCACTTCTCTTCCATTTATCCTTATTCTTTCAATTTCAGGAATAATTCTGTTTAATAACTCCACCTGTTTTTTGTTTAAGGGGGTTTTAAGAACCCTTGCCACCTTTGTTAAATCTGCACCGCATCTTAACAGATAAGCTACAGCCTCAATATCCTCGGGAGTGGTTTCTGCAAAGGATAGAAAATCGGTATCTTCATAAATTCCGATAACCCCCAAAGTAGAATAATTCGGAGGAATCTTTATCCCTTTTTCCTTCAAAAAATCAACAACAATTGATGTTGTAGAACCCCTTTTTTTTATATAGTTTTTAGTTGCGTTTAAAAAAAGTTTCTGGGCTGTTTTTACATGGTGGTCAAACACATAAAGTTTATCCTTTTCAACTTCTTTCACCTTTTGACACAACTCTCCCAGCCTGTTGCAACTTGAAGTATCCACAACAACCGCAAAATCAAGCTTTTTCTGCCTTATCTCAGCAAGTTTGGTTTCTTCAGGAAGCCAATCTGAATTTTTTTTTACAAAATCGTTAACCTTGTCTTCCTTTGAGCCGGGAAAAACAAGACAACAATCTTTAAAGTAAAGCTTTAAAAGACAACAGGCGGCATAACCGTCAAAATCAAGGTTGATATGAGAGGTAATTATCTTCATTGACTTAATTGAGCTTCTATATCTTCAGGCTTAATCAATCCCATTAAAACATCTTTAATGTACCCGTCTTTTACTATTACCACAGAAGGAGTTGCCATAATTCCAAGCTTTCTCGCTATCTCCATGTTTTTAGTAACATCTATCATTCTTCCGTTTATACCCTTTGAAATCAATTGTTTAATTAAGGGAGTCAGACGGATACAGGGGGTACATGAGGGAGAATAAAGATACAGAAAAAAGTCTCTTCCCCTTAAATCAGGCAAAAGCTCAGTTAACTTTATTCCGACATTTTTTTTTGCCTTTTTTAAAACTATTATCTGTAAAATAATTTTTAAAATAAAAAGGGCAGCAATAATAGCTGCCCCTATGTATAGAATCTTCATAACATTACCTTCTTACTGCAACAGTCTCCTCTATTGGCATCTCTTTCTCAGAATAAACCACTTTAACTGTTGATGTGTATTCGTTGGAGAACAGTACCACACCCTCTCCAAGATAGATATACCTGTCTATATGTTTTAATTTTCTAAAAAACTGCACTATATCACCGGCTTCCAGGCCGCCGTTTTGCCCGCCTTCAATTATTACGGTAGAACCCTGTCCGGCATAGTTGCTGTTATCTTTTGACATATACACTTTCAACATCTTGGCCCTGTCAGGTATCTGACAATCGCCTGTTTTAGGTTTATAATCCACCATTAAAGGAATTGGTTCATAATCCAGTTTAACAAGAAAATCCCCTCTTTCAACAGGATGCGAAGAATAGGTAAATTTGGCAGTTGCAATACCGTCGTTTACACAAAGTATTTTAACGTCCGCAAGCCTTTGCAAAATCACAACGTATTTACCCTTTGCAATCTTTATAACCTTTGTAGGCCTTACAACAGCATACTCTTCGTTTGCCACAAGCTTTCCTTCGGCATACTCTCTTGCATAAATCACGTCAGGAACAGCAAATGTTATCTGTTCGTCTTCATCCCCTTCAACAACCACACCGGCGAAAACCTTTTCCTGGTAATCTTTGGGAGAATCAACCACTATTGAATGCATTGCATTTTTTATATCTGAAATTGTTGCCGCCTCAGCAATCTTTGCTTCGCTTTTAGGAGTTTCTTTTACAATTGCTTCTTTTGTTTCTTCAGCCTGCTCCTCTTTTTCTTCTGCAAACTCTTTTACTTCTTCTTCAGGCTTAACCTCTTCTTTTACCTGTTTCAGAGTTTCCACCTCTTCAATTACAAGAGGATCTCCGGGATAAATCCAGTGAGGATCGGTGATGTATTTGTTTTTTTCCCAGATCTTAGGCCAGAGGTAAGGATTGTTGAAAAATTTCCCCGCAAGATCCCACAATGTATCCCCTTTAACAATTATGTATACCCTTGTTCCGTCAGGATAAGAGGCAGGAGGATTGTACGGAGTCCAATGTTTCTCAATCTTTATTTCTGCGTAAGAGAGACTGGAGAAAATCATAAGAAACATTGCAAAAAATAAAATTTTTTTTCTAATTTTCATAAATCCACTCCTAAAAAGTAAAATTCTTGTCTTAATTGTAATAGTTTAAAAAAGTTAAATCAAGCATTTTATATAAAAAAAAATCTCTTTTAAATTAATTTTTCTAAAAAACCGTTGGTTTTTAGAATTTTTTTACATTGTTCGCAATTTGCTTTTATCTCGTTTACAAGCTGATCCACACTTTCAAATTTCTTTTCAGGCCTTATAAAATCAACAAACTTTACTTCAATAAGCTCTCCGTAAATCTCCCTATCAAAGTCAAAAATAAAAGTTTCCACAATTATTTTTTCACTTCCGAAGGTAGGCTTATACCCTATGTTTGTTATACTTGGAAAATTCTTACCATTTAGTTTTGTATAAGAAGCATATACCCCAAGCCTGGGCACAAGCTCATTTTCAGTAATAATATTTGCAGTGGGAAAACCTATTTTTCTCCCTATTTGCTCCCCGTGAATAACTATTCCCTCAAGATAGTAGTGCCTTCCCAGAAACCTGTTTGCCTTTCTTATTTCCCCGTTTTCAAGAAGCTTCCTTATCAAAGAGCTTGAAACAATCTCTCCGTCAACAATTACAGGGGGAACAGCATACACATCAAACCCCTTTTTTATACCTTCATTTTTCAAAAAAGCAAGGTCTCCCTGCCTGTCTTTACCAAAAGCAAAATTAAACCCTACGAAAATCTTTTTTACTCCCAGAGAATCTATCAAAACCTCATCCACAAACTCCTCAGGAGACTTTTTTGCAAAAGAGGGGGTAAAGTTCACTATATAGAAATAATCAACACCCATTTTTCTTAACAAATCCCTTTTTTGTTTTCTCGTTTTAATCAATTTGGGAGCTTTCTCCGGATAAAGAACCTTGCCTGGATGAGGATCAAAACTGACTACAACAAGGGGCAATTGCATTTTTTCCGCATACTCTTTAGCCAGATTTATAATCTTCTGATGTCCCAGATGTACCCCGTCAAAATTCCCGATTGTAACAATTGAGGCGTTTAAAGAAAAATCCGATTCTCTATGAAAAAATGTCTTCATCCAATCTTCCCTGAAATAAAAATCATTGCCAAGACAGACAGAGCAGCCATCATACCTGCCACTATGTCATCAAGCATTATACCACTTCCGCCATTTATTTTTTCCATTTTGTTAACAGGAAAGATTTTGGATATATCGTAAAGTCTGAAAAAAAGAAAAGACAAAATAAGATTTATAAGATGATTTTGGTAAAAAAGGCTCACAATTAGCATTGAAATTATTATCCCTGAAGCCTCATCCACCACCACAATTGAAGGGTCTTTTTTGCCTTCATATTCAGCAACAGCTCCTGAAGTAACAAAACCTGCAACGGTTATTAACAAAAAGAAAATAACGAAAGAAAACAGGCTAAAGTTTGTTAAAAAGAGATAACCTATAAGCCCGGCTATCAAAGAAGCAAAAGTGCCGGGGGCAATCGGGAAGTATCCGCAGTAAAAAAAGGTTGCAACAAAGTAATTAACCTTTCTCACAGAGTAAATCCCCGATAATTTCAAGCAATTTTTTTAGTTTGTCTGTCGCTACGGTATAATAAACCTCATTACCTCTTTTTTCCTGTTTTACCATTCCGTTGTATCTCATTATGGCAAGATGCTGAGATACATTTGACTGAGAAGCCCCTGTCAGACTTTCAATAGAAGAGACATTTAACGAAGAATCCTTGATTAAAAAAAGGATTTTTAAGCGTAATGGATGGGACAAAACTTTCAGGCATTCGGATGCTGTTTTTAGATTGGTTTCATTGAATTTCATCTCATTTTCTCCTTAACTTTATTTTTTTGTCTCTGGTTATCACAGGGGCTATAAACTTCCAGTCGGAATAAATCTCGCCTTTCATAAAATCTTTGTAAGGCCTGTCTTTGCATTTTGAGTAAACTCCAACAATCTGGCCTGTCATCATTGTTTGAGAAGATTTAGAATAAATCTGTCCAACAGGGATAGGCTTCGGCGAGGAGTTATTTTCTTCCGAGATATCAGTTTGATTTCTCTTTTTAAAAACCTTACCGCTTGCAAGATCAGAAAGGTATATTATTCCCCATTCCTTATCTTTGGTAAATGGCTCAGGATAAAGCTTTCTTATACACCTTGGATAGGATTCAACAAGCTCTTCCAGTTTAAAGGGGTATCTTTTGTGTATTAAATAAAACCTTCTAATTGCCTGTGCGTACTGCTCCCCTCTGAAAAGAAGCTCATTCTCCTTTTCCCTTTTGACCACATAAGTCCACTTTTCGGCTATCATTGCCATTGAAATGGAGAGGATTACAACCATAACAATGGTTGCTGTCAGGATATAGCCTTTTTCGTTACCATTCGTCATAGTTTGTCCCATCCAATGCCTTTCCTGAATATCCGCTTTTTACGTCTATTATACCAGGTTCGTAATCTTCCCCTACATCCTCCGGGTTTTCATACTCAACCTGCCAGGTATCGGAAGATTTAGTGAATGGGTCTTTGGGTATCTCTCTCAAATATCCGTCATCAACAAGGGTTTCCAGGCTGTCCGGATAATGCCCCTTGTCTGCATAATACTGCTCAATGGCCTGTCTCATCTGGAAAAGGTTCTCTTTTAACACCGATTCTTTTGCCTTTATTATTGCCTTTTTATTGATTTTAACAGCGACAGAGGCAAGCAGGAGAATAATGGTCATAACGACCATTAATTCAATTACTGTAAATCCCCTTTTTCTTTTAAACACCATATCCCAACCTTATAGCTAAATGAATCGGCAACCGTTCCCTTACAATCCTATCAAATGCCCTGTTGATATTGTAATTTATTCTATATGCGTAAATCTTGTTTAATTTGTCGTCATAAATTATTGCCGAAGATCTCGGGTCTCGGTCCCTTGGCTGGCCTACTGACCCCGGATTTATTATATACCTTTTGTTTCTGTCCAGTTTTATTACCATCCTGTCTCTAAGCAAAAAACCGTTAACATCTTCTCCGTCAAACTCATACACTATTGGAAGATGGGTATGGCCTATAAAGGTAATAAAATGCTTTGTCTGCATAAAAATCTGATAAGCGTCAAAATCAGAAAAAACATAAAAATCTTCGTTTATCGGAGAACCGTGAGCAATAACAATCTCATCGTTAACCTCTAAAGGGCCCTGTGGCATTCTTTTGAGAAAGTTGAGGTTGTTTTTAGTGAGCTTTTTCATTGTCCACAATGCAGCCGCTTTTGCCTTATCGTTGAAATGGCTACCCTTTTCAATTCCAGAACAAACCTTATCGTGATTCCCCCTTACATAGTAAGTGCCTTTAAGGGAGCGAAATTTTTCTACTACCTGATTTGGAGCGGCAGCATATCCCACAAGGTCCCCTAAAAACAGAATCTTATTAAACTTTTTTCTTTTAAAAAAAGACAAAACCGAATTAAAAGCGTCAATATTTGAGTGTATATCACTCAGTACCAGATACCTCATTTCTCCTAAAAAAATCTTCCATAAAATGTGTGTTAATTTCACCTTTTCTAAACAATTCGTCTTCAAGAATCCTCAAGTGAAGAGGAATATTCGTTTTTATACCCTCAATTAAAAACATTTCAAGAGCCCTTTTCATTCTTGCTATAGCCTCTTCTCTGTTTCTTCCGTGGGCTATCACCTTGGCAATCATAGAATCGTAGTAAGGGGGAACTGTATAGCCTGCATATGCAGCCGTGTCAATTCTAATACCGGGACCTCCCGGAGTATGAAAAGCCTCTATTTTACCGGGAGAAGGCATAAAAGTTTGAGGATCTTCCGCATTTATCCTGCACTCAATTGCATGCCCTGTTATCTTCACATCCCTTTGTTTTAATCTAAGCTTTTCTCCAGCTGCAAGCTCTATTTGAAGCTTAACAAGGTCTATATCGGTAACTCCTTCGGTTACCGTATGTTCCACCTGTATTCTTGTATTCATCTCCATAAAATAAAAATTATTGTCTTTATCCAACAAAAACTCAACTGTTCCCACATTTGAGTAGCCTATTGCAGAGGCAACCTTTTTAGCAGCCTGCCCCATAGCCTTTCTCAAATCATCGTTTAACGCTGCAGAAGGGGCTTCTTCAATTATCTTCTGGTGGTTTCTCTGAATAGAACACTCCCTTTCCCCTAAATGCACCACATTGCCAAATTCATCTGCCACAAGCTGTATTTCAATATGCCTCGGATTTACAATATACTTTTCAAGGTAAATCTCGTCGTTGCCGAAAGCTGAAAAAGCCTCGTTTCGTGCCGTTTCAAACTGGCTTTCAAGCTCTTCCTCGTTCCAAACCACACGCATTCCTTTTCCGCCTCCGCCAGCAGAGGCTTTTAAAATAACCGGATACCCAATCTTTGCTGCAAGAGATTTTAACTCCTTAATATTGGACATCCGCCCTTCACTGCCGGGTACAACAGGAACATTTTTTTTCATTACCGTCTGCCTTGCAACCGCCTTGTCTCCCATCAACCTGATATGGTTTGGCTGAGGTCCTATAAAAGAGATCCCACAGCCTTTGCAAACCTCTGCAAATTGCGCATTTTCAGCCAGAAAACCGTAGCCTGGATGAATAGCATCCGCTCCTGTAATTTCAGCGGCAGCTATAATTGAGGGTATATGGAGATAGCTTTTATAGCTCTGTGCAGGCCCTATACAGATACACTCGTCTGCAAACTTTACATGTAGAGAGTCTTTATCAGCTTCCGAATAAACAGCAACCGTTTTTACTCCCAGCTCTCTGCATGCATTTATTATTCTTAATGCAATCTCTCCTCTATTTGCTATAAGAACCTTTTTAAACATAAACGTCCCTTTTACTCAGGTTTTAATGCAAACAATTTCTGCCCGTATTCAACAGATTCCGCATTTTTAGGGAAAATTTTAACTATTACCCCGTTGTATTCACTTTCTATCTCATTCATTATTTTCATAGCTTCAACAATACACAGCACATCGCCTTTCTTCACCCTGCTTCCTACTTCTACATAAGGATCCGAATCCGGGCTTGGAGCCCTGTAAAAAGTCCCTATTATAGGAGAAGTGATGTAAATCAAATCCTCGTCAGTCTCTTTTACTTCTTCAACAACCTGAGGTTTTGGAGAGGAAGGGGCCTGAGCCGCCGCAGGCTCAACACTTTGAACTACTTTTACCTCGGTAGCCTCTTTTTTAAGCTTAATGCTGAAGTCTCCCTGAGTTAACTCTAATTTAGTAAGGCCGTTTTTGGCAAAAGCTTCCATCAATTGTTTGATTTCTTTAATATCCATTATTTTACCCTCTCAACATATTGACCGGTTCTTGTGTCTATTTTAAGTTTATCACCTACATTGACAAAAAGAGGAACATTTATTTTGGCACCTGTTTCTAAAACGGCGGGCTTTGTTCCGCCGGTAGCTGTGTCTCCTTTAAAGCCTGGTTCAGTTTCAACCACCTCAAGCTCAACAAAGGTAGGGAGTTCTATTGAGATAGGCTGATTTTTGTAATAAAGGATATCGACTTCCATATTTTCTTTTAAGAATTTTGCTTTATCCTCAATTTTCTCAAAGGGTATTGTAAACTGTTCGTAAGTCTCCAGATCCATAAATACAAGCTCATCACCCTGAGAATAAAGGTACTGCATGTGCCTGTCAACAAGATCAGGTTTGCCTACTTTTTCACCTGAGCGAAAGGTTTTGTTTAAAACAGCCCCTGTTTGAAGATTTTTTAATTTTGTCCTAACAAAAGCACCGCCCTTACCAGGTTTCACATGCAAAAACTCTATTATTTCAAAAGGGGTGCCGTCAATTTCAATCTTTAATCCATTTCTAAAGTCACTTGTATCGTACATAATACACCTCCGTTATTCCTGCTTAATGAGTATAAGTTCTTTTGGAAAATGAGTCAATACATTCAACCTTCCATTTTGGACAACAACCATATCCTCTATCCTTATACCGAATCTGTTTTCAAAATACACTCCAGGTTCAACGGTAAACACCATGCCGTCTCTTATAATGGTGTCGGTGAAAGGAGAGATTAAAGGCGACTCATGTATTTCAAGTCCAACTCCATGGCCAAGAGAGTGTTTAAAAAACTCTCCAAGACTATCTTTATCAAGGCATTCCCGGCCGATAGCGTCAATCTGAAAGGCTTTCATCCCGGCTTTTGCTTTCTTAATAACGGTATTTTGGCAATTTAGCAACTTAGAATAGATATTCTCAAACGAAGAATCGGGTTTTCCAAAAAAAACAGTACGGGTAAAATCAGTACAATATCCCTTGTATATTCCTCCAAAATCAACCAATACAGGTTGATTGTCTGTTAAGGGAATTTCCTCAGACTCTCCGTGAGGCATGCTTGCCCTTGCGCCAAACAAAACAATAGGGGGGAAAGAAACTGTTTCAAACCCCTCTTTTTTAAGCAAGTCTTCCAAAATTAAAGCAAAGCCTCTTTCTGTTATCCCCTTTTTCAAAAAAGAAAGAGAGGTTTCAAAAACCTTTGACGTTTTTTCAGCACCCTCTTTTATAATTTCAATTTCCGTATCTTCTTTTACACTTCTAATATCCCCGCTTAAATTCTTTTCAAAGACAAAAGAAACTTCCGGTAATCTTGAAGTCAATTCATTGTATGACTCACAGGTTGTTTTTGCTTCATCCAATATAATTTTCTTTAATTTTAAAGAAAATATTAAGCCGGCAGTATCATCATAGTAACTTGATTTGATTTTAAAAAGCTCTCCGTAGCAATTTGAAGCTTCAACCTTTTCAAAATACCTGAAATCCGTAATAAGAAATTCCTTGTTTCCGGTAATTAAAAGAAAGGCTTTGCTTCCTCTAAAGCCTGAGAAATAAAATATATCTTTCAAATCAAAAAAAAGTATCCCCTCTTTTGCATCTAAAGACAAAAAATCCCTTAACTTTTTTATTCTGTTTTTAAAATCAAATTCCGTTTTTTTCATAAAAGAGTTTTAATTACCCTGTTATATACCTTGATAAAATCCAGGTTTGCTTTCTGCAGTTTTGAATCCTCAGCCAGTAAAGCCACATAAAAATCCTGATGTTTTTTTACAAAAAAATTCAACCCGTTAACCTTTATAATGTAATGATCAGGGAAAAAGAGAGGCAAAGCCTGCAGGGAATTTATAAAATCAAGCAATTCCACCGCCAGCATTTCCGGTTCACGAACATAATCATAAAGCGCCTCAGATGCATAAATTAGCAAAGCCTGACTATCAAAAACCAAAATGGATTTTAAATCAAGGTCTGTGATTAATTGCTTG
>Ga0256842_1002792_pt1 | contig 12115 bp, 13 predicted proteins | sample 4559240metaG_FD_185973 | JGI IMG/M metagenome (GOLD analysis project Ga0256842, IMG submission 185973) | Hydrothermal vent microbial communities from Guaymas Basin, Mexico - 4559-240 | ecosystem: Environmental > Aquatic > Marine > Hydrothermal vents | place: Mexico: Guaymas Basin | collected...
CTAGATGTCCTAACTTTTTTGTTTTTATTTTATTTATTTTTGTAAAACAGATGGTATATTCCTAATATATATATTTATTTCTTATTATATTACTTTAAGTTTATAGGGGTGATGAATGTCAGTTATTGGTAATTTACAAGTTTTAAAAGAGGTCTATTACAAGATAAATAAGGGGGAGATTATCTTGCAATTATTGGGGACAAAAAATTGGTAGACACTCTTGATTTGATTTCAGAGATTCCGTATCAAGCACGGAATGACGGTTATATTATACAGCATCTTCATCTGTTTCACCTGTTCTTATTCTTAAAATTTTTTCAATTGGTGAAACAAAAATCTTACCATCACCAATTTTACCAGTTCTTTCACTGTATTATCTCCTTAAATATTTTAATTTAAGAATTATAACACGAAGTTATTTTTTTATAGTAGAAAAAGTGATTAAATTTTAGGCACTTAAATTTAATCTAAAATAGTGAACTTGAAGCTGCTTTTAATTTTCGCTCTGAACTATCTAATATAAGCAATAATTTGGCAGAAACATTTTTCATCTCATGTTGCATCATAATCAATCTTTCTTCTTCATAAGCTGATAATCTAATTTTAATTTTATTTAATTTTACTAAGAGTTTAGCTTTCTCTGTTTCTTTAGTGCTGTTTTCTATTTTATTTAATATAGCTATTAATTTTCTAGAATCAAAAAAATCTTTATATATACTTCCATATAAATCATGCCATTTTTTATGCATATCTACTAATTCACTATGAAATATAGAACCAATAATATTACTTAAATCATTATTATTTGCAGTTAGCCAAAGATGAAAACTACAATTCTCATAATCTACTTTAGGGGGAATTCCCATAAAAGATCCATTTCTAATAATTCTACTAACTTTATTCATTGTATTAATGTGAAATACTCTTGCATCATTAAGCCTAGCTAATTCCTCTTCTCTTGACATCTCAACGCTCCTACATAGTTAAATTAAAACTAATTTTATCGTTTTTTCAATAAAAGTTAGCTATTTTATAATATTTATTTTGATATAATAAATCAAAACTTACAAGAGAAGAGAGAAATCATTATGCCCAGAATGCCCAGAACAGCTAAAGAAGAGACTATAGATGAAAATAAAATTCAATTAGATCCTAAGAAATATATTGTTAGTAAAACAGATACAAAAGGTATTATAGAGTATGGAAATGACTATTTTACTGAAATATCAGGTTATACTAATGCAGAATTATTGGGACAACCACATAATATTATAAGACATCCTGATATGCCTAAAATTATTTTTAAACTTCTATGGGATAGAATAAAAGACGGTAAAAATATATATGCTGTTATTAAAAATTTATCTAAAGATGGCAAGTATTATTGGGTTATCACTGAAACTGAGCCTAATTTTGATGCTCTAACAAATAAACCTGAATCATATATTGCATATAGAAAAGCAGCTTCAGATAAAGTGATTAAAGAGATAGAACCTTTATATCAAAAACTTCTTGAGATTGAAAAGAGTTCAGGAATGGAAGGTTCCCAAAAATATCTCTCTGGTTTTCTTAATGAAAAAGGTGTAACTTATGATAAATATATAGCTAAGGTTATCGGTATTGCTGGTATTAAGAAGGTTTTCTTTAATACAATGAAAAGAATATTTAAGAAAAATAAACATAAGATATAAGGGATATAAATGTTTAGATTTTTTAAATCAAAAAAAGAGATTGAAAAAGATATTATAGAAGAGAAGATTATTCCTGTACCTTTAAAAGAGGCGAATATATATTTTGGTTCAATTATGAAAAGTAGAAAGGATAGAAGATATATCTCCAATCCATATACTAAAAAAGGTGTAAGTTCTGCACCTATTTGTAGCAAAGAAGATGCTATAAAAGCTCTAAAAATAGCTCAAGATGCATTTAAAAATAGTAAATTAACATCTCTCTCTCAAAGAATATCTTGGCTTGAAGATGTAGCTAGAACTATAGAGTCTAAAAAAGAGAAATTTGCATTAACATTAACAGATGAAGTAGCAAAACCAATAGCATTTTCAAGAATAGAGGTTGATAGATGTATTGAGACGATTAAACTTACTGCTTATGAGTTGGCAAACCTCAATGGTGAGACAATTCCAACTGATATTATGCCAAGTGGGAAAAAAACAATAGCATTTTTTAGAAGAGAACCTGTAGGAGTTGTTGTATGTATTACACCTTTTAATTTTCCTCTTAATCTTGTAGTTCATAAGATTGCACCTGCTCTTGGTACTGGGAATACAGTGGTTTTAAAACCAACACCAGAAGCTCCAATGATTGCTTTTATGTTAGCAAAAGTATTTATTGAGTCAAAATATGCACCAAAAGATGCCTTAAGTTTAGTATATGGAGATGCAGAGGTTGGTTCTGCTCTTGTAAGTAGTAATATCCCTAGAGTTATATCTTTTACAGGTTCAGTTCCTGTTGGAAAGATTATTATGGGTCAAGCTGGAATCAAAAAAGTAAGTTTAGAGCTTGGTGGAAATGCCGCAACACTTATTGATAAGACAGCTGATTTAGATTTAGCAGCATCAAGATGTGCATTTGGTGCATTTATAAATAGTGGTCAAGTTTGTATCTCTTTGCAAAGAATTTATGTTCATACAGATGTATATGAAGAGTTTAGTTCGCTTCTTGCTGAACATACGGCGAAACTAAAAGTGGGTGACCCTTATGATGAAAATACTTTTATTGGTCCATTAATAGATAGTGATTCTAAACAAAGAGCTAATGATTGGATTCAAAATGCAATTGATGAGGGTGCAAAAATTGTATCTTCTGTTAAAGAGATAGAAAAAAAGGATAAAGATGAAAATTCACAAGATAATAATATCTTTAATCCTACAATTATGGTAGATGTAACAGATAATATGAAGATAGTTTGCGAAGAGGTTTTTGCCCCTATAGTTAGTTTAATTGCAATTGATTCTTATGAAGAGGCTATGAAAAAAATTAATAATTCAGATTATGGTTTACAGTTTTCAATCTTTACAAATGACCTAAAAATGACACAAAGATTTATTGAAGATGCAGATTGTGGAGGAGTAGTGATAAATGATATTCCAACACTTAGATTTGATGTTCAACCTTATGGTGGTTCTAAACTTTCAGGAGTTGGAAGAGAAGGACCAAAATATACACTAGAAGAGTTTACAGAGATTAAATCTATAGTTATATGTTAAGTCGTAATTTTTAGGGTGTGTAAGGGCAATCCTCAATGCACAACACCAATGAATTAAGTTTTTTTTTGGACGAGATGGCTTTAGCCTCTCCCTAATATACGGAGCTGAAGCACCGTGTCCAAAAGCATAATAATCCTTATTTCATTGGCATTGGGGCAATCCTTTATGGTTACCTTTTGGAAGTAATCATAAAATAGTTATATATTAAATGTGAAGGGATATTTATATGAAAAGTTCTTTAGTATTATTAGGTATTGTATCTATGTTTTTAGCTTCTTGTGGAAGTGATGAATATGAAAATAAAAATGTAACAGAGGTTATTATTAGTTATCCAGATACTGGTACAGGGACTTTTTTAGATCCATATTTGGTTGGTAGTGGACTTTATAAGTTTACAGGAAGAAGATATTATGAACTAGAAACAACTAAAGATGATTGTAATATTCTAATATATGGAGTGGGAGATTTTAAAACAAGAGATGATGCACTTTTGATTGATTCTGGTTATGAAGAGGAGATAGATTCTACATATAACTATACATACAGTACATTTATTAAAGATAAGTATAACCTTATAGTAGAAAATAGTGTAAATGATAATGATACAGTTAATGAATTTGGTATTTTTTCTACATGTCTTGATGAATCAAATGGAACTCCCGAATATCCTATTATTCTTAAAGATTCAACAAGAGCGATAATGTCTTCTAGTAATATTTTATATAAAGTGGTATTGGTTGATAACTCTAGAATCTCTTTAAATACAACAAGTGGAGATATATCAATAAAAATTTATGACCATGATATATTAAATATATATAATGATACATCAGAAAAACATAGTATAGATTTGCCATATGGTGTATATTATATATTAGTATCAAAATTGCTAAATAATGATGATATAAATTTTGTATTTAGCATAGAAGAAAATTAAAAAATAAAGATATTAATATGAAACTATATATAGATGGTGATGCATTACCAAATATACTAAAACCAATACTATTAAGAGCAATAGAAAAACTTACTTTAGAGACTTTCGTCGTTTCAAATAAAAGAGTATCTATAGGTAATTCTAAAAGTATAAATTATATTATAGTTGATGCAGGAGCTGATGAGGCTGATAATCATATAGTAGATATGTTGAATCAAGGCGATTTAGTAATAACAGCTGATATTCCTCTTGCTGATAGAACTATATCTAAAAATGCCCACGCAATTGATCATAGAGGTGAAACATATACTAAAGAGAACATAAAACAACACTTAGCGATGAGAAACCTTATGGAAAGCATAAGAGATAGTGGAGAGATGACAAAAGGTCCGAAACCATTTACAACCAAAGATGCAGGGCAGTTTGCAAACTCTTTAAATAAATTTTTACAGAGTGTTAAATAATATTTTTAATAGCATCTTTCATAAGTAATTTACGAGACCCTAAATCAAGTTCAAGGTGACGAAAGTTCGTCATTCCGTGTTTAATACGGAATAAAGATTTATCCACATTTTATAGTACCAACAAGGGATATCCCTACCAAAGGGCAATGAATTAAGCTTTTGGACACCACGGTGCTACTTTTAGCTCCGTATATTAGGGAGAGGCTAAAGCCATCTCGTCCAAGAAACTCCTTATTTCATTGGCATTAGGCTAAAGCCATCACTTCCGAATAAATTATTATTTACTTTTAAAGGTAGTGAATTATCACCTGACTTGGAATTTGCAGTTCAAGTCAATTTTAAGCTAAAAAACCATCAAAATAAATATAGTTTTTGTTCCAAAATATAGGATTAAGCTTGGACACGACGGCTTTAGCCTCGTCAAAAGTTAGATAGTAAATAGAACTTAAATATAGGTTAAACTGCAAATCCCACACCCACACCTGACTCAAATGGCTAAATTCCTCTATACTATTCTCTTTTTTCCATATTAAAGCATATTTTTCATTAGGTTTTGATTTTTCCATAGTTTAGAAAAGATAGTATTGATGAAGAATGAAGTTGGAGCTATTATGAGAAATAGAGATATTTAATTTTCTTTGGTTGTCTAATTTGGATTATTAATATGGTACAATTATGAAATAAAAAATAGGAAAAGCTTATGAGTAAAATATTTGTAGATGCATGTTTAGGAAAAGAAACACCTTATACTCCAGTATGGATGATGAGACAAGCAGGACGGTACCTTCCTGAATATATGGCAGTAAGAGCAGAGGCAGGGAACTTTTTGAACCTATGTCATGACCCTAAAAAAGCTTGTGAAGTAACACTTCAACCACTTGATATTGTAGGTGTTGATGCTGCTATTTTATTTAGTGATATATTAGTAATTCCTGATGAGATGGGTATGGATTTGGAATTTATCAAGGGTTTTGGACCAAAGTTTAATGACCCTATCACTTGTGAGGCTGATATAGATAGATTAATTGGTGGCAAAGAAGCTAGTAGAAAGCTTACTTATGTATATGAGACGATTGAGCTACTTAGAAAAGAGCTAGATGAGAGAGGTGATAATAAGGCACTCATAGGTTTTACTGGTGCTCCATGGACGCTTGCAACTTATATGATAGAGGGGCAGGGTACAAAAACTTATAATCTTTGTAAAAAAATGATGTACTCAAATCCTGAACTTTTACATAAAATACTTAGAAAAGTAACAGAAGTTGTAAAATTATATATGGAAAAGCAGATAAAGTCTGGTATTGATGTAGTTCAAATTTTTGATAGTTGGGCAAGTGCGATAGAACCATCTAAATATAATGAATTCTCATGGCAATATATGGTAGAGATTGCAGATTATCTTAAATCAAGATATCCTGATACTCCTATTATAATGTTTCCAAAAGGTGTAAGTGCATTTATCCAACAAGACCTAGTATATGGTAACTTTGATGTATTTGGTATAGACTGGGGTACTCCTATGGCTATGGCAAAAGAGAAATTAGGTGATAAGTATGTACTTCAAGGAAATATGGAACCATGTAGATTATACTCAAAAGAAGAGACTACAAAATGTGTAGAGGCTATACAAAAGACTATGGGTACAAAAAGACATATATTTAACTTAGGTCATGGGATTTTACCTGATGTTCCAGTTGAAAATGCAATTCACTTTGTAAAAGAGTGTCAAAGAGTTAGTAAAAAGTAATTTTAAGTTTATCTTAATATTTATACGTTATAATTCTTCTAAATAATAAAAATTATCATTTAGAGGAATAAAAATATGTTAGTAACAAAACAAGCTCCAGATTTTACAGCAACAACAGTATTGGCAAATGGTCAAATCGTAGACGATTTTAAATTATCAGAAAATTATGGTGAAAAAGGTACAGTACTTTTCTTTTACCCATTAGATTTTACTTTTGTATGTCCTTCAGAAATTATAGCTTTTTCAAAAAGAGTTAAAGATTTTAAAGAGAGAGGTGTTAATGTTATTGGTGTTTCTGTTGATTCACAATTTTCACACTTCGCATGGAGAGAAACACCAGTAAATCAAGGTGGTATTGGAAGAGTTGAAATGCCTTTAGTAGCTGACCTTACAAAACAAATTTCAAAAGATTATGATGTTCTTTTAGATGGTGGAGTAGCACTTAGAGGTTCTTTTTTAATTGATGCAGATGGAACTATTAGACATGCAGTAATTAATGATTTACCATTAGGTAGAAATATTGATGAGATGATTAGAATGGTTGATACAATGCTATTTACTAATGAGTTTGGTGAAGTTTGTCCAGCTGGTTGGGTAAAAGGTGATGATGGTATGACGGCAACTACAGAAGGTGTTGCTGAATATTTAGCAGGTCACGAAGACACTCTATAGTCTTAATTTTTAGATTCCGTGTCAAGCACGGAATGACGAATTTTTGTTATTTCAAAATGCTTATTTGTCATTCTGAATTTAATTCTTCGTCATTATGCAATGATTCTTTGTCATTCTGAATTTAATTCTTCGTCATTATGCAATGATTCTTTGTCATTCTGAATTTAATTCAGAATCTAGTTTTTAAAGAACTCTAAGAAAGTAATTAAGTTTTACTTCTCTTTTTGCATATTATAAACTCCACTTTCATACAACCAACTATTATTAACTTTTAAAAATCTACTTTTTTCAATCATATAGGTATTTGAAAATGATGCTTTAAATCTAACAAATGCCTCATCTATTTTATTTTCTACTTCTAATATCTCTAAAGATAAAAAATCTGTAGAGTTACAAAATTCCATAATAGATTCTGCCCAAGCTTTTTTATCCAAACTAAAATCAGAATTATTTGGATGAGTTGTATTTATAATATATTTAGCATTTCCAATAGAATAAGCACAATATCTTGACTTCATTAACTCCAAAGCAGAAGATGGTTTAGCACCTTTATGAAACTTGTGACAACACTTTTTGTATTTGACACCACTTCCACAAGGACACTCAGAGTTCACAGATATTCTTTTCAATTTATCTTCTACACTCCATCATAATAAAACTCATCAAGTCCTTCCAAAAATAGATATAAAATTTGATCACTACAAACTTTATAATTTTTTGTCCCCTCTTTTCTGAAAAGAGCATTTACCTCATGAACTTTAAAATCTATATCAACAAGAGCAAATAATATCACAAGTTCTGAACTTTTTAGCTCTAGTGCAATTCTAAGTTTTTTTAGAATTACATTATTTGAGAGTTCAATTATCTCATCTTTTTTACTAGAAGTACTAGCCCCTCTTTTTAAAGTGATTAATCCATCAAGAAACATTCCTAGTTCATTATAACTACAAGATATAAAATCATCTTTTTGGTCATCTATAAACATATTTGATATATAATTTATCTCTATAGGATGATTTTCAAGCCTAAATATTGACTGTATATCTTCATTTTTTAAGTTTAACGCTTCTATTATCTCTTTTAATATTTTATTAGTTCTCAAATTTATCCCCTTAATTTATATTTAATACAGAATATACTGGTACTTTTATATCTTTAGTTGCCTCTAAAAATGATAACTCCATAATAAAACAACACTCCACACATTCAGCTCCAACGCTATCAATAAGTTTTACGGCAGCTTTTGCTGTTCCACCTGTTGCTATTAAATCATCTATTAATAGAACCTTAGATGGTTTTTTATGATGAGTTAATCCATCTTTACCAAATGCGTCAATATGAATTTCAACTTCATCAAAACCATATTCTAAAGAGTATTTTTCAGAAACAGTACTATATGGGAGTTTACCCTTTTTTCTAATAGGGACAAATCCTAATCCTAATCTATCTGCTAAAATTGAACCAAATATAAATCCTCTTGCATCAATTCCTGCAATATAATTAAGGTTATAAGATGCATATCTTGTTTCTAAATGGCTCATAAGAACCTTTAAAGCTTTTGCATTAGATAAAAGTGTTGTAATATCTTTAAACACTATTCCTGGTTTTGGAAAATCTTTAATATCTCTAATAGAATCTTCTAAAAACTTTTTATCTTTTTCATTTAACACTATTTATCCTTTTTCATTTGATTTTATCTAAAATGGTTTAATTATAACAAATATCACTATAGCTATAGATAATATAGTTGGAACTTCATTATAAAATCTGAAAAACTTTCCACTTTTGTAACCACTATCATTAGATAATTTTACTCTATAATACTCTAATGAAAAACTATAAGCAATCAATAATGCCACAAAAAATATTTTAGCATATAACCATCCACCAGTAGAAAATAGACCACTATTAACATAAAGCATCCATATACCACTAAGAATAGTAGCCCACATTGCTGGTAATCCTATATATTTATATAGTTTAAACTCTTGAATTTTAACAACAGTTACAAAATCCTCTTTATCTTTATGTTCACTATGATAAACAAAAAGTCGTGGTAGATAAAATAGCATCGCCATCCAACTCATAACGCTCATAATATGAAAGGTTAAAACCCACTGATAATATTCCATTTTCACTCCAATTCAATAATTAGTTATTATTATGATACCCAATAAATTTAATTTAAACTCTTAAATATAGAATAAATTGTTTTTATTTAAGTAATCTTTTGATATAATTTTATTTATATATAACTATTTAAAATAACCCTAACTTTATATAATAAAAACTTCAATAATTTTTTATCAGATATTTAAATTTATACTCCACTTAAAATAATCACCACCAAAGGATATAATTATGAACTGCGACATAATAGAACAAGACTCTTTTAGAGAGAACTATAATATTTCAAATCTTCCACCAAAGGTTTTAACTACAATAATAAACTCAGCTAATGAATCTACTTTTGTAGGTAGAAAAAATGAATTAAATATTATTGATAAATTTTTTGACATCTCCAATGCATTAGTATTAGTAAGTAGTATTTCAGGTCTAGGAAAAAGTAGTTTAGCGTCATATTATTTATCTCAACAAAAACACCTATTTAATTATTATGGTTATGTAAAAATAAATGATAGCTTTAAACAAGATTTTACATCAGCATTTAAAGAAAGTCTAAATTTACAACAAAATACCTTAGATAACTTATTTATAGAAGCTATTACAAAATTAAATAATCTAAAAGGTAAAAAATTTATTATTATTGATAATTCTAAAGATATAGAACTCAATCAAGATAAGCTAAATCTTATTCTTGAATTGATTAATAATGATTTTAAAATACTTTTTATCTCCAAAAGAAAAATTAATGATGTAATTAGTTATGAGATAGGTCTTTTATCTTCAGAAGAGGCAAAAGCTCTATTTTTAAAATATCATAAAACAGATGAAATAGAAAATGTTAATCAACTTTTAGAATATCTTAATAATCATACATTTTTTATTAAATTAATTGCAAATACAATTAATAGTACTGCATATTCTTTATCATCTATATTAGATAAGTTTAAGAATAAAGAGCTATTAAGATTTAATATATTGAATAAAGATAAGGAGATAGATAAAAAAGTTATTAATACAAATTTAAAAGAAATTCTTAATATGCAAAAGTTATCTTTAAGAGATATATCATTACTTAAAAAACTTGCTATTTTACCATCTATAGAGATAAATTATCAATTTATAGAAAAGATTATAGATGAAAAGATTAAAAATAGATTAGATATTTTATCAAAATGTGGTTGGCTTACAAATAATGGAGATAGCTATAAGTTACATTATATAATTAAAAATTATATTTTAGAGACAAATCAGATTACTAATTTTGATATTAGACCAATATTAAATTATCTAAATAAATCTATCTCTGATAGTCATAATTTAGATGTTGTATCAAAAGCAAAAGAGAATTTATCTTATTTTAAATCAATAAAAAATGCAATTAATATGTTTAATATAAAAAATATAGAGGTATCAACTTTTTATGAAAATCTAGGAAATATCTATTATCATTTAGGTGATTATGATAAATCAGCAGACCTACTAAATAGAGCAATGTTAATAATAAAAGATATATTAGGAGAAGATAATCTCGATATATCATCAGTTTATAATAGCTTAGGTTTAGTATATAAATTACTAAACAGATATGATGAGTCATTGGAACTTTTTTATAAAACATTAGATATTAGGATAAGAATTTTAGGAGATGATCATATTGAAACATCTTGGAGCTATAATAATATTGGTTTAGTATATAAATTAATGGGAAACTATTCAGAAGCTTTAAAATTCTTTGAAAAATCTTTAAAATTAAAAGAATACCTTGTTGGAAAGAACGATATATTAGCGGCATATAATCATAATAATATAGCATTATTATATGAAAGTACAAAAGAATATAAAAAAGCATATTCTGCTTTTATGAAAGTGATAAAAATAAGAGAAAAAGTTCTAGGAAAAACTGATATACAAACTCTTGAAAGTTATATTAGTTTGGCAAATTTATATCATTTAATGAATAAAAATTCAAAAGCTCTACCCATATTAAAAGAATGCTCTAGCATATATAAAGATATATTTGGAAATAGTCATAGTTATACAATTGATAGTTATGATAAATTAGCATTTCTATTTATGGATATGAAAAACTATAAACAAGCTTTATATTACTTTCAAAAGAGTTTGGATACAAGGATGAATACAATAGGCGATTACCATCCAGATACTGCAAAAAGTTATAATAATCTAGGTATGCTTTATAAAACTATGGGAAAATATATAACAGCACAGCCTTTATTTAAAAAATCTCTTCATATCTTTAATCATACACTAGGAGAAAAAACTCTAAGTAGTGCAATGAGTGGAAATAATTTAGCAACAATCTATTATCTGCTTGATAATCATTCAGAGGCTTTGACACTTTTTGAAGAAGCATTAAATATAAGAAAAACTATTTTAACAGATAATCATCCTGATACGATTGAAAGCTATAATAATTTAGCAAAAGTATATGCTGAGTTTTCAAGAGATGATGAGTCTTTAAATTTATATAAAAAGTCATTGAATATTTCTAAAGAAGTATTAGGGAAAGAGCATCTAAATACGGCGTTAAGTTATAATAACTTATCTGTTTGTTATTTTAATAAAAAATATTATGATAGAGCATATATATTAATGTTAGAAGCTATAAAGATTAGAAGTAAACTTTTATCCAGAAGAGATGTAGATTTAATAAATTCAAGAAACAAGTTAAAAATAATTAAAGATATTAAACATAATTTAAAAAAAGGACAAGAGATAGATACATTTTTGAAGTTTAGATTAGATTTTTTTCCTAATTCAATTAAATTTTGTAATATATGAAATAGCTTATTAATCTTATAACCGACATTCATCACCCCTCTAAACTTAAACTAATATAAAACAACTAATCATAAAACTCTTCATAATCATCCCCTAAGCACTCCAAAATAATCTCATGATTTTCATTAAAATAGTCCAATTG
>Ga0256842_1002793_pt1 | contig 12109 bp, 11 predicted proteins | sample 4559240metaG_FD_185973 | JGI IMG/M metagenome (GOLD analysis project Ga0256842, IMG submission 185973) | Hydrothermal vent microbial communities from Guaymas Basin, Mexico - 4559-240 | ecosystem: Environmental > Aquatic > Marine > Hydrothermal vents | place: Mexico: Guaymas Basin | collected...
CTTTTTCTGTTGGCGGTGGAATATCCAGTGTTCAAGATATGCGGGATGTTTTACTCGCTGGAGCAGAAAAAATTTCTGTTAATTCTGCTGCTGTGAAAAACCCTAAAATTATAATGGATGGAGCAGATGCCTTTGGTTCCCAATGTGTTGTGGTTGGAATGGATGTTTTAAAGGTGCCAGTTTCAAAAAAGATTCCTTCTGGTTATGAAATAGTTATTTATGGAGGAAGAAAGAGAACAGGTATAGATGCCCTTTGGTGGGCAAAAGAGGTGGAGAGGTTAGGTGCTGGTGAAATTTGTTTAAACTCTATTGATGCAGATGGGACAAAAGATGGATATGAATTGAATTTGACACGTCTTATTTCAGAAAATGTTAAAATTCCAGTAATTGCTTCAGGCGGTGCAGGAAATCCTCAACATATGGTAGATGCAGTTACAAAGGGTAAGGCATCAGCTGCACTTATTGCTTCAATTGTCCATTATGGAGAATATACAATTAAGGAAATTAAAGAATATATGAAAAAACAGGGCGTTCCTGTTAGGATGAAGTGGTAACTCCTTATACTTTTATTAGCTACTTATTTAGTTGTAAATAGAATAGTTATAAATTTGATCGCTCTATTTCTGATAATTTGTTTTTAATTATTCTTGTAAGTTCATCTTTGTTCAAAGCAGTCTTAATATGTAATCTTTCTCCATTTAATAACATATTCGTAGCGCTTTTGAAATTATATTTTTTCGCTTCTTCAGAATCTAAGGTGTAAATTTTAAGATCCAGTTTGTTTTTAAATAGCTCCTTCATTTCTTTGGCTATTCCAATAGCCCTTTTACACGTCTTTCATGCAGGATTACCACTGTGAAAAACTTCTAACTTAATCATTTTATCCCCCTTTACTAAATAAGTTTCTATATAAAAAGAGCCTAATAACACGCAAAAAAAATGTCAATATAATCTTATCTATTTTTAAAATAAGCAAGATATTCCTGATTTCCCTTTGGGCCTTTAATCTTTGAAGGAACTACACCAAGAAATATCATTTTTAGTTCCTTTTTTGCAAAATCAATTACTTTATTAATTGCCTTTTGCTGTAATATTTTATCCCTTACCACCCCTTTTCCAATTTCATTTTTACTGAGTTCAAATTGTGGTTTTATAAGACAAATAAGTTCTCCCTGGGGTTTTAAAAATTGGATAGCTGGTGGAATTACTTTTGTTAGAGAGATAAAAGAACAATCAATTGTCACAATATCTACCTGTTCTGGGATTAAATTTCGGTCTATATATCTAATGTTTGTTTTTTCAATATTTATTACTCTTGGATCATTTCTCAATTTATAGTGGAGCTGGCCATATCCCACATCAACTGCATATACTTTTTTTGCCCCATGTTTAAGACAGCAGTCAGTAAAACCACCAGTGGAGGCTCCAACATCAAGAACAATTTTGTCTTTAAAATCTATTTGAAACTCTTCTATAGCAGTAAGTAGCTTAAATCCACCTCTGCTGACAAACCTATTTTGCTCTTTTATAATTATTTTTTCTGTAATTTTAATTAATTGTCCTGGTTTTTTAATTTTTTCTAATTCTCCTTTTTTTTCAATAAATGCAAGGCCAGCCATAATTAGCCTTTTTGCCTTTTCCCTACTTTCTGAAAGTTTTCTTTCAACCAGGAGTTGATCTGCCCTTAATCTATTTTTTGCCATACTTGAAATCTGTTGAGCTTTCAGGTAACTTATGTGGGTATGATGTAAGATAAAGTAGTGCCTGTGTGAAATATTTGGTTAATTCATAACAGTTATAGGGTAAAGCTTTTTTTTATAAATTTTAATATTGAATTTTTCTAAAGAAGATTTATTGTATTAGGGGTGATGTGAAATCTTTAATGATTTAAAAAGGAGGACTTAAGATGGCGGTAAAGATAGGTTTAAATGGTTTTGGGAGAATAGGTCGTTATGTTACTAGGCTGCTGGCAAATGATCAGGATGTGGAAATAGTTGCAGTAAACGCACGTGCAGACAATAATACTTTAGCCCATTTACTGAAATATGATTCTGTGCACAGGACATTTGAAGGTGAAGTTGTGCCAAATGATGAGGGATTTTTATTAAATGGAAAGCAGATAAAGGTCACGAGAAAAGGTCCAGGGGAATGGGAATGGGGCGATTTAGGTGTTGATATTGTGCTTGAGACTACTGGAAAATTCAGGGACAGGGAGTCCTGTGAAAAACACCTATCATGTGGTGCAAAAAAGGTCCTGATTGGAGCTCCAGGTAAAAATCCTGATATTACAATAGTTATGGGAGTTAATGATTCAGAACTAAAGCCTGAGCACAATATCATCTCCAATGCCTCATGCACGACCAATTGTATGGCACCACCAACCAAGGTTATTCATGAGAATTTTGGAATTGTCCGTGGCCTTATGACCACTGTCCATTCATACACAATGAGCCAGAGGATCTTAGATGGCTCCCACAAGGACTTAAGGCGTGCCAGGGCAGCTGCTATGTCTATGATCCCAACCACCACAGGTGCAGCAAAGGCAGTAACTGAAGTAATTCCAGCTTTAAAAGGTAAATTAAATGGTATGGCAATAAGGGTCCCAACCCCCAATGTGTCTTTGGTAGATTTGACTGTTGAATTAGAAAAAGAGGTCACTAAAGAAGACTTAAATAATGCCCTTAAAAAGGCCTCAGAAAATGAATTAAAGGGAATTATGGATTATATAGAAATTCCACTTGTATCTGTAGATTTTGTCTCAACTTCTTATGCAGGCATTGTAGATGGGCTACTTACTGAAGTTATTGATGGAAAGCTTGCCAAACTTATCATCTGGTATGACAATGAATCTGGTTTTTCAAATCAGCTGGTAAGACTCACAAAAAAGGTTGCAACAATGTTATAAAATAGATTTTTCATAACCTGAAAAAAGAGGGCAGGCCATCCTGCCCTCTTTATTTTTAATAAAAGGAGATTGGAATGGACTTTGTGCACCTACATTGCCATACAGAATACTCTCTTTTAGATGGCGCTATTAGAATAAAAGATTTGTGTGAGAAGGCATTAGAGTTTGGCATGGATACAGTTACTATTACAGACCATGGAGCAATGTTTGGATGCCTTGAATTTTATTTAACTGCAAAAAAATATGGTCTTAAACCTATTATAGGATGTGAGGTATATGTAGCTCCTGAACACAGAAAAAAGAAGGAGGGAGGATCTATTGGTGATGCTGGATATCACCTTGTGCTTTTGGCAAAAGACAACATTGGTTATCATAACCTGATTAAATTAGTAAGCCTTGGATATTTAGAAGGATTTTACTACAAACCCAGGATAGATTTTGAATTACTTGAAAAATATAATGAGGGGTTAATTGCACTTTCTGCCTGTTTAAAAGGAGAAATTCCCTATGTCTTGATGAGAGAAGGCATGGACAGAGCTATTTCTGTTGCAAAAAAATATTCTGATTTATTTAAAGACAGGTTTTACCTTGAGCTAATGGCAAATGGTCTTGAAGAGCAGAAAGAATTAAACGACAAATTAATTGAGTTATCAAAAGCAACTAAACTGCCTTTAGTTGCAACAAATGATTGCCACTACCTAACTAGGGATGATGCCCATGCCCATGATATTTTATTATGTATTCAAACCAATTCACGGGTTGATGACGCAAAAAGAATGCGTTTTGGTTCACAAGAATTATACTTTAAATCTCCTGAGGAAATGTTCAAGGAATTTTCTCATGTGCCTGAAGCTTTAGAAAACACCGTAAAAATTGCTAGGGAATGCAATTTAGAATTAAAGCTTGGAAAGCCTCACTTTCCTGTCTATGTCCCAAAAGGTGGGAGAAGTTTGGAAGAAGAATTTAAGAGATTGGCAAGAGAAGGTTTAAAACAAAGGCTTAAACAACTTAAATATCCTGTTAATGAAAAGGAATATCACGATCGTTTAGAAAAGGAAATTGAAGTCATATGTAAAAAGGGATTTGCTGGGTATTTTTTAATTGTTCAAGACTTTATTAGATGGGCAAAGTCTAAGGGGATACCAGTTGGGCCAGGAAGGGGATCTGCAGCAGGATCGCTCGTAGCTTATGCCCTTAAAATTACCAATCTAGATCCAATAAGATACAATTTGCTTTTTGAGAGATTTTTAAATGTGGAGAGAGAGAGCCTTCCAGATATTGATGTTGATTTTTGTTATAATAGAAGGGAAGAGGTAATAAAATACGTAACAAGAAAATATGGCAAGACAAATGTGGCCCAAATAACCACCTTTGGGACCATGAAGGCAAAGGCAGCTGTAAAAGACGTTGGCAGGGCTCTTGGCATGAGCTATCAGGAGACAGACAATATAGCCAAACTTATACCAAATGACCCAAAAATCACTATTGATAAGGCCATAGAAATGGAGCCTGAATTAAAAAATAAGATAGAAACAGATCCAAAGGTAAAGGAATTGATAGAGGTATCCAGAAGATTGGAAGGGCTGTGTAGACATGCATCCACCCACGCTGCTGGGATAGTTATCTCTGACAAGCCAATGATAGAATATCTTCCTTTATATATTGGTAAAAGGGGTGAAGTAGTTACCCAGTATGATATGAAAATGGTTGAAAAGGTTGGCCTTATTAAATTTGATTTTCTTGGCCTTAAGACCTTAACTGTTCTTAATGACGCAGTTAGGCTTGTAAAAGAAAACAGAGGGATTGATATAAATCTAGAAGAGATCCCTTTAGATGATAAAAAGACCTTTGAACTTTTATGTAAGGGGGAAACAGAGGGGGTATTTCAATTAGAGAGCTCAGGTATGAGAGATGTTTTAATCAGGCTAAAACCTACTTGTTTTGAAGACCTAATTGCGCTTTTGGCTTTATATAGACCTGGTCCTTTGGATAGCGGGATGGTGGATGATTTTATTGAGAGGAAACATGGAAGGGTTGAAGTCACATATCCCCACCCAAAATTAGAGCCAATCTTAAAAGAGACCTATGGTGTAATATTGTATCAAGAGCAGGTCATGAGGATTGCCTCAGACCTTGCCAATTACACCCTTGGGGATGGTGATATCTTAAGGAGGGCAATGGGAAAAAAGATTCCTGAGGTGATGGCGGAGCAGAGGAGCAAATTTTTAAAAGGCGCAAAACAAAATGGAATAGATGAGGATACAGCTAATTATATATTTGATTTAATGGAAAAATTTGCAGGATATGGGTTTAACAAATCCCACAGTGCTGCCTATGCCTTAATTTCTTATCAAACTGCCTACATGAAGGCCCATTATCCTCTAGAGTTTATGGCAGCCCTGCTCACCTCTGAAGTAGGAAATCCTGATAAAGTAATAGCTCATATAAATGCATGTAGGGAAATGGGAATTGAAGTCCTAAAACCAGATATAAATAAGAGTTCTGAATACTTCTCAGTGAAGGACAACTCAATTTTGTTTGGCCTATGTGCAATCAAAAATGTTGGGATAAACGCAGTTAAGGAGATTATAGCAGAACGCAATAGAAACGGCCCATATAGATCCTTAAAAGATTTTTGCAATAGGGTCTCTTTAAGAAAAATAACAAAAAGGGTATTGGAATATTTAATTAAAAGCGGAGCCTTTGACGGATTTGGTTATACTAGGCGTGGTATGTTTGAAAGTTTGGATAAAATAGTAGGTAAGTTGCAAAAAAAGGCCAGAAAGAAAAAAAGACCAGGTATTGTTGTGCCTACACTCTCTTCATGTAATAAAGGAAGTTTAGGGGTTTTTTTACAAGAGGATGAAGAAATTGAGGAGCTAAATAGAGAGGAGTGGGAAGAAGAGGACAAATTGAGGTATGAAAAGGAGGCTTTAGGATTTTACGTATCTTCCCATCCCCTGTTAAAATTTAAAAATAAAATTAACTTGTTAGACATAACTCCAATTAAAAGGTGTTTGGAACTCCCAAATAATAGTGAAACAAATATTGCTGTTATAGTTACTGCAGTTAAAGAAAAGTTGACAAAAAAAGGCGATAAAATGGCATTTTGCCAGGTAGAGGACCTATCAGGGATTGCTGAGATGGTATTGTTTCCCGATATGTACCAAAAAATAAAAAATTATTTAGAGGGAGATATTCCCCTTTTATGCAAAGTGAAGACAGACCTAAAAGAAATAGACCAACCATATTCAGAAGAAAACAATTATAAAAAAGTCAATTTTGTGTGTCTTGACGTAGAGCTTTTGGAGCAAGTAAAAGTAAGAGAGGACAGACCTTTTTTAATTGAAATTGAGAAGTCTTTATTAACTGAATCAAATATTGAAAGCCTAAAAAATATTATTAATAATAATTCAGGACCAAATCCTGTGCATTTAAAAATATTTCTAGATGATGTTGTTTGTGAAATAAGGCTTGGTCCAGAATTTTGTATTGCATTAACAGAAAAATTTGATAAAGAGATAAGCGACTGGAAAAATAAAACCTCTTTCACATTTTGAAGTGGGAGCCATTATCATGAAAAAAAATTCAATCTTCAAGCTAAAGGTCTCAGCTCACTTTAGTTCTTCCCACCAACTAAGAAATTATAAGGGAAAATGTGAAAATCTCCATGGCCACAATTTTCTGGTGGAAGTAGTGGTTAAGGGTAGTGAGTTAGACAAGGATGTTGAATATTTAATAGATTTTAAAATACTTAAAAAGATGTTAAATGAGATCATTGAGCCATTGGACCATGTCCATTTGAATAATGTGCCACCTTTTGATAAACTCAACCCCTCTTCTGAAAATCTTTCTAAGTATATTTATAAGGAAATGGAAAAAAAACTTGAGCCTTATAAAAATGTTGAGATTGAACAGGTGGGAGTGGCTGAGAACAGTGGCACCTGGGCCTTTTACATGGAAGGTGAAAACGAGCTATGAGAATAGTAATTCAAAGGGTTAAATTTGCAGAAGTAATAGTTGAAAAAAGATCTGTTGCAAGAATTGAAAAAGGACTCTTTTTGCTACTTGGATTTTCAAATAATGACATAGAGATTTATAAATCCCCTTTATGGTATAAAATTATAAAAAAAATTCCAGAGCTGAGGATATTTTCAGATGAGGATGGTAAATTTAATCTTAGTTTAATGGATGTTGAGGGTGAAGTATTGGTTGTTTCTCAATTTACTCTATATGGTGATATGAAAAAGGGAAAAAGACCATCTTTTACAAATGCTGCCCCTTATAAAGAGGCAAAAGAATTGTATGATGCATTTATAAAAGATTTAGAAAAAATAATGCCAGGAAGGGTTAAACAAGGTATTTTTGGTGCAAATATGGAAATTAAGTTGTGTAATACTGGGCCAGTAACTTTAATTTTGGATAGTGATTATATGTAATTATGAAAAGTTCTTTTTTAATAAAGATACTTTGTTCTAATAAAGATGAATTATTAGAACATGCCTTAAAGAAGGTATTTTTTGAACGTGATTCAGTAGAAATTAAATACAGTGAAGGTCCAAATAATTTTTTAGAAGATTATTATATAGTAAGGCCAGACATAATAGTAGTTGATTCATATAAATTCTCTGTTGAAGTTATTAATTACATTAGAAATCAAGCAAATGACTCTGATGTATATATTTTAGTTATACTGGATAAGTCTGAGTTTGAGCTAAAAGAAGAAATCTTAAACCAGGGAGCAGATGATTTTTTAATTAAACCTTTCTCTTATGGAGAAGAAGAGATAATTTCAAGATTAAATGTAGCAAAGCGACACACGATTTTGTATAAGCAACTAACAATTGCATATAATAGACTTTCAAAAGAAATTGAAACAGTAAGTGGGCTTCAGCAAAAACTACTGCCTAAATCAACACTTGAATTTCCTGGAGTGTTTATTGATTTTTTTTATGAACCATCTGATAGGGCAAGTGGAGATTATTTTGATTTCTTCCCTGTAAAAGAAAATATTTTACGTGTTGTTATCGCTGATGTATCAGGCCATGGTTCAAAGGCCGCATTCATTATGTCAATGGTGAGGGCATTAGTTCGCATCTCTAAGAAGATACTTATGCCTTTAGATGAACTACTTACTACTATAAATAATGAACTTATAGAAGTGATAGGAGAGGATATAGACTTTGTTACTCTATTTGCAGCTGATATTGATGTGAAGAATATGGAGCTCTCATACATTAATGCAGGCCATTGTCCTGGGATGTTAATAACAAATGAAAATCGAATAGATTTGTTAGAGGCAGATTATAGTGTCCTTGGTTTCTTTTCCCAGGAATTTAAAATAAAAAAGGTTCCAATTAAAAAGTGCAGAGGTATTTTGCTCATAACTGATGGATATTATGAATGGAATTTAGATATAAATAATATATGGGGATTTAATAACTTTAAAAAATTTTTAGAGCAGATTTTTATAAGAGAAAAAGAATTTTATCTTGATATGCTGGAGACTTATTTAAATAGGCAATTAGAACTTCCCCCTATGTATAGAGATGATAGAAGTGCATTGTGGATAAAATTCAAACATAGTAATTATCAAAAATATTAATAAGTTAGGAGCCTAAAAATGGAAACTTTGAATTTTAAAAAAGCGGAAAAGTATAATATTATAAAATATTCAGGCGAATTGACCCTTGATGTTGTGGAGGAATTAAAAGAAGAGATTTCAAAATTTATCGACGAAGGTGGAGATGATAAGTGCATAGTATTTGATTTATCAGATATTTCTTTTATGGATAGCTCTGGTATAGGATTTTTGGTATATTTAAATAATGTAAACAAGACAAAAAACAAGAAGTTATATTTATTAAAGCCCTCAGGAGCAGTGAAAAAGACACTTTCTTTAGTAAATCTTTTGAACTTTTTTGAGATTATAGAAGATGAAAGCGAGTTAGATATAGAAATTGAATAATACCTAATTTTGCAGGATTCGAGTTTAGTAGGAACTATTCTCCGATAATTTTAACGAGCACCCTTTTTTTTCTACCTCCGTCAAATTCTCCATAAATAATCTTTTCCCAGGGGCCAAAATCTAATTTTCCATCAGTAATTGCAACCACCACTTCTCTTCCTAAGATCTGTCTTTTTATATGAGCATCTGCATTGTCTTCACCTACAGCGTGAAGATACACATTGTGTTTATATTTTGTTACAGGCTCATGGGGAACTAGTTCTTCCAAAAAATCGTCAAAATCCTGGTGAAGTCCTGGTTCGTCGTCATTAATAAATACAGAAGAGGTGATATGCATGGCGTTAATTAGCATGAGCCCCTCTTTTATACCACTTTCCTCAACACATTTTTCTACTTCAGGGGTTATATTTACAAAACCCCTTCTTGTCTTGACATTAAGCCAAAGTTCCTTACGATAAGTTTTCATGGCGCATTCTCCCTGTGAGATAAGTTTTTTATGTTTGTGGAAAAATATTTTTATATTTTTATTGAAAATTATCAATCTTAAAATTTTTTTTAATGACCAACAATTGTTTTTGCTTTGTGTTTGGATTACAATTGCTAAAGTCTATCAGTAGTAAGTTGGTTAAAATATGAACTAAAAATGTAAAATTTGCATTGTGGAGGTCATGATGAGTTTTAATATGGTAGTTTTGGTAAAGCAGGTTCCTGATACATCCAATATAGTTGAGGACGCTATGAAGCCTGATGGAACTGTAAATAGGGATGCCCTTCCAGCTATAATAAATCCAGAGGATTTGTGTGCCCTGGAGGAGGCTCTAAAGATTAAAGAAAAGTTAGGAGGCCTTATAACTGTTATATCCATGGGGCCTCCAAAGGCAGAAGAGGCTCTGAGGTATTGTTTATGTATGGGAGCAGATAAGGCCATACTTTTGAGCGACAGAAAATTTGCAGCCTCAGATACACTTGCTACTTCATATACCCTAGCCAAGGCAATAGAAAAATTGTCATATTTTGATATTATTTTTTGTGGTAGACAAGCAATTGATGGAGATACTGCACAGGTAGGACCCCAGGTTGCAGAAAAATTAAAGATAAACCAACTAACTTATGTATTTAATATTGATCAGTTAACAAAAGAGTATATCGTGGTGAAGAGGGATATTGGTGATGGATATGAGGTTTGCAAATCTCCTCTCCCAGTCCTTTTAACAATTTCCTCTAAGGCAAATACCCCACGGCCACCTTCTGTAAAAAGGGCTATTGCATATAAGAATCTAAAGGCCCAAAAAGGTGAGGATGGGTTAATTTTATGGTGGGACCATAACTCAATTGGAGCAGATCCAAATCGCTGTGGACTCAAAGGGTCAAAGACTAGGGTGAAAAAGGTGGAAAATGTGGTGTTAAAGACCTTTGATAAAAAGGATATCCAGCCCACATTGGACTCTATATCTGGACTTTTAAAAGAATTAATGGAAGATCATATAATTGGTTAGGAGGAATTGATGAAAAAAGATATATTGGTGTTTTTGGAATATAAAAAGGGAAAGCTCCAGGACGTAAGCAAAGAACTCTTAAGTAAAGCAAGGTCATTGGCTAAAAAGTTAGGCAGTAAGGTCTTAGGCCTGGCAATTGGATATAATCTCAAAAATTTACCTGAACTTGGGGAATATGGAGCAGACAAAATAATTTATGTGTCCCATAAGGAGTTATCCTTATATAGGACTCTTCCTTTTGCAAAGGTAGTTATTTCCGTTATTTCTCATTATAAACCTTACATAGTCCTTTTTGGGGCCACTCATATTGGAAGGGATTTAGCACCAAGGGTTGCATCTAATTTACAGTTAGGTCTTACTGCTGATTGTACAGAACTTAAAATTGGTGATTACTACTCTGGAAAGGTTTTGTATAAAGACCAGCTCCTTCAAATAAGGCCTGCCTGGGGGGGAAACATCATAGCCACAATTGTATCTCCAGAATCCATTCCTTCAATGGCAACTGTGAGAGAAGGTGTTCTTGCTATTGATGAGATAACTCCTGGAAAAAAGGCAGAGATAGAAGAATTTTGTGTAGATTTTTCAAAACAGGAGCTGCTCACAGAGATAATTGAGCAAAAGATAGAAGAAAAAGATGGTGATTTAAAGAGTGCTAAAATAGTTATTGGCGCTGGAATGGGAGCAGCTGACGACCACATAATGGAAATGATTTTTAATCTGGCAAAACTTCTTAAGGCAGAGGTTGGTGGCTCAAGAGCCCTTATTGATGCTGGTTATCTAAGTCCCTATAGACAAATTGGCCAGACTGGGGTTACAATTAGACCAAATTTATATATTGCAATGGGAATTTCTGGACAGATCCAGCACCTTGTTGGAATTATGAATTCAAAGAGGATAATAGCAATAAACAAAGATCCACAGGCACCTATATTTGATGTGGCCCATTATAGAATTGTAGGTGATCTAAAAGATGTATTGCCAATGATGATTAAAGCATATAAAGGTATTTTAAAAAAGAGTTAATGTTACTTTAGGAGGTTTTAGCTGTGGCTAATTTTTATAAAGACAATAAAGACATATTATTTTTACTTGATAATATAGATATATCCAAGATAATTATGTTAAAGGAAAAAGATTTTAAAGAAAAAGATATTTATGAATATGCTCCATCAAGTGTTGAAGATGCAATTGAGAATTATAAAATTGCCCTTGATATATTAGGCGATATATGTGGCAATGTAATAGCTCCATTGGCAAAGGACGTTGATACTGAAGGTGCCAGATTTGAAAATGGTGAGGTTTATTATGCAAAAGGGACTAAAGTGGCATTGCAAAGATTAACACAAGCTGATTTTATGGGTTTTACTATTCCAAGAAAATACGGAGGACTGAATTTTCCAAAGACAATTTATTCCCTGGCCATTGAAATGGTCTCAAGGGCAGATGCCTCTTTAATGAATTTATTTGGATTGCAAGAAATCTCAGAAACAATATATAGATTTGGTACAGAAGATCAGAGAAAAAAATATTTACCCAAGTTTTGTTCTGGGGAATATACGGGTGCAATGGCCTTGACAGAGCCTGATGCAGGCTCAGATTTACAGGCAGTTTCATTAAAGGCCTATTTGGGCAATGATGGGAGATGGTATTTAGATGGGGTTAAGAGGTTTATTACCAATGGATGTGGAGATATAATCTTGGTCCTCGCAAGGTCTGAGCCAAATATTAAAGGAGCACGAG
>Ga0256842_1002794_pt1 | contig 12108 bp, 13 predicted proteins | sample 4559240metaG_FD_185973 | JGI IMG/M metagenome (GOLD analysis project Ga0256842, IMG submission 185973) | Hydrothermal vent microbial communities from Guaymas Basin, Mexico - 4559-240 | ecosystem: Environmental > Aquatic > Marine > Hydrothermal vents | place: Mexico: Guaymas Basin | collected...
TAACCGCCGCTCCTGCTTGAGCAACGAGGAAAAACCCCAACATCAGTACAAAAACCCACCGTCTCATAATGCCTCCTTTGTTAGAGTAATTTTCACCCTCAAAGAACAACCGCGCAACAGATTCCCCCATCCGTCGCGCTAATAAAATATCTTTCAATAAGTTATACCCACCCTCTTTACTATCTCCCGCAACTTGTCCGCATAACAATATAAATCCGCAAGAGAATATGTCAAGATTTTTTTATAACCACCACTTAAAATAATAAACCACGGCAACCACAAACAACAGCGAAACAACCGTGAAATCAAACTTCAACCCAAAACTCACCTCCATCAGCGCCAGATTCAAAGTTATTGTCTCAAATCCGAAATTTATTTTATATGTCAAAAAATCTCTCACCACACCAGTTGGCAGAATCATCCTCAAAAGTTCCGACACCAGCGCCCCAGAAATCATACCAACCACAAGCGCCACCACAAAGGTCCAGAACTTTTTTGTGCCCTCGCCCCTCATAGATTTTTCCAAAACCGCCAAAAAATTCCATTCCCCAAACCCACCCCCGTTTAATCACCTGCTCAAACTTTCGCACCGAAATCCACCACGGACTGCAAAATTTTCAACCCGTCCGCCGAGCCCAAAATCTCTGCCGCCGCCCGCTCCGGATGAGGCATCATCCCCAGCACATTGCCGCGTTCGTTGACCAGTCCGGCGATATTGTTCAGACTGCCATTGGGATTAGTTCGCTCGGATACATTCCCCTCCGGGTCGGAGTATCTGAAAACCACCTGCCCTTTTGCCTCTATTTCCGCCAGAGTGGACCGGTCGGCGAAATAGTTGCCCTCAAAATGCGCCACCGGAATTCTCAGGACCTGCCCCACAGAAAGGTTTTGAGTGAACGGCGTGTCGGTGCGCTCAACACGGATATGAACCCAATCGCAGATAAATCTCAGTCCTCTGTTGGGAAGCATCGCTCCCGGTAGAAGTCCGCTTTCCAAAAGAACCTGAAATCCGTTGCATATCCCCAGCACAAGACCACCACGCCCGGCGAAATCTATCACATCCTCCATTATCGGCGAGAACCTCGCAAACGCCCCGGTGCGGAGATAATCGCCGTAGGAGAACCCGCCCGGCAGAACCACAAGGTCAACATCGCCGGGAAGACCATCCTTGTGCCACAGATACTCTACCTCCACCCCCTCAAGCAACGAGAATGCCCACGCCGTGTCTCTGTCGCAGTTTGACCCCGGGAAAACCACAACCCCGACCTTCATAATTCGCCTTGCCCTTGAAAATATTTTGTTAAAATTTATTTACAACAGCCCTTCTGTCAAGTTTTTTATAACCAATGAGATTGAAAAACACAAAAATAAAAACGCTCCCCCTGACCGGGATTTTTATACTCCACACCGCAATCTATATATGGGCTGTGTGGCAACAAAGTTTTATAATAGGCGGTAAATTGTATATCCTTTTAGCAGATGATGCTATGATTTCCCTCAAATACGCCCAAAACCTGATACATCACGGGCAACTCGTATGGAATCTCGGTGAAAAGGTTATGGGTATCACAAACCCCGGCTGGACACTGATTATGGCGGGAACAATGCTTCTGCCAATACCCCGCAATCTTGCTGGCTTGCCCGTGGCGGCGCTCGGATTGATAATAAACCTCGCACTTATCTACATAATTTATCAAACGCTAACAAAAAGCTATGGCAATTCTATCGCCTTTTTGCTCTCCCTGTGGCTTGGGGTATATATGCCCCTTGTGTTCTGGTCGGTTCACGGGTTTGAGACCGCCGCACAGACACTTTTCATCGCAGCGGCGACGGCTAAAATACTTCCGCAAAAACTCTCCGGGGGAAAAGCCATCGCCGCGCTGCCCTATCTGTGGGCGGCATACATAATCCGCCCCGATGCCGCACTGTTTATCGCCCTGCTTTCGGTCGCCGCAATAATACTCAACCGGAACTCCCCCCTGCGGAAAAAGACGATACTTTTTGTCTGCCTTTCCGGAGCGATAATTCTCGGCACTCTAATCGCGCAAAAACTCTACTACGGCGACTGGCTGCCGAACACTTACTACTTAAAGTCCACCGGCGGAGCAAAATCTATCGCCGGCGGAGTTGTGTATTTTGCAAAATCCCTGTGGTCGGATGGAATTCTGCCGATTTTCGCCCTTGCAATGCTGGGAATATACAGTTGGTTCCGGCGAAAAAATCTGCGGGCGGGCGCACTGCTTACGGCGGCACTAATTGCGATATGGTCTGCCTATATAATGTGGACCGGCGGCGATTGTTTCCCCCACGCAAGATTTTTTATGCCCATAATTCCGGCGCTGGTTTTTGCCGCCGCCGAGGGAATTGAATTCATCCTGATAACTCACAAAAACCCAGTTTTGGATACCCCGATTCGGAGCGCAAAACAGATGCTTTTCGCCTGCGCTGTGGGGATATTTTTCGGGCTTTTGATGCTGTGGCAGATTGCAAACTATCCCGACTTTTTCGGTCCCGACAAAAACCGTGTGGACAGAGTTGCGGTGGCGCAGTATTTGGAAAAACTTTCCCTGCCGCCGGGGACAAAAATCGCCGTGTTTGAGGCGGGGACAATCCCGTTTCTGCTGCCCGATTTCCGCTACATTGACCTTTTGGGCAAAAACGACCGCCATATCGCCCGCACACGGGCACACCCCGGACTTATCGGGCACAACAAATGGGATTTTGACTACTCCCTCGGGAAACTCAAGCCCGACATAATCTGCGCCCGGGACAACTACGAGAATTTCCCGGACTCTGTGGCGGCGCTGATTTTAGCCAACGCCGAAAAGTTCCCCAAAAACTCGGTCTTTTTCCCATCGGCGCTGTGGATTCATCCCGAATTCGTAAGACACTACCGAAAAAACCGCCTTCCCATAAAAACCCCCTTCGACACCCACTGGACATTCGCAAGGGATGAGTTTTTCCGCAGACACAGGACTTTGAAGGCGCAACCCCCTTTCCTCCTTGACAAATAATCGCGCCCAAGGATATATTGACCTTCGCACAACCCAATCCGGGGAGAGAAGATGAAAAATTTTTTAGATATGTTCCTCCATTCCTCCGTCCTGTCGCAGGTAATTATCCTGCTTTTGATTATAATGTCCGCCTACTCGTGGGCGATAATGTATGTGAAATGGCGCAGATTGAGGTTCATCTCGCAGACGAACAAAAAAATCCGTGCGCTGGTTGAGGGGCGGAAAATCGGCGATGTCCTTGCGATGACACTGACCCCGCAGGACAACCCGTTAGTTCGGCTGATTGAGGCGATAAAGCAGGAGTCCACGCTGGAGAAAGTGACCACCAAAGAGGGCAAAACGGTTATAAGGCGGATATTTCCCGACCTCGGCACTCTGCGGGACAGGCTGGATGCCGAAATTGAGGTGATTTTAGCCGACGAGGAACGGCAGATTGATTTTCTCTCCACCACGGCGAGTGTGGCGCCGTTTCTGGGGCTTCTGGGAACAGTTTTGGGAATCACGCAGAGTTTCTGGGAAATCGGGCAGCACAGCACGGCAAATATCGCTGTGGTCGCCCCGGGGATGGCTGAAGCCCTCATCACCACAATTGTCGGGCTTCTGGTGGCAATTCCGGCGGCGCTGGGGTATCACTTCCTCCGCTCAAAAATGAAGGACCTCGTCACAGAACTTGAGCATTTCTCAAGGCATCTTCTGGTCAAAATCAGCCGCGGGAACTGACTATGAAAAGAGCCACGCTCACACTGATGGTGCTTTGCGGCGCAATTTTTGCCGGAGAGGACATTGAGGCAAGATTTTTCGCCTCGGCGATGAGTCTGCCGGTGTTCTCAAATCCCGCGCCGCCCAGCGATGACTGCGCCTTTGCAGATTTTCTGTTTGAAAACCAACTGTATGAGGACGGCGCCGGCGAATACCAGAAAGAGGCGTTTTTGAACAGGATGTCGCAGGGATATGACTACGCCTCATATCAGCGGGCGCTGTGCCTTATAAGGATTCGTGATTTTGACGGCGCCGCCGCAGTGCTGGACAAACTTTCCTACTCGGCGCTGGACAGGGAAGTCTCCTATCGGGCAAGGCTTCTGAGGGCAATTGTTGAGGTGGCACGGCACAACCCTCACCGGGCGGAGTTTCTCCTGTCAACCCTTCTGGGCAACTCGCCGGAGTTTGCGGATGAAATCCATTTCTGGCGGGGATGGATAAGGCTGGTGCAGTATGATTTTGATGGCGCCCTCGCCGATTTTGACGCCGTGTGCAACACCCCCGAAAGAAACCCGTTCTATTTCTCCCGTGCCTACGGAATAAAGCGCTGGCTGGACATAAATCTGGACAAAATCCCGCAGAAATCTCCGGAACTTGCTCGATACCTTTCGGGAATTCTGCCCGGCGCAGGACAGACCTACGCCGGAAATCTGGGCGCAGGACTCAACTCCTTTGTAATCAACGGCGCTCTGGGATACCTCACCCTCAGCGAACTCATAAAGAAAAACTACATTCAGGGACTGACGATTTTCACTATGCTCTGGAACAGATATTATTTCGGCGGGATGATAAACTCGCAGATTATGGCGGAAAATTTCAACCGCCGGCAGTATAATTCGGCGATTGCGCTTTTGATGGACACCTATCTTGCGCCGCCGGACTCGTCGTTTCTGCCGCCGGAAAAACCAAAACCGCCCTACGCCGACGAGACACCAAAATTCCTCAACGGCGCCTCGGTTATGGCGCTGGCTCTTTTGAACCTGTATCAGAAGCGAATAACCACCCAGGACGCTCAGGAGTGCCAGTTTCAGATAGGCTGTTCGCAGTTTTCAAAACTCTCGTTTATGCGGCACAATCCGCTCACAGCGCTTCTGATGACTTCCGACCGGCTCCAGCGCTGCAATCCCTTCGCCCACAAATACTACCCCGCCGACTCCACAGGGCATTTAGTGGACAAATTGTGGGGACCGTAAAACCAAAAATATCTTTTCCCGCCCCGTTTTTGATTTTACTTTCTTAAAACAATTCGGGAGGGCTGAATGAGGGCAAGTTATAAATTGCTGCGCCAGTTGATAGATTTTGACTGGTCGCCGGAGGAACTGGCGGAAAAGTTCACTATGTCCGGCTCGGAGGTTGAGGGGATAATTTATCCCCGCCGGTGGATTTCGGATATAGTCGTCGCCGAGGTCAGGGAGGTCAGAAAGGATACGCCCCGTCCGGGGCTTTCCGAATGCGTGGTCTTTGACGGCAAGCGGGAGTATATCACCCTCTCTGGTGCGCCGAACATAAAACCCGGCATCAAAGTCGCCTTTGTGCGCCCCGGAGGAAAAATTTTCGGCGAAAAACAAATCGGCATCCTTGAGATTGAGGGGCACAAAAGCGAGGGGATGATGTGCTCCGGCGTTGAGGTCGGAGTGGGATTCCCCAAAGATGAACTGCTCCCGGTTCCCGAGGATACTCCTCCGGGCGAGGACTTGATTGACCTTCTGAACTGGCGGGATGAGGCGATTTTTGAGATGGAAATCACGCCCAACCGTCCCGATTGCTATGGACACTGGGGACTTGCCAGAGAGATTGCCGCGCTGAAGGGAACTCCGTGGGAGCCCACAATACCCCGTCCGCAGCGCACAGTTGAGGATACCGGCGGAGTTGAGGTTGAAATCCAGACGCCGCACTGCCCAAGATACACCGGCAGACTTGTTGAGGGCGTCAAAGTCAAACCTTCGCCGCTGTATCTTCAGGGGCTACTTGCCGCCCTCGGAATGCGCCCCATCAACAACATCGTGGACATCACAAACTATGTTATGATGCTGACCGGTCAACCCATCCACGCCTTTGACGAGCGCAAACTGGGACGGAAAATCATCGTCAGGATGGCAAACCCCGGCGAGAAATTTATCACCCTTGACGGCGTTGAGCGGGAACTTTCGCCGGAGATTATGATGATTGCCACACCGGAAAAGCCGGTCGCCGTAGCGGGAATTATGGGCGGCGAGAACTCCGAGGTTGACGAGACCACCACCGATATCGTGATTGAGGTGGCGTATTTCAACCCGTCCACCGTGCGCCGGGGCAAAAAACTTCTTGAACTGACCACCGAATCGGCGATAAGATTTGAGCGGGGCACCGACCCCAACATCCCGCCGGCGGTGTCGGACATAATCGCCGCTATGACTGAACAACTTGCCGACGCCGAAAAAGTCTACAGAATCGTTGATGTTTATCCCAATCCGATTGAGCCGGCAAAGGTCACCCTCACCGACGAAAAAGTTGAGCGACTGTTGGGCAAAAAAATCCCCCGCCAGACCTCACGGCAGATTTTAGTGTGTCTCGGGCTGGATATAGTCTCGGAGAACGCCGGCGGAGTGACATATCTTGTGCCAACATTCCGCCCTGACCTTGTGCGGGAGGTTGACCTGATTGAGGAGGTCGGCAGGATATACGGTTTGAACAACATTGAGCCGTCGTCCCGAGCGCAGGGGGAAATCCCCGCAGAACTGGGCGAGGAGGTCAAACTCCGCCACTATTTAGAGGATATAATCTCCGGGATGGGTTTCCGCTACGCAATGACCGACCCGCTGGGCAATGAAAAACTTTTCTCCAAATTTGCCACCAGACCGCTGGTGAAGATCAAAAATCCGCTGTCGGACGATCTGGCGGTGATGAGACCGAATCCTCTGCCGGGGCTTGTGGGCGCTGTCGCCCGAAACCTCAACCGTGGACACCGCACAGTCAGACTCTTTGAGATTGATTTCGGATACTGGCAGGAAAACGACGAATACCACGAGAGAATGTATATCGTCCTCGCCGGCGGCGGAAAAAGGTTCCCGATATCGTGGAATCTTCCCGACGAACCGCTGGATTTCTTTGACATCAAGGGGGCGACAGAATCACTGTTAGAAAAATTCGGCATAACCGCCTCGTTTGAGCCGTCGGGGGCGAAATTCGCCGAGGAAAACCTATTCCTCACAATCACCGATGCCGCCACGGGGGAGAAAATCGGATTTGTGGGCACGCTGGCAAAATCCCTGTGGGATTTCTACGAACTCCGTCAGGATGTGCATTTCGCCCTGCTGGAGTTTGACGCCCTGAAACCGTATTTCGCCGCCACGCCGAAATACCGGGCATTTTCCCGGTTTCCCGGTGTGCGCCGTGATGTGGCACTGATTATGGACAGGCAAATCCCGGCGCAGAAAGTCCTTGATGCCGCCCGCAAAATCGCCGCCGACGCAGAAAAAATCGGTCTGTTTGATGTCTATTCGGGGAAACCTATCCCGCCGGACAAAAAATCCCTCGGACTTTTCTTCATCTTCCGCGCCCCTGACAGAACACTCACCGACGAGGAGGTCAACGAAAAGTTCAACCGGATAGTCTCCCAACTCTGCGCCGAATTTGACGCCACCGTGAGGGAACAATAACCTCAATACCGAATTTCCTTCTCCCTCTGGGAGAAGGTGCCGAACGAAGTGGGGTGGATGAGGGCATATTTTTCAATCTCCCCCCTCATCCTCTAACTCCTTCTCCCACCGGGGGAGAAGGAGAACCATATTGAAAAAGGTATCATAGCATTTTGGAATTTCCAGCGGCGGAGTAAAATCTTTGATTTAGTCCGCCGCAAAATCCCGAAATTCTTTGGAAAGGGGCGCGGGGGAGAACCTTTCTTTTAAGAAAGGTTTCCCCCGCAAAAAAATATTCCGAAAATCATTTGACGGATTTGGGAATGTGGTTTATTTTTATCAATCCTTTATCGGGGCATAGATGGAGGTCAAAGGGTGAAGAATATAGTCAGGTTGGGGGTTATTTTGATGATTTATGCCGGGGTTGCCGGGGCATTGCTTGGATGGGTTTACACCAAAACTGCGCCGAAGATTGAGGAGCAAGCCCGGATGGAACGCCAGCAGGCGATAAAAGAGGTGATGCCGCCGGATGCGAAGGTGTTTGAGGAAAAGACCCTTTCCGATGGCACAGTTGTGGTTGTGGGTTATGCTGATGATGCGAAGACGCAGGTTGCGGGTTATGCCGCCGAGGCGGTCGGGACGGGTTTTTCAAGCGATGTGCGCACTATGGTGGGATTTCTGCCGGATTTCAGAATCAACGCAATAAAGGTGATATCTCAGAACGAGACGCCCGGACTGGGCACCCACACGCAGGACGAGTGGTTCCAGAAGCAGTTCTCGGGCAAAACCATTGATGAACTTTTGGTGAACAAGGACGGCGGGAAAATTCAGGCGATTACCGGCGCGACGATTTCCTCCCGGGCGGTGACGAATTCTGTGCGAAAACTTGCGGAAAAACTTTCGCAAAGCACCGAACTTCCCAAAACTGCTCCACAGACCGCCGCCGTAGATTCAACTCAAACTCCCCAAAATTGACTATAAAGGAGGATTTCTATGATAAAGGAATTCACCAAAGGTATACTCAAGGAAAACCCGGTTTTGGTTCAGGCGTTGGGGCTATGTCCCACACTTGCGGTGACATCCACCGCGTATAATGGGATTGGTATGGGTATTGCGGTTATTTTTGTGCTAACTATGTCAAATATCATTGTGTCGCTGATAAAGAAAACCGTGCCATCAAAAATTAGAATTCCAATTTTTATCACGGTTATAGCGACATTTGTTACTATTGTAAAACTGGTTATGGCGGCATATACCCCGGCGCTATCTAAACAATTGGGGATATTCATTCCGCTTATAGTGGTGAACTGTATAATTTTGGGGCGCGCGGAGGCATTCGCCAGCAAAAACGGCGTTCTGGCATCCGCCCTGGACGGACTTGGAATGGGAATCGGGTTCACGCTGGTGCTTTTTGTGATGGGAACAATCCGCGAAATTCTGGGAAGCGGCACGCTGACGCTGGGGTTCCCGCTTTTGGTCAACCCGTTCACAATCAATGTCCTGGGCAATGGCTACAACCCCGCGCTTTTGATGATTTTGCCCCCCGGCGGTTTTTTGACCCTGGGGATTTTGATGTGGCTCAAACAGTTGCTTCTTGAAAAATGAACGAACTGCTTGACCAAAGTTACGACCTTCTGCGGCAGGCACAGGAAAGTCTTGAGGCAAAAGACAAGGGCAGTGCGGTCTCGCTTCTGGAGATGGCTGTGCGGAGGGCGCTCACGGCGCTGGAAAAAGCCAACGGTGTGCGCAATTTTGGAATGTCGCTGGAGCACAGAATCGCCTATTTCACCGACGACCAGCAGTTGATAAACATCGGCAGGGTGATAGAAGACCTTTTCAACCCGATTCTGTATCCGGTGGGGTTTGACCAGGGGACAGAGGAGCCGCGGGTGTCGTTCGGGCAGGCGCAGATGGCATTGGAATACGCCCGCAGGGTGATAGATTTCGTGCGAGAAAGGCTTAATAAAGAAAATATTGAGGATTAGGAAATAATATAAGGAGGTATATAGATGACTTTCGGGTCATTGATAGCATTGTCAATTAGCGCGATTTTTATCAATAACTTCGTTCTGTCGCGGTTTTTGGGTCTGTGCCCGTTTATGGGCGTGTCCAAAAAGACCGAAACCGCCCTCGGTATGGGTATGGCGGTCATTTTCGTTATGACAATGTCGTCTGCGCTCACCTGGATTATATGGACATATTTCCTTCTGCCCGGCAAATCTAATGTCCTGTATCTACTTTTCCACGCGTTGGGCGCCAATGTCCGCCCGGAGCAGTTTGATTTCTCCTATCTGGAGACCATCGCCTTCATCCTGGTCATCGCGACATTTGTGCAGTTGGTGGAGATGATTATCCAGAAGAGCGCGCCTGCGCTGTATGAGGCGCTGGGGATATTCCTGCCGCTGATCACCACAAACTGCTCGGTTTTGGGCGTGGCGGAACTCAACACGATGTCTATGCACCTGAATTTTTTGGAAAGCCTTGTCCACGGCATTTCGGCGGGAATTGGTTTCACAATCGCACTCCTTCTTATGAGCGGTATCCGCGAGCGGCTGGAACTGGCTGATATCCCCAAACCTATGCAGGGACTGCCGATAGTGTTCATCACCGCGGCGATTATGTCCATCGCATTTTTAGGATTTTCGGGACTCAAATTCTGATGATAAAGTATCTGGGGAAAAGAATTTTGAGGGCGCGGCGGCAGATTATAAACTCCCGTTGGGTTGAGATAGAGCGCAGTTCGGCAAGATATATGCTTCAGATGCTGGCGGAGGTCCTTGAAAAGAGGCGAATTCCGACAGAGGTTAGAATAACCGATGCCAGTTTGCCGGCGCTGGGTGTGGATGCGCTTGCGCCGGGTGCCGGCGGAAGTTTCGGCGCTGTGTATGCCCTCGCCGTCCCCGAACGGATGGAAAAGAGGGCGAAAAGAATAATATCTACACTGAAAAAAGATGAAATTTGGAGATAAAACATTATTTGACCGGATAGAACGGGAAATTTCCGAGCGTGAAATAGCGCTGAACAGAAAGGTGATAGAATACCTTGAGGGCTTGTTGGGAATAAAGGATCTGTCCGAACTTAAAAGTGCTGTTGCGCGGTTAAAAGGCATTGTCAGGGGAGATAGTGAGGACACCTTAGGTGTAATTGGGAACGGAGATGATGCCGGAGGAATTCGCATAAAAATTGGTGGTTTCGCAGAAGTATTGGATAAAATTCTCCTTTCACAAACTATTGAGAGGGCGAAACATTATGTGAACAGCGCAATAAAAATGCTCTCGGAGGAACGAACTGGAAAGATAAACGATATAAATTTGAACCGATGGAGAGATTATTCGGATATAATAACTGATAGTCTATGGATACTGCCAAAACGGGACACAACCGGAGCGCATTCGGCGTGGTATTGGGGGAATAAGTATTAAAAAACAAAACAACTAACTTGTATATAGACCATGAGGGCACATGTTTTTATTACAAATAGCGATACATTTCCAGTGGTGAGAGATAATGGATTTTGGGGAGGTGGAATTAAGGGAATTCCGTCCAGGTATGAAGATACTATTAAAGAAAATCTGATAGATGGAAGAAAACCTTACTTAAAAATGATTGTTGATATTTTAGGCACAAGAATCGGTGATGTAGTATTTTTTTATGAACGACAAGTGGGGTTCCATGGAATATATAAAATAGTAAGTAAACCCTTTTTTGATCCTACTCCTGTTGGAAGTGTTGGCTCTAACTGGCCTTTAAGAGTAAAATTAGAATGCATTAATTACTTCCCATTACCTGTACCAGAAAATTTACTTTTTTCATCAAAAGAATACGAGTCCATGTGTTGGAGTTGGTTTTACAGAAAAATTCAAGGAGCAAGGGGAGTAAATACAATTAATCCTGAAACAGCACAGGTACTTATTGAACTTCTTGTAAAATTGAATGGAAATGCTATCAATAAACCAAAATCTATGAGAAACTATCCAAATGGAGATGTAAGAGAAATAAATTTGCCAATAGGCAGGCTAAACGAAAATGGTAAAGTGCTGTTAGAGGACATATTAAGGGGTTGGCTCATAAGCAATATTGATAATCCAAACCATGAAGATATGAGAAAAATTTTTGGTCCTGTGGAAGATATAGAATGGTTTGCTAATAATATCCCTTATCATGTAACTCGGAAGAATATAGATGTGTTAGTTTATCATAAAAATACCAGATACACTGGCTATCCTTTGCGGTACAAATACACTGTTGTTGAACTTAAAAAGGGTAAAGCGGAAGCGAAGGATGTTTCTCAAGTTATTGAATACTCGAAATGGGTTGGAGGTAGATTGGCAGCTGGAGAATTTGAAATGGTTCAACCTGTGTTAATAGCATTCGATTTTGAGGACAGCGCAATAGTAAAAGTTAAAAATAGTGAACTTTCTAAAGAAAAAATAAAGTGCTACAGATATAAAGTTGCAGATAACAATATAAAGTTTGAAGAAATATTAAATTGAAGATAGAATCTTAATTTAAACTGTTGAATAACAAATATACTTATTTACCAAGTAAAACCTTTGAAACAAATAGCAAATACTCCTGAAATCTGGGAAATCAATCGTAAAGGTGAAGTAAATAAAGTGTTGTAAATATAACTCAACAAGGAGCCATATATGGACTACGCAATAATAGGAGCACTGATTGAACTGGGCTTTTTCGGACTTTTGTTCGGCGTGGGGCTG
>Ga0256842_1002795_pt1 | contig 12106 bp, 9 predicted proteins | sample 4559240metaG_FD_185973 | JGI IMG/M metagenome (GOLD analysis project Ga0256842, IMG submission 185973) | Hydrothermal vent microbial communities from Guaymas Basin, Mexico - 4559-240 | ecosystem: Environmental > Aquatic > Marine > Hydrothermal vents | place: Mexico: Guaymas Basin | collected...
ATTTTGGCTGGAATTGTGGGATTAGGGCTATACTTAAAAGTTAAATAGCCTTTTCCTTTTTTTTAAATGCAATTTATAAATACCCTCATTCTATATTTACTCTATAAGCCATATCTATAATGAGGTGAATATCTATGAAGAAGAAGACGATAAACTATATAACTGCCTTTTCTCTGTTGGTATTAGCAGTTGTAGGTGTGGCTTGGTTCTTTGGATTTACTCCTCAACAAAGTGTCCAAGAACAACCAAGCCAAAGTGGAGCAGGGGTAAGTGCTTATGTGCCTTTCCAACTATATGAGGTAAATCTACAGTTAAGAGATTACTATGACAAAGTTGCAGTTCCAACCGATGGAAGTTTTGTAGGAAAGGTGTATGAGAAGGGTGTTTCCCCAGAGCAAATGAGAGACCCAAGAACTCCTTATGTGGAAGTTTTAAGCCCTGCAAATGACTTTGCTACAAGCGGAGTTTTAACTGCAACCAAAACCAAGATTTTAACAGGAAATGAATATAAGGTATTAGTGGTAGATGAGAATGGAAACTATTATGCCTCTATATACAATATGAAAGTTCCTGAATTAGAGGCAACCCAAGACACTTATACCTTTGGACCTGAATATGTAAAGAGAATTGGTAATTTGGTTGGTGTTGAGAGTGTAGAGGAGAACTCCACAGGTGTAGATGTCCAAATAAGTAATGGAAATGCAATTGCTACCATAGACCTTAACAACGCACCTGACAACCCTTACTTTACAATAAAGTTCGCATTTGAGAATAATGTAGCAAAGAGTGTTGTTGAAGATGTGGTAATAAGAGCGGTGAATGACGCACAGAACCCTATGGACGAAGACGCAATTGACAGCGTTAAGTTCTCTCTTGATAAGGGAGACAGTCTAAACATAGACAGCGACGCAACTTCCTTGATAAGAGCAGGACAAACCATTAAGGTAGGAGACATAGAAGATGGAGATAGAAGTGTATATGAGATTACCATAAGATTAGACAAAGCACTTTTGGAAAGCGGAGAGACCATGTACATCTACTTTGATGACTTGGGCGACTACCTTGGTGAAGACGCAAATGGAGATACAGGTATGACACCTAAATACATCAAGATACAAGTCGCTTAAGTTGGTTAGGGGCTTCATGCCCTTAACTCTCTTTTTATTTTTTCTTAATATCTAACGAGTTAGCCATCTACTCTTTCTGAAAAACAGATTAAATGTAGCAGGTATTAGAAGCCAAGATATAATCCCTTCATACAAAAACCCATAAAGAATACCATAAAAATATTTACGCTTATCATAAATCAAATAAGGAAAATTCCTAACCATAGCAATAAAAACAATAAGAGCAGATACATAGAGCAAATAAGCAGGATATAAAGCAACATAATAAACTGCAATACCTCTAATTATTTGGGAGTAGTAAGTCACTAATAGAGATAAGAAATTGTCAAAGTAAAGTAGAGGTCTTTTCAAAGGATTTATAGAAAGCAAAAGCAAACTCTCTCTTATAAATGACTGCTTCCACCTTATTTGTTGCCTAACATACCCCCCTATTTCATTTGGAACATAGGTGTGTGCTTCTGCTTCTTTAACCATTACTGTTTTAAAACCTTTTTTCAAAAGCATAGTGGTTAAAGCCCTATCGTCTCCAACTTCCTGCTTCTTTCCCATAAATTCCTGATTTGTATATTCTTCCATAAGAGGTAGAATATCTTTCCTTCTATAAGCACTCATAACTCCCGATAAGCATGTTACAATTCCGAATGCACTCTGACCGCACCTTTCTACATCAAAAGCATAAGAATACCTGAAATCTATAATCTTTGTTAGCAAATTTTCATTCTTATTATACACCTTTACATTAGCAGTAGCCCCACCTATCGCCTTATCCTTCAACTGACAAATAAGCAAATCAACACCTTTCTTATCTATATATGTATCACTATCTATCATAACCACATACTTGCTCTTAACATACTCTATCCCTGTCCTCTGTGCCTGCCTTTTACCCTTCTCATATTTATTATTTAGCCACTTAAAATTTACAACATTCTCATATTTCTTTTTTAACATCTCATACCTTTCATTATACTTATCACTATAATCATCTACCACAATTACCTTATACCCTGTTTTCAAAGCACTATAGATAACGCCATCAAGAATGGAAGGAACTTCATTATAAACAGGAATTATTATGCTAACTCTCCCATCTACATGCCCCTTTTCATTCTTCTTCTCAAATAGCAATAAAGCCACTCTGTATGTTAAATAAGTAGAGGCAACTATGGTATATATAAAAATAATGGTGTGTATCATATCTCATCAACTCCAAACAGGGGATAATAGAGGAAGGTAGAGTGGAACTTCATTTATCCATATTGTATTACCTCTCTCAATCCTTAATATGTGGAACACATCAACCTCATCTTTATGGTTTTCATACAGTTCCATTTGGGCATAGGAAAGTGTAGAAAGCATAAGCACCATAGCAACTACAAGTATAAGCCACCCTATTTTAACAGGAGTTTGAATTTCTGTTACCATCTCTCCACCTGCCAAAATTCAGAGATAGTTTAAAAAAGAAAATGTATGTAAAGAGTTTAAAATATTTACCTCTAATTAGTTGTATGGGCAAAGTAGGAGATATCTTATATGTAGGGGGAGTGCTATCTTCATTATTAATCTTTATACTATTCATTTTCGGATACTTATTGTGGATAGTTAATACCAAAGATATTGTTCTTGGATTTGTTCTCTCTGTGCTTATCCTATTCTCTTTCTTCTTCTACATTATGCAAATTTATTCATTACTCAAAAGAAAAAATTTAATATAGTTTTAAAATATAATAATTATAGTATAATGGTGATTTAATGACAGTTAGCACTTCCCTTATATCATTAGTAGTTCTATTTATAATTGGCTATGTTTTGGGAGGCTCTATAAAGAATGGTATCAAAACTGCTATGCTTATTGTTGCTTTTATAGGCTTTTTATCAATAGCAGGAATTTTATCTATGAAGGTATTAGCAGATGTGTTTGGTGCTTTTCATACAATAAAGACAGAGACATATAAAGGTATATTCCTATCCGCATTTGGCTCAACAAAAGAAGAAATAGGACTAAATTTAGGGACATTATTGACAGGATTTTTATTAGGCTTTAAAAAATAATAGGTGATTTGATGAGGAGACTACCTATAATGTTAGTGTTATTCTTTGCATTTCTATTCACTAATATCTCCTTCGCATGGTGGGATAGCAATTGGCAGTATAGAGAACCAATAACCATAAGAAACTATGAAAATTTTTCTCTCAACAATTACCCTACCAAAGTAGTTATAAACACGCAGAAATTAATAGCAGAGGGAAAGATGAATGAAAATTGTTCCGATATAAGAATAGTAGATGAAGATGATACCACCCCTTTGGACTATTGGATTGTAGATGGAACATGTAACACTACAAAAACGCAAATATGGATAAAACCCCCTACCCTTCCTGCCCTCTCTGATATTGTAATTTACATGTACTATGGCAACCCAAATGCTTATAATACCTTATCAAACATAAGAGACACCTTCCCAATTATTTCAGATGATTTTAATGATGGAACATACACAGGAGAGTGGGATTGTGAAACAGAAAACTATGGAAGTTGTTTGGAGCATGATGGTTATGTTGTTTTAAAAGTGAATTCTCCCTCTAATGATTTTAGTTCCGCACATCTTAAATGGAAAAATCCCCTTAACCTATCTTGGGAAAAATATTCTCTCATATTTAAGATGAGGTATGAGTTGAAAGATACAGATGGAGTGAGCCACAGAGCAGGAGCAAGCCTTCAAAATTCTGGGACAGAGGTTAGATATGGTAAAGATATGGGTTGGGACGCATATAACAAATGGTCTTATAGCGTCTATAACTATTGGCAGAACGAACAAGAATATACTTTCATAAGCAATATCTTTACCGATAGTGATTGGCATGAGTTTAGAATAGACAATATAAACATAGATGTGGATAATGAAACTATAAGAAATGCTTATGTAGATGGAGAAGCATGGGACATTCTTCATAAAAATATTACCATAGGTTCTGTAAATCATGTTGTTCTAATTTCCGAAGGGTATGAGAACGAAATGGACGCTTATTTTGATTATATATTCATAAAACCATACACAGAAAAAGAGCCAAAAGCATTTTTAGGAGAGGAGCAGAAGCAGGATATAAGCAATTGGACATACATCACCCATATCTCTATTGTTAATCCAGATTTAGTGGAAGCAAAAGATTATACCGCAGAGATTATAGTAGATACAAGAAAGCCCATTTTAGAGGGAAAGATGAACCCAGATTGTTCTGATATAAGAGTAGCAACAAGTGATGGGAAGATACTCCCAAATTATTGGATAGCCGATGGCACATGCTTCACTAATCATACAACTATTTATGTAAAGATACCCAATATCCCTGCTTATACCACAGGAAAAACAATTTTGAGATTGTATTTGCTTTATGGTAACCCACAGGCAAGATATGAAGGAGATATAAACAAAGTGGGGATAGTGGGAGATGACTTCAACGACAACTCCTTTAACACATCAAAGTGGTACTCCATAAAAGATTTAACAGGATACATAAATGGATATGAGATAGAGCATAATGGAGTTTATGAGTATGGTGTTAATGGAACATCGGCAGTATCAACAATAGCAGGATTGGAATATAAGAAATTACTACCTCTCAATATAAAAGCAATAACCTACGCTTATTCAACTTTTTATGATGATACAGGAACTTCCTATTATGGTTATCCATTAAATATATTCTCCACCGATGGCTCTCTCTATGCATACAATAGAATTTATAGGTATATCGCTCAATACATGTTGAGGGCAGTCTCAAATGGAACAGTATATTTTGATAATGTGGTTTCAAACACAGAACATAATAATCTCTGGAATTACCTCTCAATAGCAATAAATAACGACCAAGTGTCCTATTTATTAAATGAAAGTGATAACTACTCCTCTCCTTTCGTTGGAGTTAGCCCTTTAAAATTACAATCCAAAATGAAACTGTTTGATAGTTCCAACATGGTTAGGCAACACCATTATATTATAAAGTTAGACTACCTCTTAATAAAGAAGTTTTATCCTAACTTCAAAGTAGTTCCATCAGAATATGAGTTTGAGAACCCCTTAACCTCTGCCCTTCCAACACACCTTTCTTTAACCCTATACCGAGAGAATGTATCTTCCTCAATATCTCCAGAGTTTTCCTTTATGATTAATACCGAAGCATACAAAGAAAAAGGGATAATATATAATGAGACAAACATAAGAATTAGCCCCACACCTTCAAGATGGACATACAAAAACATAGATGGACAAACCATATACATATTAAACTACGACAATACAGAAGGTATAAAAACAATAGATGTGGATTTGGGAGTTATCTACTCAACACCTAACTACTACCCAGATATAACAACAAAAGCACAAAAGAGCAATATGATATTTAAATCATTAGCAGAGGAAGATGGGACAGGATTAGCATTAGCCACAACAAGCAATTATGTTATTTTTGGTAGTTTTATTCAAGAATTGAGAAGCGTATTGGACACATACAACGATATGGTTATAGCAGGAGCAGAAACAACTCAAACAGCACAGTCCTATGGTTGGCTATATGTGTGGAATGGGACAGGAACTACATACAGAATAGGGACAGGAACATTTATACCTGAAAATGCATACTTCACAGGAGATAAAGTATTCTTATATGGAGATGAAAGTGGAAATCCAACCATCTATACCTTTGATTTGGAGAAATACAACACAGAGAAATATTACAATAGAACAACCACATACTCAACATATATTAAAGGAATGGATATAACGAGAGATTACTTAATAATTTCAGAATTCACTCCATTAAAGAAAGAAGCAGTAATAAGATATTTAGACAACTATTACAGGGACTACGAATACTCAAACATAACTATAAACCTATCCTCTTGCTCCTCTCCACAACTTCTAACCTCTTTATTCATAGATGAGAACCACATAGTAAATCTAATAGATTGCGATGGTAATAGATACTCACTAATCTATAAGACAAATCCTCTAAATCAATCACAGACAATAAATACCACCATAGATATAGATGGAGTGGAGAACATAGTGGATTATACAGAGAACTCCAATCAGTTAATAATACTATATTCCACAGAAACATCAAGAATGGACTACTACATAGTAACAATAGATAAAGATACCCTGCAATACTCAATCTACAAATTTGCTTCCTACCCATTAGGGAAAACCTACTTTAAAGACATTATTCCAACAGCAGAAGATAAGTTGATGGTAACCGCATTAGAGAATATAAATAACCATTACTATATAACAGCAAGGGAGTTGAGCATAGAGCCATATAACGAAACCTACGACATGGACACATACACCTACGCTAAATCATACTATCACAGCAACATATTTTTAGGACAAGCAAGCATTATATCCGAAGTTTCCATACCAAATCCTTATATCTCAAAGAAGATACATGCAAACCGAGAAACATTTTTCGACATACCCACAAAAGCCACACCATTAACTCTCTATTCCTACGATAACTCCTACCTCTATTTAGAAAATCACTTCCTCTACATAACCTATCCAAGCCACAAACCAACAATTACCTTGAATAACTGTCAAGAAGTTGGAACAGGAAGATACACTTTGAACATAACGAATGGAGTAGGAGAATGTTTAAAAATTGAGGGAGATAGAGTAATAATAGATGGCGGAACAATCTCTGGAACATACGCAGGAAAGTTAATAAAGGTAGAGAACAGCACCGCCTTTATTATAGATGGAGTTGTATTGAATGGAACATATACTGATGGTATTTACATATACAGAAGTGGGGGAGATATAGCCAACACCCTATTCAGAGGGACATCAACAAATCTAATTCATGGAGTTTCTATGACGCCTGCCACCCTTCCTTCCCCCACTTTTCTCACTTTGTTTAACAATACCTTTAACATCTCTGGGACTATCTTATTAGAGAATTCTATGAATAATGTTCTTACCCTTTCATATAACTACATAAACCAAGATGATATAATCTTTGATTTAGGGAACAGTATGCAAAACTTTTTCTATAAAAACATATTTGGAACAGAGACAGAAGGGTATATAGTGTATCCACAGAGGCAATACAGAGGACAGAACTATGTAGGAGCAGGTTTCCAAATACCTCTATATGTGGGAAATATTTGGATTAATTCAACAGGTGGATTATCTAATAAATGTAGAGATACGAACAAGGATTATTTATGTGATGAGCAACAGCAGGTAGATGGACTTAACAGCGATATAGGGGTGGTAAATCTAAAATTACATCTTCCTCAACTAACCCACGCAGATATAAGCACAGAATACGCACAGGCAAAGATAGATATACCAAATCAACTAACAAAGTATGATGGCTTTAATGTGTCTATGAGCATAACCTCTACAGATTTAGACAGCAATTTGGAAAAGTTAGGATACGAGATTACAGGAGAAAACACATATTCAGATGAGAGAACCTATCCTCTTTCATATCAACTTTCAGATACCTTCTATCAATTACTACCTTCAGGAACTTGGACTTTCAAACTGTATTCGCAAGATTATGCTACATATCAAGACCAATACACAACAACAAAAGATTATACAAACCCACAAGACATATACGCAATATCGCCAACAAAGTGGGAGAGAACCAACGAAATAACAGCGAATACAGAAATAGATAAGGTTAGGGAAGTAATACCAATAGCAACAGCACAAAGCGATTATTACTTTAATGGATTATTAACCTATTCGGGAGCAACAACCTGCAAAGTAAATGGAAATCAATATGTGGTATCCAACGATTTATGCCCTTACTATTGGGAAGTTAGTAATGGAGATGAACCACCAAGATTAATCTATAACGATGATGTATTGGGAAGCGGAATACCTATAAAGCAGAATGATAGTGACTTCATAATAGATGGCTCAAAGATATATAAGAACACCACCTTATCCTATTACAACATAGATGGGACAGAAGCAACAGCGGGAACATTTACAAATGTAACATCACAGGTAATATGCAACGACAATCAAGTAGAAACAGGAGAATACATAGCAATATGGATAAATGGGACAAAGGAAGACATAACGCCAGAGCAACAAGGAGTATGGACAGAGTTTAACCTAACAGATGGCAGACAAGTGTGGGTATTAAAAGATGATTTATGTTATCAAGATGGAGTTATGGACTTTAAAGTGAAAATATCAAGTAATGGTTGATTAGTATGAGGGTAGAAACCTACATCAAGGAAGCAGAGAAAGAATACAAAAGATACAGGCAAACAAAGAATGGAGTATATTTAGCCCAAGCAGGAGAGAAGTTATATGGAGCATTTAAGGTATTAATGAAGGAAGTGTTGGGATTAAAAGGAAAAATAGAATATGAAAAATTTAGGAAAGAACTGTACAGGTTCATTTATCACTTAAAGCAAAAAGACAGGCATTTAAGGGATTTGGTGGTAATAGCCCAAACCTCAACAAGATACCTTCACATTTACTTCAACGAAGGATATTTTGATACAATAGATGAATATGAGGACGCATTACAAACAGCAATAGAGACATTAAAAGAACTATTGGCATACAGAGATGAGTTAAAGAGATTAGCAAAGGAGATGAGAAAATGAAATTTAAGAGGTGGATAGAGCAATCAGAAGCAGAATACAAAAAATACCTCAAAACAAGAAAGATAGAGCATTTAGCAGAGGCAGGAGAAAAATTATGGAACGCATACAGATACCTTATAGCATATTTATCAGGAAAAAAGGGATTTGCAAACAGTAGGGAACTTAATAAGGAAACAAAGAGAATACTCCACATACTTCATAAAGAAGGATTAGAAGAAGAAAGATACAGATTGGGAAGATTATCCGACCAAGCATTTACCTTACATATTTTGTTTTATAACTTCAATTTGGATACTTTAAGCCAAAATCCATACAGGGAAGCATTATCAAATATAAAATACCTATCAAAGAGAGCAGGAGAATTGAGAAAAACTGTAAAAGGTGAGTTAAGATGAGAAAGTTAGTGGTGTTTTTGTTTTTAGCAAGTATCCTTTTATTTAGTTATACTTATGCCCAAGATGTATTTGAGGTAGGTGGATTGCTATCAACCTCTACCTTTAAACTCTCAAATCACGATATAAATGAGAGCCACATCTTAATAAACCGAACCTATCATATAAACCTAACTGCTTGGGCATTCACAACAACAACTATCAACTACACAATACCTTTTAAATACTACAATCCATCAACAATAGAGATAACAGACAACGCATTAAACACCATATCTTATATAAAGATAGGCAATACCATATACTTCAACGCAACAGATACCCAAAGCCCTTACAGAATAGATTATGACGCTATTGTTTTTGATGAACAGGATTACTCTTGCTCAACCCATTCCTATACCTCATACGATAAAATAATATGTGAGGAGAAGTTTAACAACTACTTAAATGAGATAATAGAGGGTAATTATTCAACCTTCTACAACTTTACAAATCTTCAAAGATGGCAGGAAAGAGATAACCAAACAATAGCAGTATCCCTAAACAATCAACCCTTCAACATAATTTTCAAGCAGTATGAAGCAAACTATACAGAAGCAAACATAACCTTATTGGAATACGCAATTGTAGGCACTAACAATTTTAAGTTGGAATACGATATACCTAAAAATGTATCTTCAGGTGGCGGTGGTGGTGGCGGAGCAGGTGGAACAATCCAAGAGATATTGCAGATAATACCTAATGTGTCGGTGAGCATAAGACCCAAACTTATAACTATAACCCCAATCACAGCAAAATCAGAGGATAAGACAACAATATATGTAGAAAACTTAATCAACAAGCCAATAAAACTTACTGCTTATCCAACAACAGGTAGCGATTATGTGAAATACATAAGAGTAGGAACAAAATTAATAAACAGTCCAGATGATTACACAATTTTAGATGTGGGAGAAACAAAAGAATTTGAGATTGGCTTAATAATACCTAATAAGACAAAGACAATAAATATAATGTTTGAAGATGATAGAGGATTAGCATTAGGGACATCAAAAATTGTAATCTATCCTGTTAAAACTTCCTCTCTAATCTCAAAATTCATTTATCCTCTTGCTTTCAGGCAAAATGAGAAATTTGATGTTGGTAAAAACGCAATAGTAATTCCATCAAAGGTAGATTTAAATATCCCAATAGGTTGGATACTATTTCTCTTATTGTTCATAAATATATACAACTTATTTATACACTTCTCACCTAAAATATATAAGAGGCATAAGAACATTACGATATGGGTAATTATTGGAATAACCTTCCTGATATGGATTATTCCTATCCCTATGACAGTAATCTTAATACTAAATGGATTGTTGGGAATGATTAACATATTTTTCGAGATATTTTAAGGTGGAGCGAATGAGGAGAGTACTCTTATATTTATTAATAATGGTATTAGCAATACCTCTATCATATCAGACAGACATATATAACTGCCAAACAATAAGCACATCTGGGGTATATAATCTAAAATCCAACATCTATGACTACACAACAACTTGTTTTAGAATAAACGCAAATGATGTAATCTTAAATTGTGAAGGGCATGTAATAGATGGGAATAAAGGTTCAGGAGATTATGGTATAAGAATAAACAACTACAACAACATAACTATAATCAATTGTAATGTTCAACAATTTGACAGGGGAATTTATGTAAATCGTGGAAGCGACATTCATATAGATTTCTCCCAAGTTAGTGATAACAAGAACTATGGTATCTATGCTTACAGAACAAATGACATATACATTTGGAATACAACGATAGAGAACAACAAATATGGGCTTTATGGTAACAGAAACCAATATTTGGAACTATTTTCCTCAATCATTAAAGACAATACGCAGAGAAACATATATTTGAGAAATGTGGAAGATGGAGAACTATACAACAACACAATATCAGGAGCAAATTATGGTATTTATCTCTATACATCTAATTCATTAGAAATCCATCACAACATAATAGAGTTAGCCAACAACTATGGTATATATCTCTCATCGGCAGGGAATAATGAGGAAAACCACATCTATGATAACTACTTTAACAACGATAACAACTTTCGCTTTGCAGGAACTAAATATTACAATAGATGGTATGATGAAGCACATTTTGGAGATGGGATTAAGTGGAATATAATAGCAGGGAATTTTTGGGCAAACCCATCAGGAACAGGTTTCTCTCAAACTTGTGAGGATAACGATGAGAATGGTATCTGTGATAATGAATATCAATTAACGACAGATAACATAGATGTCTTTCCTTTATCAAATTACCAACCTATTATTCAGGATTGGTGGAACGATGATTGGGCTTACAGGCAAAAAATAAAAATAGAAGGGAACATAGTGGATAACTACCCCATATATTTAGAGGTTAATACCGCCTCTATGATATTGGCAGGGAAATTAAGACAGGATTGTGGAGATTTGAGATTTATAGATTACACCCCCTTTGGCTTCCAAGAACTCTCATACTTCATAGTCAATAATACCTGTAACAGTATAAACACAAGGATTTATGTTAAAATCCCCCATAAAGAAACAGAATATATCTACATGTACTATGGCAACCCAACTGCTTTATCTCAATCTAATGGAGAAACTACCTTCCTATTCTTTGATGATTTTGCAGGAAACTCCTTAAATACCTCTAAATGGAGCATACTAAACTCAAACTTTACAATAGAGAATGGAGAATTTGTAGGATATGGGCAAGATGAAACGAAATTCATTATAAGTAAGTATAAAGCACAAGAGCCATTTATATTAGAATACTATTCAAAACCCTCAATAGACAGCACAAGCGTGGATTGGGACGCAGGAATAGGATTTACCTTTGATGGAACTAACTACCTTTTCTTTACAGATGACCCCGCAGGAACAGGATTAGC
>Ga0256842_1002796_pt1 | contig 12104 bp, 8 predicted proteins | sample 4559240metaG_FD_185973 | JGI IMG/M metagenome (GOLD analysis project Ga0256842, IMG submission 185973) | Hydrothermal vent microbial communities from Guaymas Basin, Mexico - 4559-240 | ecosystem: Environmental > Aquatic > Marine > Hydrothermal vents | place: Mexico: Guaymas Basin | collected...
GAACATTTGCGTACTCCGTCGTCATTATTGCCCCAGCTGTCCCTTCTTTATACTGAAGAAGTCTCTTGATATCATTCCTCTCTGCCTGGGCTACCAAGGGAAGGATATCCTCTATGAGATCTTCGGGCAGTTTCTTTACAAAATCAACCCTGTCATCCGGTGACATTTCTTCCAACAAGTCCACCATCTTTCGACGCGAAAAGCAACAAAAGATATCCTTCTTTTCTTCATCTGGGAAATATTCAAAAACCTCTATCCCCTTCTTCCCCAAGGCAGAGATTATCTTGGCTATGTCTTCCGAAGGGAGATCTTCTATTAGGGAAAATATGTCGTATGGGTGTAAATCGCTAAATATCTCCTTTAATTTCGTCGAATAATCATCTTTGGAAAGTATCTCCTGAAGGTCTGGTCCAACCAATGGGACATTGCTTCCCAGTTTCTTCTTATCCATCCTTTTCCACCTTTGCTGCAGTAACCACGCGATCTCCTGACTCCATCTTTATCAACCTCACTCCCTTGGTATTCCGAGAGGTCTTGCGTATATCCTTTACCGGGCACCTTACAGTCATACCATTGTGGGTAATAACCATTACCTCTGTGAAATCATCTACCGCCATAGCAAAGACCACTTCGGCATCTGGCCTTAGTTTTATGTTTATTATCCCTGAACCTCCCCTATGCTGAAGCCGATACTCTTCAAAGCCAGAACGCTTGGCAATACCATCGCTGGTAATAGTGAGCAGGTCTTTACCCTTCTCAACGATGGCTGCTCCAATAACGCAATCACCCTTTCGCAAGGATATAGCCTTGACGCCTCGAGCCTGTCTTCCCATTTCTCTGGCATCCGTTTCTTTAAACCGTATTGCCATCCCCTTAGTGGTAGCGATCACTATTTCATCTTCTCCACATGTAAGCAATACGCTAACTAATTCATCACCCTTGTCTAAACTAATAGCTATTATCCCACCTTTACGCACATTGCTAAATGCCCTCGCCTCCACTCGTTTTATTATGCCGTTGCGAGTTATCATACACATCCTCTCTTGCTCACGAAATTCACGAAGAGCAAGGACCGTACTTATCCTTTCACCTTGTCCAAGAGATAAGAGATTCACTATAGCACGACCTCTACTCTGGCGAGAGGCCTCTGGTATCTCGTATACCTTCAACCAATATGCCTTTCCCCTATTGGTAAAGAACAATAGATAATCCAAACTCTTGGCAACAAACAAGTGCTCTATAAAATCTCCCTCTTTTGCCGCCGCTGTATTTACCCCTTTGCCTCCTCTGGCCTGCCTACGATAAGAGGATATAGCCAAGCGTTTGATATACCCTCTATGGCTTATTGTAATTACCATATCCTCTTCTTGTATAAGGTCCTCTATGCTCAACTCCTTTGCCTCTGATGTTATTTCTGTCCTCCTTTCGTCTCCATATTTTTCTTTTATCTCCAAAAGTTCTTCCCTGATAATTCCCATCAATTTTTCTTCGGAGGCCAATATCGATTCCAAATATTCTATTTTCTTTATCAATTCAAGGTACTCTTCCTCCAACTTTTTCCTCTCCAATCCTACTAAACGTTGTAATTGCATCTCCAATATCGCCTGCGCCTGAACCTCAGTGAGAGAAAAGCGCTTTATCAACTTCGTCTTCGCTTCAGAGGTGGTTTTTGATTTCTTTATTATCTCTATAACCTCGTCGATATTATCTACCGCTATCTTTAATCCCTCTAATATATGAGCCCGTCGCTTGGCCTTTTCTAAATCAAACTTCGTTCGACGCAACACTACCTCTCGTCGGTGTAAGAGAAACTGCTGGAGCATTTCTTTAAGATTCAGAATCTGAGGCCTACCGTGCACTAAGGCCAACATAATAATGCCAAAAGTGGTCTCCAACTGAGTATGTTTGTACAACTGGTTCAGAACAATTTCCGGATGGACGTCCCTCTTAAGTTCCAGTACAATCCGCAATCCTTCTTTATCCGACTCATCCCTTATATCTGATATCCCTTCTATCTTCTTGGCCTGAACATTCTTTGCGATTGCCGATAATAGGTTTGACTTATTCACCTGATAAGGGATCTCTGTTATGACCAACGATTGCCTTCCCGTACGAGGATGTTTTTCTGTAACGGCCTTAGCCCGAAGGGTAATCTTCCCTCGCCCGGTTTGATAGGCCTGCTTTATACCCTCCCTGCCACAGATCATGGCCCCTGTAGGAAAATCGGGCCCTTTTATGCGCTTCATAAGGTCTTTTATCGTTATGTCTGGGTTATCTATCATTGCAACCAACCCATCTATTACCTCACACAGGTTATGTGGAGGGATATTTGTGGCCATACCAACCGCTATTCCACTTGCGCCATTTATAAGAAGGTTTGGTATGACCGAAGGGAGAACGGTTGGTTCCTTCAAACTCTCATCAAAGTTTGGGACAAAGTCAACCGTATCCTTCTCTATATCCCGCAAGAGTTCTGCACTTATCTTAGAAAGCCTTGCCTCTGTATACCTCATTGCTGCGGCAGAATCACCATCAATGGAACCGAAGTTTCCCTGGCCATCCACCAAAGGATAGCGCAGGGAAAATGGCTGAACCATCCTGACAAGGGCATCATAGACAGCACTATCACCGTGTGGGTGATATTTACCTAAGACCTCACCAACTATACGGGCACTCTTCTTAAAGGGCTTGTTATGCTGTAGGCCCAATTCGTGCATTGCATAGAGGATCCGCCTCTGAACAGGCTTTAACCCATCCCTTGCATCTGGAAGTGCCCGGCCAACAATAACACTCATCGCGTAGTTGAGGTAGGAAATCTTCATCTCCTCTTCTATTGACCTCGGCACGATCCTTTCATTACGGGTATACATCTATCTATTCCTCCTTATTTCCAAGACCTAAACATCCAAGAACTTAACCTCTAACGCATGGCTTTGAATAAACTCCCTGCGTGGCTCAACAGAATCTCCCATAAGAAGAGAAAACATCTCTTCTGCCCGAACAGCATCGCTCAACGTCACTTTTAATATAGTGCGATTCTCCGGATTCATTGTGGTCTCCCATAACTGCTCTGGATTCATCTCTCCCAAACCTTTATACCGTTGTATATTCAACCCCTTCTGGGCAATATTTCTCACGATGGACAAGACCTCTTTTAGCCCAGAACAATAAAACTCTTCTCCTTTCTCTTCTCTGACCAAGAGAAAGGGAGCATCCTTCCCCTTTGATTCCAAGCCCTTACTTGGATCAAGGTAATCACTGACCCTAATAGCATCCTTTGCCAACGCAGCAAAGACTTCATTTAAATCCTCACTCTCGGGCAATTCTTGGAAATCCAATTCATCTAAGGCAATATCTCTTTCACCAGCAAACGCTGAGAGATCGCTATCACAAACAAAGAAATAGACCCTTCCCTGGTCCCGAATGATGTATTGAGGAAAACGATCCCCATTTTTTATAACAAACTCTATCATATCCTCTATTGGGATGTGATACCTCCGAGACATATATTCCAACATCTTTTCCACATATTGAATATTTTTAAGTAAATCAACCAATGCCTGACCTTTCCATTCTCTCTTTTTACCTTTCAGAACTACCATTTCTGTTCCCATTCTTAAAAGGACATCTGCCAATTCTTCATCCGACTCTATATACCTCTCCCTGCTGCCTTTCTTAATACGGTAAAGTGGAGGTTGGGCAATATAGATGTAGCCTCCCTCTATCAAGGGACGCATATGACGGTAAAGTAGCGTAAGTAGGAGTGTGCGTATATGTGAGCCATCCACATCTGCATCGCACATAATAATTATCTTGTGATATCGAAGTTTAGAAATATCAAAATCGTTCCCTATTCCCGTACCAATCGCTGATATAATCGTCTTTATTTCTTCATTGGTTAATATCTTATTTATCCTTGCCTTTTCTACGTTCAGTATCTTTCCCTTTAAGGGCAAGATTGCCTGATACCTCCTATCCCTTCCTTGCTTCGCCGACCCTCCAGCAGAATCTCCCTCTACTAAATACAGTTCACATAAAGACGGGTCTTTTTCTGAACAATCAGCCAACTTTCCAGGAAGAGACGTAGAATCAAGAACCCCCTTTCTACGGGTCAATTCCCTTGCCTTTCGTGCTGCCTCCCTGGCCCGAGCAGCAGTGATGATCTTCTCTGCAATCCTATTAGATACAGAGGGATGCTCCTCAAAATAGGTGCTCAGTTTATCAAAAAGAAAGGAATTAACCATCCCTTCTATTTCTGAATTTCCTAACTTGGTCTTTGTCTGCCCTTCAAATTGTGGTTGAGGAAGTTTCACACTTACCACTGCTGTGAGTCCCTCTCTCACGTCATCTCCACTAATAGATACCTTTTCAGATTCCTTTATCAATTTTTTGTTTCTTATATATTGATTGATGACCCTGGTAAGGGCAGACTTAAACCCACTTAGATGCGTACCCCCCTCTATTGTGTTTATATTATTGGCAAAAGAAAACAGATTTTCACTAAAGGAATTAGTGTACTGTAAGGCCACCTCCATCATCACATCATCACGCTTATCTTCAAAATAGATAACCTTGTGGAGTGGCTCTTTATTGCGATTCAGGTATTCAACAAAAGATATAATACCGCCTTTAAAGAAAAAAACATCCTCCTGACCAGAGCGGTCATCTTTCAATGTGATATGTATCCCCTTATTCAGATAGGCCAATTCCCTCAACCGATTGGCAAGGACATCATAAGAAAACTCTGTTACCTTAAAGATATCCTTATCAGGCTTAAATAGGACTCGCGTCCCTGTTCCTTTTGCCTTACCAATTTCTTTAAGAGGAGTCACGGGTTTGCCTCGCTCATATCTCTGATGATATATCTTTCCATCGCGTTTTATCTCTACCTCCAAGAACGATGATAAGGCATTAACAACACTCACTCCCACTCCGTGCAACCCACCTGAAACCTTATATGCACCCGAACCAAATTTCCCTCCTGCATGCAATGTAGTCATAACAACTTCGACTGCCGGCCGTTTCTCAACTGGATGGATATCCACAGGTATTCCCCTACCATCATCTACAACCTCGACGCTGTTATCTACCAATATCCTAACTGATATATTTCTACAATAACCTGCCAAGGCCTCATCAATGGCGTTATCCACAACCTCATAGACCATATGGTGTAGGCCTCTCTCTGAGATATCACCTATATACATCGCTGGCCTACGCCTGACTGCCTCCAACCCCTCCAATACCTGTATCTTTGAAGAATCGTATCTATCTTCCACTCTATGATTTATCTCCCTCTTTCCTTTGGCCATACTTCCTCCTTATTTGGAAAGGAGAAAACTCACCTCCTCTATACCCGGAAATTCTCCTTTGACCTTATCCCCCATCTTACGAAGTACAAACAAAGCAGTCGGATCTGAAACCCTAACAATCAACCTCTTACCTTCTTTTTCAACAGATGTTATAAACTTATCAAAATCACCAAACAGCGTATGTAGATCCACAGATATCGTCCGTGACAATATATTTCCCAAAAATTTATTAACCCTATCCATAATATTATATCCTCATAGGAGACACCAGATACATATACCTATATCCAACACCATCAATCTCCAATACATCCCTTATTACTATTGGCCTATCCGGTGCAACAAATTCCATTTTCACCATATCAATTGGAACTGTTTTCAACATATCAATGAGAAATTCTGGATTGATACCAATAGTAATGTCCTCTCCAGGATAGACAATAGACAATTCCTCACGCGAGGAACCAACATCTTGCGAATCCTTTGAAATAACCAATCTATTTTTGTAAAAATCAAGCCTTACAGCAAAAGAGTCCGTACTAATAAAGATACTTGCGCGCTTAAGGGCTGAAAGAAAAGAAGACGAATCCACAAGTGCCTTTTCATCTTTTTCTTTTGGAATGACCTGACGATATTGAGGATATTCCCCTTCTATTATCCTTGATATAAGTTCCACATTCTCCCAAGAGAAACTAACTACACTGTCATCCGATGAAATAGATATCACTGATGATTCTGGCAAGAAACGACTTAATTCCTGGCCAGCCTTAAGAGGAAGAATAAAACTATGATTCAAATTATGAGTAATGTCAGTTTCTACAAGTGAAAGTTTCCTTCCATCACTAGCAACCGTACGAATAATGTTGGGCTCTAATTCAAATAATATACCATTTAACTCGTACCGTGAACTATCGCGTGAGGCTGCAAACATAGTAAGATCAACAAGATTGGAAAGTACGTCTGAAGGAATTTCTATCCTAGATTTCTCTTTTACTGAAGGAAGCGAAGGAAACTCTTCTTCCGGAAGACCATAAAACCGGGCACTGGCCGAACCAGCAGTTATGTGCACATGATAGTTTTTCTTGACAACAAACTCAACTTCATCTGCATCAATCTCTTTGATAAAATCATACAACTTTTTGCTGTTAATGGATATTCCACCTGAACTATCAATCTTCGCAGGAACTATGACCTTCACACCAATATCCAGGTCTGTTGCAACTAATTTTATCTCTTTTCCATCGGCATTAATTAAAACATTGGACAAGACAGGTAAATTGGTACGAGGTGCGATAACACTCTGCGCAACTGTTAACCCACTTAACAATTCCTGTTTTTCAACAGAAAATTTCATCTCTTCCTCCTTTACTGTTATCTTACTTATACAATCTTAATACCGTCGTATTATTAATAAGCGCTGTGAATTTGTGGAAAACTTCCCAACATTTTTATTTTTTTATACATTATCAACAAGTTTTGATCTTGAATAAGTTGTGGAAAACCCCATATTTTCCCCACTATTGCTCCAGTTTTAGCATTATACGCTTAATTGTTTTGGATAACTCACTATCCTGTTCTAATAGTTTTTTTATCTTATTGTAGGAATGGAGTATTGTAGTATGATCCTTTCCTCCAAACGCAACACCTAACTCTGGAAGAGACATCTCTGTTAGTTCCCTCGCTAAATAGATAGAGACTTGGCGAGGAATCAGATATGTACGACTTCTTTTTTTGGCCTTTATATCTGCCACAGTTACCCCAAATTCTTCTGCTACACAATTTAGAATATCATTTAGAGTCAATTTACGCTTTACTGATACAACCATATCGCGCAATACTTCCTTAGCAAAGTCCAATGTTACTGTTTTCTTTTCTATAATTGAGAAAGCAATTACTCTTACCAATGCTCCTTCCAATTCCCTTATATTGGTTTTTATGTTTTCAGCGATAAATGTGATAACGTCTTCATTTACTTGAGTTTGCTCGTGTTCCAGTTTCTTTTTCAATATAGCAATGCGAGTTTCCAGATCAGGTGGTTGAATATCTGTGATTAAACCCCAACCAAATCTGGATATAAGCCTTTCTTCTAATGTAGATATTTCCTTAGGATGTCTGTCAGAAGATATAATTATTTGTTTATGCGCATCATATAAGGCATTAAATGTGTGGAAGAACTCTTCCTGAGTGGACTCTTTACCTCCAATAAATTGTATATCATCTATCAACAATATATCCACATTTCTGTATCGTTCACGAAAGGACTTTGTGGCTCGGTGTTGTATTGCCTCAATCAATTCGTTTGTGAATTGCTCGCTTGAGATATAACATACTTTTATGTTGGAATGATTTTCAATGGCATGATGGGCAATTGCCTGCATAAGGTGCGTTTTTCCAAGACCAACGCCGCCATATATGAATAAAGGGTTATATGCCTTGGCTGGGCTTTGGGCTACTGCCATAGATGCAGCGTAGGCAAATCTGTTAGATGGTCCAATAACAAAATTTTCAAAGCGGTATTTTGGGTTTAATCGCAAGTTTAATTGCTGAGATGCCTGTCGGGTAATGGTTTGGGATTCCGTAGATTTAAACAGATCCGGTGCCACCACAAAAGATAGGTCTACTTTGTCCATATTTGATTTTATCATGGCTGAACGGATGTTGGATTGAAAGTGCTCTTCAATCCATGACTTAAAAAAATTATCTGGAACCGCTACCTCTATACGGGAATCTGATGTTCTTATTACCTTAAGGGGCGAGAACCACGTCTTGTAAGACTGTTCGGGTAAATCCTGTTTTAAGTTTTCTAATACTTTATCCCACATAAAGATATGAACTTATTCAGAATAAATTCACCAAGTTTTACACAATATCAACAAGTTTTCCACAAAGTGAACGATGATATTATAACACAAAAATCACGAGTAGATTCAAGAATTAGAAATAATAAATTGTGAGCAAAATCTCTTCGCATCTCTCTTTCTTTTGTTAAAAAGAACCTTTACTATAAGATAACATCACCTGAATAAGTTATAAGTGAACTTTTGCTTTGACCCGTAACCGGAAAAATTATATAATACCAGCACTATGAAGAAGAATCTAAAACCGAAGAGCAATCTAAAGCGAAAACGAACCCATGGTTTCCTTAAGAGGATGTCCACGAGGGCTGGACAGAGTGTCCTCAAGAGGAGAAGGGCAAAGGGTAGACATCGCCTTACGGTGTAACCTTGACCCGATTGGGTATAATAAAGAAGGATAAAGAGATCGCCAGGTTAAAGTCTTCAGATCTGGCGAAAAAGGGTGGTTTTTATGTAAATTACGCCTATGATTCTTCTCACCCGGGTCAACTAATGGTGGCTATAAGGATAGGTCGGTGTCATCGCAAAGCAGTTGAAAGAAATAAATTCAGGCGTTGGATTAAAGAGATCCTGCGTTGGTGGTTAAAAGAAAGTGATTTTAAACATAGAAAGTTTGGTTTGAACCTTTTGGTAAGTGTGGGAGTTAAGGATAAATCGGTTAGTTTTTCCTATGTAAAGGAAACGCTGACAGAGATTTTGGATGATATAGTGAAGAGGTATGCTGAAGGTAATAAAACTCTTACTTAAACTATATCAATGGGTTATCTCGCCTTGGTTGGGACAACATTGTCGATATGTCCCTACGTGTTCAGAATATACCCTTCAGGCAATAGATATGTATGGGTGGAAAGGATTGTTAATAGGTATAAAGAGGATCTTGCGATGTCACCCTTGGGCAAAGGGTGGTTATGACCCTGTGAGGTAATATTATGGAGAAGCGGATAATAATAGCCTTTGTTCTATCGATGTTATTGGTGTCTATTTATAATGCGTTAGTTTTGGCCCCATTAAAAAAACAAGAATTATCTATCAAAACAAATCAAGACGATAGATCATCTGCGACGACAAAGAACGAAAATGCGAGAGATATTTTTCAGTTAGAAGATCTTCTCTCCCCAAAGGACATATCTTGGGATGAAGAGTTACCATTAGTAGATGGTAGTGCTCGTGTTTCAAAGAATGGCTTGTTTGCCGTACGGCAAAAGATCCCCTCAGCGAGTGAGGATGTCTACCTGACCTTTTCCCTACCATTGGCCTATGCTGCGCCAAATCCTTTGTCCTGGAAATGGCATGTTGACGGGAATGTTCTGAAAGCGGTTGCAAAGGGTGTGGATGGCCCAAGATGGGTGGTATGTGGATACCTTACCCATCCAAGGGGCCTTCCCAAACGGTACGCTAAATATTACGAGGGACTGGTGTTAAAAGAGTCTTCAGGACAGATCAAAAAAATGGCGCTGACAAAGATAAAGGGCAGCATAAAAGGGAAATTTAAGGCAGTAGGACTGTATAGTAAATATTACTTAACCTATCTGTGGATAGATGATGGACAGTTTGATGAGATCGAGGTGAAAGATGGGCATGAAGGTGCTCTGGTATTAGCAAGGTTGTTGCCTAAGGACGGAAAGGCAATGATAGGGATATACGCTGGGTTAGGACGACTGGAATTTATGAAAGGGGTACCAGATGCAGGGCGCGTAGTTAAACGGGGGGTTTTCTCTGGTATAACCCGTGTGTTGTGGGTAGTCTTAAGGTCTCTTTACCACCTGACCCACAATTGGGGATTATCTATCGTGTTTTTGGCAGTCTTGTTTTCTTTGGCCTTCTTGCCGCTTACTATCAAGAGTTACACCGCTATGAAGAAACTCCAGGCGATGCAGCCTGAAATGAAGGCCTTACAGGAAAAATACAAGGACGATCCGCAAAAGTTGAATCAAGAACTGGTGCTTTTGTATGCCAAGTATGGGGTAAATCCCCTTTCTGGGTGTTTGCCCCTTCTTCTGCAATTGCCTGTATTCTTTGCCCTTTACCCACTATTGTTAAATACCTATGAATTTAAAGGGGCATCGTTCCTTTGGATAAAAGACCTTTCTCGGCCGGATGTGGCCTTTTCCGTAGGTGGATTTGACATTCATTTGCTTCCTCTTATCGTTGTGGCGATTATGACGGTCCAGCAAAGGTTTTCCTCTTCTGGGCAGGCACAGCAAAATCAGGTGTTGATGTTGATCTTTCCTATTCTCTTTTTGTTTATTTTCTATAATATGCCCTCTGGTTTAGTCTTATTTTGGTTGGTAATGAGTCTCATAAATATTGCTCAGCAGGTATTTATTATTAAAAAGATAACGATTTAAGTGAGGGAGAAAGGTTAATAAAAACAAAACTAATAGAGAGGCACGGAGATAATGCCGATAGTTGCTATCGCCAACCAAAAAGGTGGTACAGGTAAGACCACCACAGCCGTGAATCTGGCTGCCTATTTGGCAAACTTTGGTAATAAGACTCTGTTGGTGGATGTTGATCCACAAGGAAATGCCACCAGCGGATTGGGACAACCAAAGGACCCTCCTACCCTCTATGAGGTTCTTTCTCAGAACTTCCCTCCCCGCTCAGCGCTTCGGAATATAAAAACAATTGAAAAATTATTTTTAATATCCTCGAATAATAACCTAACTGGTGTTGAGATAGAACTCGTTGGCGTACCCCGACGCGAATATAAGTTGTATGAACGGTTGAAGGAATTTTCGGGAGAATATGATGCTGTGATATTAGATTGTCCTCCATCGTTGAGTTTGTTGACCGTTATGGCGCTGACCTGTGCAGATAAGGTCTTGATACCGGTTCAGGCCGAGTTTTATGCCTTGGAAGGGCTGGCACAACTGGTAGAGACTATATCCTTGATTAGAGATCGGTTAAACCCTGCATTAGAGATCTTAGGTGTCTTGCTTACAATGGTTGATCAGAGGACAAATCTATCTGCATCTGTTGTTGATGAGGTCCGGTCCTATTTCAAGGAGAAGGTCTTCCGTACGGTAATTCCCCGTAACGTCCGCTTAGGAGAGGCCCCAAGCCACGGTTTGCCCATCTTTCTCTACGACCCGAATTCTTCAGGTGCGAAGGCCTATGGAGAGTTGGCTGTAGAGGTGGCCAATCGATTAGGCCTACAATTGAATTGATGTAACAATGTTCCACGTGGAACATTTCCAACGGGAAACATAGGTATCGGATATATTGTTCCACGTGGAACAATCCTCAAGAGAAGATGGAATCTCCAGTGAAAAATGTTCCACATGGAACATATAATTGGGCAAGGCACATGCGAAAGAAATGTTCCACGTGGAACATTGTAATTAAAGTCGCTTAATGTAGTTGTTGTTGGTAATAATTGCCGATAGTTTTCTCTGCTGCTCCTCCTTGAATTTCAAACATAATTACCAATTATTCTAATTGGATATATCAAGTTTATTGGTGTTGTTGCGAAAAATGTTCCACGTGGAACAATAATTATACCAATATGGTAGGGGCATCATTGTTTTTTTAGAAGGAATTGGTGTTCAAGAATAGTTTGTGGTAAAATAACAAAATGATAGGGATTTCAACAGTTCTAAGTACGTATAATTAGGAAAGGGATATGTCTTGTATGTTCCACGTGGAACAATGTGAATTTATCAGGAACATTATAATGTTCCACGTGAAACATTTTGTATTGTTGGGTTAAGTGGATACGTAGGGGAAATTGTTCCACGTGGAACATTCTTGTTTGCATGGGAGGCAAGACACGAAAGGGGGGTATATGGGCAAAAAGGCATTAGGGAGAGGGTTATCGGATCTATTAGGAGGGTCTTCTCCAGATGACTTGGTCGGTCATCCTTTGGTTCGAAATGTCCCTATAGATAGGGTTTCTCCTAATCCGTTCCAGCCGCGTACTGATTTTCCCGAGGAA
>Ga0256842_1002797_pt1 | contig 12103 bp, 22 predicted proteins | sample 4559240metaG_FD_185973 | JGI IMG/M metagenome (GOLD analysis project Ga0256842, IMG submission 185973) | Hydrothermal vent microbial communities from Guaymas Basin, Mexico - 4559-240 | ecosystem: Environmental > Aquatic > Marine > Hydrothermal vents | place: Mexico: Guaymas Basin | collected...
GCAAGGAGGCCTTTCCGGCGGTAGTAATCGATAAGGGGTTCGGTGTCCCGGCGGTAAACTTCGAGGCGGCGACGGATGGTCTCAGGTCTGTCGTCATCGCGCTGGATCAGCTTTGTCCCGCAGACATCGCATATCTCATCGTTCTTTGGGGGGTGGTAAAGCATGTTGTAAACAGCGCCGCATTTAGGGCAGACCCTGCGTGCCGAGAGCCGCTTAACTATCTCATCATCAGGAACGTCGAAAAGAACAACCTTCCTGAGCTCAAAGTTCAGCTTATCGAGGAGTTTATCGAAGGCCTCTGCCTGAGGAAGGGTCCTTGGGAAGCCGTCCATGATAACGGGATTCTCGCAATTCCTGAGGACGTCCTCGATAAGTCCGATCATGACGTCGTCCGGCACGAGTTCGCCCCTGTCCATGTAGGACTTTGCGAGTTTGCCCAGTTCCGTCCCTTTGCGGACGGCTTCCCTGAGGATATCGCCAGTGGATATATGTTTGAACCCGTATTCAGCCGATAGTTTCTGGGCCTGAGTGCCCTTACCGCTTCCCGGCGGACCGAGAAAAATAACGGCTATCCTCTCCATCCTCTGATCCTGCCCTTCTTCAAGAACCCTTCGTATTGCCTCATAACGAGGTGTGCCTCGACCTGCTGCATGAGCTCAAGGGCGACACCAACGATGATGAGGAGCCTTGTGCCGCCGAAATAGAACGGCACGTGTGCCCATTTCATGAGGTAATACGGCAGGATTGCTATCAACGCAAAGAATATGGCGCCGGGCAGAAGCACCCTCGCCATTATCCTGTCAATGTATTCCGCCGTCTGGTTGCCAGGCCTTATGCCGGGAATGAATCCGGAATAACGCTGAAGGTTGTCCGCTATCTCCTTGGGGTTCATGACAACTGCGGTGTAGAAATAAGCAAAGAATATGATTAATCCTGCGTAAATCAGATCGTAAATCAAGTTACCGGGCGCAAAGTATCTCGTCAGCGTTTCCGCCCATGGTGCGGAGACGAAACTCGAAACCGTTGCCGGGAAAGTCAACAGTGACTGAGCGAAGATGATCGGGATCACGCCCGCGGTGTTGACCGTTATCGGGAGATAAGTGGATTGTCCGCCGTAAATCTTTCTGCCTACAACCCTTTTGGCATACTGGATGGGTATCCTGCGTTGGGCCTCGGTCACAACTACGACAGCGGCGGTGGCTGCAAGGATAATCACGATCACAAGGAAGAAAGTCAACGGGCTGATTGCACCGCTCTTAAGGAGGTTGATGGTCTGCATGAATTCGTTGGGCACCGAGTCAAGGGTCCCGGCGAAGATTATCACCGATATGCCATTTCCTATGCCGTATTGGGTGATCTGCTCGCCAAGCCACATCAAGAAGATGCTGCCCGCCACAAGGCTGATTATTGTGAGGAAGTAGAATCCAAATCCGGGGTTGGGCACGACCGGCATTCCGCTCGGACTGGTAAGTCTGGAAAGGAAGATTGCCACACCCGTAGCCTGAATTGCTGCGATCACAACAGTCAGGTATCTGGAATACTGCTCGATCTTGCGCCGTCCGTGTTCGCCTTCTTTATGGAGCCGCTCAAGGGCCGGAACCGTGCTTGTCAGGAGCTGGAGGATAATCGAAGATGAGATGTAAGGCATTATGCCCACGCCGAAGATGGCGGCGCGGGAGAGCGCTCCACCGACGAACATATCGTATAGCCCAAAAGTGGTGGAGCGCATCTGCTGGAAGAACTCCATCAGCGCTCTGCCGTTAACGCCAGGAAGTGGGATATGTGTTCCGATTCGATAGACGGCGATGATAAGAAACGTGAACAGAATCTTTTTCTTAAGGTCCTGGATTTTCAGGACTGAACCGACGTTCTGGAGCATCATTTGGAAGCAACCTCCACGGTTCCACCGGCCGCCTGAATCAGCTCAATGGCCTTTTTGGAGGCGGCATCGACCTTAACCGTGAACTTCTTGCTCACACTCCCCTTCGCAAGCAGCTTAACGGGCTGATTCAGCTTTTTGATAAGCCCAGCTTTTCTCAAAGCCTCTCTGTCGATGACGGCATCGCTGTCGAATTTCTCCTCAAGCTGCCCCACGTTGACCACCTGATAGGTCACTTTGAAGATGTTGGTAAAGCCGCGCTTTGGCAGGCGACGGTAAAGCGGGAGCTGGCCGCCCTCGAAATACCTCGGCTTGGCGCCGCCGGAACGGGATTTCTGGCCTTTGTGGCCTCTGCCGGCGGTCTTGCCGAGACCCGAACCCGGGCCGCGTCCCACCCTTTTTCTCTTCTTTACAGCACCCGGATTGGGGCCGAGATTGGAAAGGTCAAACATCATTCACCCTCCTGTGCAAGCTGTTCCTCATCAATTTCCTCTACTTTCACCATGTAGTCCACGACGCGGATCATGCCACGGATCTGAGGCGTGTCTTCATGGATCACGGTATGCCCGATCTTCCTGAGTCCAAGGGCCTCAATCGTCCTTTTCGCCTTCTTGTTCTTTCCGATCTTACTCCTGGTCTGGGTTATTTTCAGATACTTCTTGCCTGCCACGACCATACCTCCTCATAACTGCTGAAAGTGGCAATCCCCTGAGTTTTGCGACTTTCTGGGGATCCTTAAGTTTCATCAGGCCGTCCATTGTGGCCTTCAGAAGGTTAACGGGATTGTTTGAGCCGAGCGATTTCGTGAGTGCGTTTTCGTAGCCCGCCGCCTCAAGGATCGCACGAACAGCCTGCGATGCAATGATACCGGTTCCGGGTGCCGCGGGTTTCAGGAGCACACGTGATGCGCCCATCTCGCCGACAACCTCATGAGGCAATGTTCCGTTGATTATGGTCACGTTCACCATGTTCTTTCTGGCCTGAGCAATGGCCTTGCGGATGGCGTCCGGGGTCTCGGAGGCCTTGCCGTGGCCAATGCCAACGCGCCCTTTGCCATCTCCGACCACGACCCATGCCGAGAGCCTGAACCTACGACCGCCTTTGGTCACTTTGGTGACTCTTTTAATCGTGACAACCGTTTCGATGAGGTCACTGACGCCTTCGTTTCTTCTTGGATTCATCATGTTGGTTTCCTCCGATTAAAACTTGAGACCCGCCTCACGAGCGGCATCAGCAAGTGCTTTAACTCTGCCGTGATACTTGTAGCCCGACCTATCGAAAGCCACCTTCTCGATTCCAAGTTTCTTTGCGCGTTCAGCGATGAGCTTGCCGACGAGTTTGGCCTTCTCGATCTTGCCTTTCACCTGTGCCACCTGTTCACGGATCTCCGGAGAAAGCGTTGATGCGCCTGTGAGCGTCCTTGCCGGGCCGATCGGCGGGTCGATGACTATCTGGGCGTAGATGTGCTTCAGGCTCTTGTAAACCGTGAGTCTCGGGCGTTCCTGTGTACCAATAACCTTTTTGCGCACTCTCAGGTGCCTTCTTTTACGTCTCTCGACCTTTTTCTTTCTATCCATCTGGTTTTATCCTCCTTCGTTATGCCTTGACACCGGCCTTACCGGCCTTGTAGAGCACACGCTCACCGGCGTAGCGCAAGCCTTTACCCTTGTATGGGTCTGGAGGTTTGATCTTGCGAATCTCTGCTGCCACCTGTCCGACACGCTGTTTGTCGATTCCGGAAACGATTATGTCGTATTGTTTCTCCTCGTTCTTGCCGCCGACTATGCCGCGAGGTGAGGACTTGACCTCAACCTTAACATCGTCCGGTATCGGGTAGATCACATCGTGCGAAAAGCCCACCTTAAGGACGAGATTCTTCCCGTCGATGCTGGCCCTGTAACCGGTTCCGTAGAGTTCCACGACCTTCTGAAAGCCCTTTGTCACGCCTTCGATCATGTTGGCAATGATCTGGCGCGTGGTGCCGTGGAGTGCACGGTGAAATTTCCTGTCTGAAGGCCTTTTAACGGTCACAAAGCCGTCTGAGATCTCAATTGTCATGTCTTTGTGATGGGCAAACTCCAGTTGCCCTTTCGGCCCCTTAACTTTGATGACGCCGTTTTCATATTTGACTTCAACGCCCTGAGGGATTGGTATCGGTTTTTTCCCTATTCTTGACATATCAAGCCACCTCCCTGCTACACAACGTAGAGCAGGTATTCGCCGCCAATGCCCAATCTTCTGGCCTCACGGTCCGTTATCAGGCCCTTGGAAGTTGAGATAATGGCAACACCTATGCCGTTAGCCACCCACGGGATTTCCTTTTTGTTAACGTAAATCCTGCGTCCGGGCTTTGAGACTTTCTGGATGTCGGTAATGAGCGGGTTGCCTTCGTCGTCGTATTTCAGGAAAACTATGATCTTCTGCTTCACGCCTTCGCCCTCAACCTTGTATCCTTCGATGTAGCCTTCCCTTTTGAGTATCTTGAGGATTTCGAGCTTCAAATTGGATTTGGGCACCACCTCAACCGTCTCCTTGTGTGCCCTGACAGCATTCCGAATTCTGGTGATCATGTCAGCAATTGGGTCTGTCATCATGGTTCAATTACCTCCTACCAGCTTGCCTTTTTGACACCCGGCAGTTCACCTTTGAGTGCCAGTTCTCTGAAGCAGATTCTGCAAAGTCCGAATTTCCGGATGTAGCCTCTGGGCCTGCCGCACCGTTTGCAGCGATTGCGCTCTCTAACTTTAAATTTCGGCGGGTGTTTGGGATAAAGTTTTGCTTTCCTTGCCATCTTTGATTTACCTCCTCTCAAACGGGAAGCCGAACTCCTCAAGGAGCCTCATGGCTTCCTCGTCAGTCTCGGCAGTGGTGACGATGTTGATATCCATGCCGAAGACCTTTTTGACCTTGTCGATCTCGATTTCCGGAAAGATCGTGTGCTCGGTAACGCCGAAGTTGTAGTTGCCCCTGCCATCGAAGGAATCCCTCGGCAGACCGCGGAAGTCACGGACGCGCGGGAGTGCGAAGTTGATCAGCCTATCAAGGAAATCGTGCGCCATCCTGCCGCGCAATGTGACCTTGACGCCGATGGGCATGCCCTTACGGAGGTGGAAACCAGCCACCGACTTACGGGCACGCCTGAGAACCGGCTTCTGTCCGGTTATCATGGCAAGGTCTTCGGAAATGACATCCAGAATTTTCGGATCCTGAATGGCGTCACCGGTTGTGACGTTTATCACGATCTTTTCGATCCTGGGCACCTGCATTATGTTTTTGTAACCCAGTTCCTTCATCAACTTTGGGCGAATCCTCTCGCGGTATTCTTTAAGCAGCCTTGACATCGCTGATCACTCCTCCACACTTTTTGCAAACCCTGAGTTTGTCGCCGGTTTCGGTGATTTTGAAACCGACTCTCGTGGGTTCGCCGCAGTTCGGGCATATCAACATCACGTTCGAGACGTGGATCGGGGCGGCCATCTCGATGATACCGGAGGGCTGTGCCTGACTCCTCGCGCGCATGTGGCGCTTCACGATGTTGACGCCTTCCACAATAACGCGGTTCTCACGGGGCAGAACCTTCGTAACTTTCCCGGTCTTGCCTTTGTCCTTGCCAGCAATAACGAGCACAAGATCCCCTTTTCTGATTTTCGCTGCCATTTAGACCACCTCCGGAGCAAGTGAGACGATTTTCATGAATTTTTTGTCCCTGAGTTCCCTTGCGACTGGTCCGAAAACGCGCGTGCCTCTGGGCTCGTTCCTCTCGTCGATTATCACAGCGGCATTGTCATCGAATTTGATGTAAGTCCCGTCCTTACGACGAATTTCCTTTTTCGTTCTGACCACAACGGCCCTGACGACATCGCCTTTTTTGATGGGCATGCCCGGAGCCGCCTCTTTCACGCTGGCGACAACGATGTCGCCCACACGGGCGTATTTGCGCTTAAAACCGCCCATGATGTGAATGATCATGATTTCCTGAGCGCCGGTGTTGTCCGCTACCTTAAGTCGCGAATAATCCTGAACCATTTTTATTCCTCCTCGAGTCTCTTGGCGCGCCTGAGGATCTCAACGATCCTCCATCTCTTAAGTTTAGAAAGAGGCCTTGTTTCCACGATACGAACAAGATCGCCCTCGCGAGCCTCGTTCCTCTCATCGTGGGCATAGAACTTCTTTCTGCGGCGGATGTATTTCTTGTATTTCGGATGCTGCATCAGGTTTTCCACCACGATAACGCGGGTCTTGTCCATCTTATCGGAAACGACTATGCCCACACGTTCCTTTCTGTGCGTTTTCCTCTCGCTCATGATTCAGCCTCCAGTTCCCTCTCCCTCAAAATTGTGAGGATTCGGGCAATGTCCTTCTTCACCAAACCAAACTGATGAGGGTTTCCCAATTTGTTCTGAGCCTTAGCAAGTCGCAGCTGAAAGAGCTGGTCTTTGAGTTCCCTGAGTTTCGCCTGAAGCTCCTCGTTGGTCATCTCGCGAAGTTCCCTCGCTTTCATACTCCGCCCTCCTTGATGGACACGAATCTGGTCTTTATGGGCAGTTTGAACGATGCGCGCCTGAACGCCTCGCGTGCAGCCTCCTCAGGAACACCTGCGAGCTCGAAGAGTATCCTTCCGGGTTTCACGACTGCCACCCAGTGATCGACGTTTCCCTTACCTTTACCCATACGGGTTTCAGCGGGTTTCTTCGTCACGGGTTTATCGGGAAACACACGTATCCAGAGTTTGCCGCCCTTTTTCAGGTATCTTGTGATGGTCATACGGGCAGCCTCGATCTGGTTAGCCGTGATCCAGGCAGGCTCCATGGCCTTGAGCCCGTATTCCCCAAAAGCTATGTAATGGCCAGCAGTGGCCTTTCCTTTTCTGCGCCCTCTGTGTTGTTTGCGATATTTTGTCCTTTTGGGCATCAACATGGCTTAGATAACCTCCTCTTCCTCCTCGCCGCCTTTCGGCTTGAGGATATCGCCCTTGTAGATCCAGACCTTGACGCCGATGGTTCCGTATTTCGTCACAGCTGTGGCCTCAGCGTAGTCGATGTCAGCACGAATGGTCTGCAGGGGCACTCTGCCCTGATGATACCACTCTTTCCTTGCGATTTCTGCGCCTCCGAGACGTCCCTTACACTGGACTTTGATGCCCTTTGCGCCGGCACGCATGGCCATATCCACGGCCCTCTTCATCGCGCGCCTGTGGGACACACGCTGCTCGATCCTCGATGCGATATTCTGAGCTACCAGTTCAGCGTCGGTCTCCGGAACTCTGACCTCATTGACATTTATCTGGATATCTTTTTTGCCGATAAGTTTGACAAGTTCTCTTCTGAGGCTTTCGACCTCCTGGCCACGTCTTCCGATCACAAGGCCCGGGCGCGAGGTATGGATGTTGACGCTGATCTTGTCAGCGGCCCTGTCGATGATGATCTTCGAAATCCCCGCGTCCCTGAACCTTTTGCGGATGTAATCCCTGATTTTCAGGTCTTCCTGAAGCAGTTTTGCGTAGTTTTTGCCAGACGCGAACCAGTGAGCCGCCCAGTCCTTGTTAACACCAACCCTTAAGCCAATTGGATGAACTTTCTGACCCATGTTTACCTCCTATCGGATACCTCAACGGTCAAATGGGAGAGCCTTCTGCGGATCATCACGGCTCTTCCACGCCATGCAGGACGCCATCTCTTGAGTATCGGACCGCGATCGACTTTGATCAGACTCACAAACACCTCATCTTTCGGCAGCGCCTCGTTTCCAGCCTTCTGTTCGTAGGAGTTGTAGGCATTCCTCAGCGTCTTAAGCACCATGGTTCCGATCTTCTTTTTGGGCAACAGGGTCAGGATGGCTTCGGCCTCAGCCACGGTTTTACCCCTGACAAGGTCCAGCACAGGTTTGACCTTTTTGGGCGAAACTCTCAGATACTTTGAAATAGCTCTGCCCTCCATGATCACCTCACCTTTCCTTTGCCAGCGACTTTCTGACCCTTGTGGCCTCTGAACGTGCGTGTAAGAGCGAATTCGCCGAGCTTGTGTCCGACCATATCCTGTGTGATGTAAACCGGAATGAACTTGTGTCCGTTGTGAATGGCGATAGTATGACCGATAAATTCAGGTGTAATCGTAGAACGGCGAGAATAGGTCTTGATGACCCGCTTCTCTCCGGTTTTGTTCATCTCAATGATCCGTTTCAAGAGCTTCGGATCAACATAAGGTCCCTTTTTAATGGATCTTCCCATTACCGCTCACCTCCGCCTATTTCCTCTTCTTCCTGCTTCTTCTCTTCACGATAAATCTATCGGAAGGCTTCCTCTTCTTTCTGGTCTTCTTGCCCTTTGCGATGAGGCCCCACGGGCTTGCCGGCGGTCTTCCACCCTTACTACGTCCCTCACCGCCACCGAGCGGGTGGTCGCACGGGTTCATCGCCACACCGCGCACATGTCCGCGCCTGCCGAGCCATCTTGTGCGGCCAGCCTTACCGATCACCACGTTTTCGTGATCAGGGTTGGAAACCTTGCCGAGCGTAGCCATGCATTTGAGGTTGATAAGCCTCACTTCGCCGGACGGCAACTGAACGTGAGCGTAATTGCCTTCTTTGGAAAGTATCACGGCGGAGGTTCCAGCGGAACGAACCAGCTGTCCACCTTTGCCCGGAACGAGCTCAATGTTATGGATTTCCATGCCCTCAGGGATCAAAGCGAGGGGCATGGCATTGCCGATTTTGATTTCAGGCTCTTCTGCTTCCAGATTGTAGGAAACGATCGTATCGCCAACCTGAAGCCCGTCGGGAGCTATGATGTAACGTTTTTCGCCGTCAGCATAGGCAACCAGAGCGATGAAAGCTGACCTGTTGGGGTCATATTCGATGGATTTGACCTTAGCCGGAACGCCGAATTTCTCCCGCCTGAAATCGATTATCCTGTAAAGCCTTTTGTGTCCGCCGCCGCGAAATCTGACCGTTATCCTGCCGTGAGCGTTTCGGCCGCCGGATTTCTTTATCGGCTCGGTAAGCGACTTCTCAGGCTCGGTCTTTGTTATCACTGATTTGTAATCGACAACGGTCATGTAGCGCCTTGAGGGCGTATAGGGTTTGTATGTTTTGATTCCCATGATGATCACACTCCTTCAAAGAGCGGGATAGTCTCGCCCTTTCTCAAGCGGACTATCGCCTTCTTCCATGCCCTTGTTTTGCCGGGCGCCCTTCTCAGTCTTTTCGGCTTCGGTTTCACGTTGATGATCTGCACTTTCTCCACGTTCACCCTGAAAAGCTCTTCGATGGCCTTCTTCACTTCCACCTTGTTGGCGTCCCTGGCGACCTCGAACACGTATTGGTTGTTCTCGGCCTGAAGCCTGTAGGTCTTCTCGGTCAGAACCGGTCTGATGATTATGTCTCTCGGGTCCCTCATGACAACCTCTCCTTGAGTTTTTCGACTGCATTTTTGTCGAGGACGACGTATTCGCTGTTGAGGACATCCAGTGTGTTGACGTCTTTTGCGAGTCTCGTTTCCACCTTCGGGATGTTCCTGCTCGAAAGGTAGAGGTTCCTGTTGTATTCGCCGGGGACAACAACCACTTTCTTGCCTTCGAGACCGACAGCGGAGAGCAGCTGAACCATGGATTTGGTTTTCGGCTCAGGGAACTCAAAGCCTTCAAAGACCAGCACGCGATTTTCGAGTGCCCTGTCCGAGAGAGCCATCTTGAAAGCGAGCCGTTTCACCTTTTTAGGCACCTGATAGGAGTAATCGCGAGGCCGGGGGCCATGCGCCTTTCCGCCTTTGACGAATATCGGCGCTCCACGATCGCCGTGCCTTGCTCTGCCAAGTCCCTTCTGAGGCCATATCTTTCTGCCGGAATAAGAAACTTCCGCTCTGGTCTTCGCCTTATGAGTTCCAGCCCTGCGGTTGGCGAGATACATCTTTACCACTTCCCAGAGGATGTGGCGCTTCGGTTTCACGCCGAAAATCTCATCGGGAAGCTCTATCTCGCCAATCCGTTCACCGGTCGGGGAGTAAAGCGGTGCTTTCATAATCTTTTACCCTCCCTGGGGTTAGCCTTTTTAACCAACACGATAGCGCCTCTGGCACCCGGAACCGAACCCTTCACGAGGATGATGTTGCGTTCGGGATACACTTTCACGATCTGGAGGTTCTTGACGGTAACCTTTTCGTTGCCCATGTGTCCGGCCATTTTCTTACCTTTCCAGACTCTCCCGGGATCAGTGTGCTGTCCGATAGAACCGGGTCTCCTGTGGAATTTCGAGCCGTGGGTTTTGGGTCCACCGGCGAATCCCCATCTCTTGACGACGCCCTGGAATCCTCTTCCCTTTGATCTGCCTGTCACATCCACTTTTTCGCCATCCTGAAAGACATCCGTAACCTTTATCTGGCTTCCGGTCTGGAATTTGCCAAGCTCCGACGGGTCCACACGGAATTCCGCTATTTTGAGGGCGGGCAATTTGATGCCCTTCTCAGCGAGGGCACGATACAGTTCCGCCCCTTTCTTCTGTTTTAGCTCCTCGATTTCCTTCTCGTCGAGGAGCACCTTCAGTATTTCGAAAAGCTGAGGTCTGTTGAGCTTTTTGGGCGCAACTTCCCCGAATCCCAATTTCAAAGCTGCATAACCGTCCCTGTCAGGCGTCTTCTCCCCCAGGACGGTGCAGGGGCCGACTTCAATGACGGTAACAGCCGTCATCGAGCCGTCTTCGGTAGGGATCTGGGTCATCCCCAGCTTTCTACCAATCAGTCCCATCATGATATTTCAGCTCCTTTGTTTCCTCTTTCCGATAATCCGGTTCGTCATCCGGTTTTCGCCGAACAACGAACTACACCACCTTGATCTCCACCTCGACGCCTGCTGGCAGGTCGAGGCGAGACAGCTTATCGATCGTCTCCTGCGTTGGTTTCCTGATCTCGATCAGCCTTTTGTGGACGGTAAGCTCAAACTGTTCCTGTGACCTCTTGTGCACGTGAGGAGAACGGATCACAGAGAACAGCGTCCTTTTTGTGGGCAGAGGTATCGGCCCCGACACCTCTGCCCCGGTAAGTTTCGCCGTCAAAGCGATTCTTTTGGCTGATCTGTCGATCAACGCAGGATCGAATGCCTTGAGTTTGATCCTGATTTTGCCTTCTATCGCCATGGCAATTACTCTATGATGTCTGTGACGACACCTGCGCCGACCGTGCGTCCGCCTTCACGAATAGCGAATCTCAGCTCTTTCTCGATAGCCACAGGGTAGATCAGCTCGACCTCAAGGTTCACGTGGTCGCCCGGCATGACCATTTCCTGGCCCTCAGGCAGCTTGATGGTGCCGGTAACGTCGGTGGTTCTGAAGTAGAACTGCGGACGATAACCGTTGAAGAACGGAGTATGACGTCCGCCTTCCTCTTTCTTCAGCACGTAAACCTGAGCGCGGAATTTCTTGTGCGGGTGGATGGAGCCGGGTTTGGCGACAACCATGCCGCGCTCGACCTCATCTTTCTTCACGCCGCGCAGGAGGATACCGACGTTATCGCCCGGCAGAGCCTCGTCGAGGATCTTACGGAACATCTCGATTGAGGTAGCGACGGTTCTGATGGGCTTGTCTCTGAATCCGACGATCTCCACTTCCTCACCCGGAGTAAGTTTGCCGCGCTCAACACGGCCGGTGACCACCGTTCCACGACCGGTGATGGAGAAGACGTCCTCGATTGCCATCAGGAACGGCTTATCGACGTCGCGAACAGGATCAGGGATGTAGTTGTCAAGCGCATCAAGGAGTTCCTGAATGGGCTTATACCACTCGCAATTCGGATCATCGCCGCACTCCTCAACGGCCTTGAGGGCGGAACCCTTGATGACGGGCACTTCGTCACCAGGGAACTCATATTCGTTCAGAAGGTCGCGAACTTCCATCTCAACGAGGTCGATAATCTCAGGATCATCGACCATATCGGTCTTGTTGATGAAGACGACGATGTAAGGCACGTTCACCTGACGGGCGAGCAGCACGTGCTCACGTGTCTGCGGCATGACGGAGTCGGTAGCGGCAACCACGAGGATAGCGCCGTCCATCTGAGCGGCACCGGTGATCATGTTTTTGATGTAGTCAGCGTGACCGGGGCAGTCGATGTGTGCGTAGTGGCGTTTCTCGGTCTCATACTCGATGTGTGCGAGCTGGATCGTCACGCCACGAGCTTTTTCCTCAGGCGCCTTGTCGATCTGATCGTAAGGCACATACTCAGCCAGTCCCTTCAGGGAC
>Ga0256842_1002798_pt1 | contig 12101 bp, 14 predicted proteins | sample 4559240metaG_FD_185973 | JGI IMG/M metagenome (GOLD analysis project Ga0256842, IMG submission 185973) | Hydrothermal vent microbial communities from Guaymas Basin, Mexico - 4559-240 | ecosystem: Environmental > Aquatic > Marine > Hydrothermal vents | place: Mexico: Guaymas Basin | collected...
ACTTATGAAGAACTTCAACAAGAGTTAGAAAAGCTACAAGAAAACCTCAAAGAGCAAGAAGAAGAACTTCAACAGGCAAAGCAGGAGCTAGAAGAGGATGTTTTGCATGAGGAGTATGAAGAGGCAACAGCAGACTATGAAACATTTCAAAAGAACTATAAATATGTAAAAGAGCAGCAGGAAGAGAGTTTTGAGCTGAGTGCTGCTGAAAAAAAAGAGTTAAAAATATTGTGGAAAAAAGCAAGTAGGCTATGCCACCCAGATATAGTAGATAAAGAGCTCAAAGAACAAGCGAACACAGTAATGCAACAACTTAATGAATCCTATGCCAAAAAAGATATAGAGGCTATAAAAAAGATCTATGCAGGTCTTAAAAATGGTACGCTACTTGAAGTGGAGTATAATAAAATAGAGAATAAAAAAGTATTAAAAGCAAAGATAAAAGAGCTCAAAGTTACTTTAAAACAACTACAAAAAGAGTCAGAAGAGATAGAACAAGATGAAACTTTTCAAACAATACAGCAAATAGATGATTGGGATGAATACTTTACAAAACTTAAAACAGAGCTTGAAAAAGAGCTAAATCAGTTAGAGGTGTCTTTAAATGAAGAAGATACCAAAGAGGAACTAACTCTCAAACAAGAAGTAAAACAAACTCTTTTCAACCATGAAGTAGAAGAAGTAGATGAAGCAAATAATCCACTGTATGATATCTCAAACATCTCTTTTGAAAAGATAAGACGATACTATAACAACTTACTTAAAAATAATACAGCAGATATAATGGCACAAGAGTTTAGCGAAAATGCAAAGCTTTACAAAGCTCTAGTATATGATACGCTTGAACAGTTTATGTATGATCTTACATATAATGAACTCAGTATCATTGACTGGGGATGCTCTCAGGGTATGGGTAGCGCACTGGTTCTTGACTACATCAAAGAAAAACAACTCAACATAAAAGTAACACAAGTTATCCTCATAGATGATGACAAAAAAGCACTCAGCAGAGCCAAACTCCATGCCGATGTTTTGAAGCAAAATGAGTTAGATATAATAACTATAGATGTAAATAAGAATATAGAGAAACTCAATGAAGTGAAAAATGGTTTTGCTCTTAACCTTTTTGTAAATGAGAAAGATATAGTTGATCTAAGAAAGGTTAATCTTGAGGAGTTTGTGGATGATTATTTTATCTGTGTGTCTAATAAAAATGGGGAATTTGTAAATGATATATTTAACAAATTTTCTATAGAGGTAAAACAAAGAATCTTAACAGATAGAAAAACAAAAATTGGTCGATTTCAGAAATATGAGAAGATATTTCAAGTTACAGGTATAATACTAGAAATTGATAACGATGATATACCATTTTAGGTGATTGGGGAGTAATGATATGGGGAAATTTCAGTTTTGGCTACCAACAAAATTAACAAGACAGCAAGCAAGAGCTGTTGATTCAGACAGGGCTATATTTTTGACAGGTGTTCCAGGGACTGGAAAAACTGTTGTATCTATTTTTAAACTTCGTCGATCAAAAAAGATGGGAAAAAAATCTATACTCTTTACTTATGGAAAACTACTAAAAAAAACTATTATAGAAAAATTAGTAGGTGATGAGGAAGTAGACAACATCCATAACTGGCTTTGGAATCTTCAAGAGAAGCATAGAGAATATTTAGAAGTATTACTGTCTGATGAAAATATAAAAAATACTATAGAAGTTTTGAAATCAAAAAATATTTGGTATGATGAGATTTTGGTAGATGAAGGGCAAGATTTGTCCATCAACACTTACAAACTCTTATCCGCTCTTACAGACAAACTCTCTATCAGTGCTGATCAGGCACAGCAGATAAATAATGGAAAAAATGCCAGCGATGAAGATGAGATAAAACAGCTTTTGCCAAACCTAAGAGAGTATGAGTTGGATGAGATATTTAGAAGTTCTTATGAACTATATGTTTTTGCCATACAGTTTGTTCTAAACAATGCACGAGCTCATAATCCTTCATTGCTTGAGAGACTCAAAAAAAACAACTCTGGAGCAGACAAGCCTTATGTCTATCTAGTTCAAAACCTTGATGCTATGTATGAGACCATACGAGACATCATAGATGAAAATCCAACAGATAATATAGGGATACTTTTTGAAGAGATGCTCCCAATAGATCAGTTTGCTGCTGAATTACGAAAAGATTATGAATTAAGTACATACCATAGTATTCAAAAAGTTGTGCCAAGTGAGTTAAAAAACATTCTCATAACTACATTTAAATCTGCTAAGGGAGTAGAATTTGATATAGTGATCATCCCACATATTCAAGGAAGTAGGGTTACAAATGAAGAATATTATGTTGGAGTAACAAGAGCAAAGTATCAGGTTCATTTTTTAGCTATTGGCGATATGCCAGAGATAATAAAAGATTTTAATGAAGATAGCTATAAGCTTATAGATGAAAAGGATTAAAATGGAACAGCAATCATTACTAGAAACAGTTCAGCCAAATAAACCAGAGAACCATAAATATCTTTTACAAATAAATAGAATAAAGATGCAAGATTATGTGCAGCGTGGCTTAATCGTTGCAGATAGATACCTGAGTGATGAATGTGAAAACGATATACAATCAAAAAATACAGATTATTTGTTTGTAAGTGATGGCTATATACCCAAACTTAATGAACAACAAATACTTCTTGAACTTATATTTACAGAGAAAGAAAAAGAACAGTTGATTCAAGTAGATGAACTCTGTTATTTTGATTTTCCTTTGCCAATTAGCAGAATAAAAAAGATTTACACTCATTCTAAAGAGATTTCAAAAGCGATACATGTAGATATGAAGGTTATGGAGAAAGGTTTTTTACCTTTGAGCATTTTTGATGAGTACAGAAAAAGAAAAAATATAGTTTTTCAAGAAACAATTTACAAACAACTAGAAAACAGAGATGAAGAACCTAGAAACTACGGAGAAAAGATAAATCATTTCAACAAGAGAATGGGGATGTTTGCATATGTCAAAAATGTAAATATCTACTATGCAAATAAAACTAACATTATCTCAAACTACTCTACAAACTACTTCTCAATGCTCTCATTTTTGTTAAAAGATAAACTTGTAGATGATGAGTTTAGAGAACTATCGATTCTCAATAAACATCCAAAATTTAAAGAACTTTTGTTCTCAAAAAAACAAATAGATGAAGAGTTTATGAAAGAGATAGCAGATGATATAGAAGATATAAAGCTAAAAGAGATATTTAATGGATTTTTTAAACCAAATAAAACTTCAGATACACTCCAAAAGCTTTTAGAAGCTCAATACTATTTATATTATTATATTGGTTTAATCTACTATTTTAGATTTAAAAATAGTAATAAAAAAGATAATATAAAACAGGCCATTGACACTATAATCCCTCAAGAGTTGGCTGAAACTGTTTTAGCTTTACTTGGTATATATTTTGGTTATGAGAGTTTACGACCGAATGATGAGATAGATTTAGAAGATGAGTATTTTAGAGAGTTGTTTGGCACTTGTAACATTAAATTTACACTGGAAAGTAAACTTGATTACATAACCATAGAGAGCATTTACAGATACTCTTTTTATGATGAAAAAGAGGGACATGAGTTTGAATACCTTACATATCCCAAAAAACCAAAACCTATGAAATTGCCAAATAAAAAGAAGTTCACACAGTGGTATAAAGTTGTTGATAAAAAAGAGTACTTTGATGCAGAGTATATCTGCATAAAGAAAAGAGATAAAAAAGAGTACATTGAAACAACACTACAAAAGTATGGTGATGAGATAGTTTTTTCAAAACATTATTTGAGTGTATTTGTCTCAAAATATTTTCAATCTTTAATCTCCTATGATAAAAATGGTGAACCATGTAAACCGTATTGCAAAGTAGATGAATTTAAAGAAGTAATTCTTCAAAAAACAGAAAAAATTGATGAACTTTTAGAAGCTTTTAGTATGGATAAGAAATAGTGTTTAGTTTTTCAGAGTTTTTAGAAAACATAAGAAATATAACAGATGCAAAAAAGTTTTCTACTTATATAGAAAGTTCTTTTGAAGAGCTTGAAGCATTCTTTTTAACACTTAATACCACTCAACTAAAAGAGTTAAAGTTTGATTTTGAAGATTTGCTTTATGACCTTATAGACAACAAACTTATAAAAGAGAAAAACAGCACTTATGTTGATGCTTTTTTAATTTTACTCGCGGAGCAGTTTGAACAGGCAAACCTTATAAGTGCCATAAAACTTATCTATGAATATCTACCAGAATCATCTCTCAAATACAGACTAGAAGCTGCTATGCTTTATCTAAGAGTAAATGACATCTCTACGCAATACCATAAAAGATTTGTAGATATTTTAAATCTTATAGAAAAAGCAAAAGAGTTTGAAGAGTGTGAGTACAGGATTATCAAAAGCACCCTTAACTACTTTTTAACTGCAATGGAACAGTTCTCAAGGGTAAAAAATCAAGAACTATCTCAAAACTTTATAAACCTTTTTGTGGAAAATAAAAACAGATATGAGATTTTGAATAACCCGTTTATTGTAGATGTTGTTCAAAAAGTAAATATAGGCAATTATGCAGACATTATTAAAAACATTTATAGTCAAATAGATAAGTTTTCTACATCAAATATAGAGTGCAATGTTTTACCAACAAGTTCAAGCTCTTTCATTGAAACAAGTGACTATGCAAGCAAACTGTACAGTTTAAATACTCCAAATTTTAAAAATATTCTTCAAATCTCTTTTGATTATATTCAAGCTATTGGAGATCCACAGATTCTACATACACAACTCAATCAGGGTGTTAAAATCATAGATGATGAAAAACTGCTCTATAAGTATATGGTCGCATATGGCTACATGCATAAAGCAAAACTTTATGCATCATTTGAAAGGCTTCTTGCAAGCCTAAACAATATAACAATTAATGTTATAGATTGGGGGTGTGGACAGGCACTTGCTACGATGCTTCTCATAGAGTATATAAGAGAACATAATTTAGATATAAATATAGAAAATATAATACTAATTGAGCCATCAAAACTCGCTATTGGTCGTGGTTTAGTCCATATAGATGTCCTCAAACAAAAAAAGTATAACATCAAACCTCTCAATGTAGATTTAGACTGTGTTAAAAACAAAGATGTTGCATTTGAAGATAAAAATATTGTTTTACATTTGTTTTCAAACATACTTGATGTAGAGTTTTTTCAGTTAAATACATCTTTTTTTGAAAAAATATCTAAAAATATTCAAAGTGATAACTATTTTGTTTGCGTAAGTCCAAATATAAATGCAAAAAGAAACAGTCGTTTAGATAGGTTTTACAAATATTTTGATGAAAGTTTTAATACGGAACTGATCTCTTCAAGGGATGATAAAGCTGAAAAATATACCAGATATGAAAAAATATTTAAAGTTAAATATATTCAGGAAAAAGAGGTAATAGAAACACGAGAAGTTATTAGTCACTACCATGTTGATATTTATACCAAACTTGAAAACTATGCTGATTTGATAGAGCCTACGCTTAATACAAAAAGGCTTAAAGAAAATATAGAGGATGATCCAGATTATGTCATCTTTAAAATTAGAAAAGTTGCAGAGATAATAACATCGAAAATTTTTATGGATCATGGTGGAGAAGATGAAAACAGAGTCTCTCAAAATGACAAAATACGATATCTTAGTTTTGAGAAAAAGATACTCAGCAGAAAAGCACAAAGCCATTTGCATACTATACGGACGATAGGAAATATCGGAACCCACGAACATATAGAAAATCCTGCAAAAATGTTAAAAGATGATGCATATTTCTTAGCTACAGCACTTACTTTGCTTATAGAAGACCTTCAAGAGCATAATTTAGTTTAAATAGTTCCAAAGAGACAATACTTGTCTATCACTTCCTTTATAATTATACAAATATAAAGGAAGTTTTTATGTCTATCAATGAAATTCACAACCAAAAAATTTTAGAATTTATATATACAAATAAATGTGATTTATCTAATGCCAATCTAAGTGAACTTAATGCTAATTTATTTAATTTTAAAAATATTGAAGAACTTATATTATCAGATAATAAACTAACTACAATTTCAAAAGAGATTAAAAAACTCAATAATTTAAAATGGTTGGTTCTTTCTGACAATAAACTTGAGGAAATTCCTGCAATAATTTCTCAATTAAATACATTAGAGGGGTTGTTTTTGTCTGGAAATAATCTTAAAAAATTGCCAAAAAAAATCATTAAACTTCAAAAATTAAAATGGCTATCTCTAAGTGATAATCCTAATTTAGAATTGAATGCTGAACAAAAATCTTGGTTAAAAAATCTTCAAGAAAATGGGTGCAAAATTCTATATTCAGAATCTTCTTTAAAATAAATAAATAAAACATAGACATAATACGACCATAATATTTCATATACTGCTATTATCAAAACAAAAAGGATAGCAGATGAAAGTTACAGTACACGCAGCACAACGGTTTTTAGAAAGAGTCATGCAAAAATCCACCTATACATACAGAGATGTAAATTTTTCTATAAGATACTTGGAAAAACTGCTTCAAAATGTTGTGGTTTCATCCTATGCAAAACCATTTGTTCTCCCCGGGTTTGAAAATTACAAAGCAATTTATAGAGCAAATACACTCATTACTATCATTCAAAAAGAAGAAGTACATGTTTAATAAAACGAAAAAAACTTTGACAAAGAGATCAGCAAGTTTGCTCATGCAAAAATACTTAAAGGCAAAACATGATAACTAGAGCATACCAAATAATAATAGATTTTTTTGCAATTATAGATAAAACGTTATATGAAAAATCATTAAAAGATGGCAACACTCTGCAATATTATTTGTGGTTAAAAAAAGGCTACAACGCTTTGACTATTGATGATTTATATACAATTACAGAGTTAGACTTAAGCTATTCACTGATAATAGAATTACCATCTGAATTTAGTTACCTTACTACGTTGGAACATTTAGATTTATCTGGAAACTATATTATAGAAGTTCCCAAATGGATTTGGAGTATGGGTAATTTAAAAGAATTGATACTTGGAAATCACATTACAGGGGGCAATCCAATTGAGAAAATTCCTGTGGATATCAAATATCTTCAAAAATTAGAGATTTTAGATATCAGAAATCTTTATATGTTAAAAACACTTCCTATAGAGTTGTCGGAGTTAAAGAATTTATCTTCTCTTTATATGACTCAAAATGACTTTTATAAAAGTAATGTTATACAAAAAGTGCAAAAAGAGACTCAATGTTATGTGATGCTTGATGAGCCATTTCCATTTATAGGAAATTTATCATAAAAAACAGAAGTGATTGTAAAGTGTTGCTTACAAAATTAGAAGGAAATTTTTCAGATTTATAAAGTGCATAAAGAATATAGTGGATGGAAAGAAAATTACCAGTGGAAAAGGTGCGGGGATGAAGCCAGAAGTGGGTAAAGAGGCTACGCTTAAGAGCTATGGTGTGATAAAGGATACTATTTGCAAAAACTATTACTACAACAATTTTTTTATCGATTTTAAAAACTTAAATCCATAAAAAGACATAATATGTCTATTCTTGTTGTTATACTTTTTAAAATTCACAGAAGAAAGGTAAGAAATGAACAATGCATATTTTCAAGTTGTTGGCGAGTCAATTTACTTTTCTAATCCGTTCTCTGCACAAGAATATGCCAAAAAAAATCCAGGAACTACTATCATAAGAACAACTCAAAGAAGAACTCAAAGGATGCAACACACTCCAGAATCTATACTGAAACATCTTAATAAGCTTGTCATTGCACAAGATGATGCAAAAAAAGAGATAGCTGTTGCTCTATACTATCATAGCTTAAAGATGAATTATCTCGATGCAAATGGGATAAATTCCAGTGGACCAGTTATGCTTATAGGTCCGACTGGATCAGGAAAAACATTTATAGTACAAGAAGCTTGCAAACTCATTGATACTATCTATATACATGTAGATACATCTAGTATGGTTTCAGAAGGGATAGTTGGCTACAATATTTGAAAACTCGCGGCTGATATACTGCAAAAAGCAGAAAACAACTTAAAAAAAGCGGAGCATTGTGTTGTGTTTTTCGATGAGATGGACAAACTTTTTCATCCAGACAATGATGAATATGGCTCAGAAGTTTCTCATCAGCTTTTACGATTTATAGAGGGCACTACGATAAATAGTTCTAAACAGGAACTGTATAATAGTAATAAAACAACCGCACTCTCTACACATAAAATGCAGTTTATTTTAGGCGGTGCATTTCAATGGATACTTGATAAAAAAAAGCAAAGCGGTTTAGGCAAAAATATGGGATTTTTAAATAATAATGCTACCCCTGGCAATAAAAAACACGAGGGGATAAGTCTTGAAGATCTTTATGAAGAAGATGTTCCAAAGGAGTTACTTGGAAGAATGCACACAATCGTAAATCTTTATCCACTCACGCAAGAGGATTATTACAAGATTTTAACACAAAGTACCGCATCACCACTTCAGGAGTTTATTAACAAAATCAATTTTCATGGAGATTATGTTGAGATAGAAAATAAAGTCATTCATGCAATAGCTGAGTATGCAGCAAAAAGCGATCTAGGTGTCCGCTCTATTCGTCAAATTATTAAAAAACTTTTTGCCGAAGCACTCTTTTTGGCACCAAATCCTGGAAATACAACACATTATATTAAATACAACAAGAAGCAATTTTATGAATGAAACATTAGACAACGAACAAGTTTGGAGTGAGAAACTTTTAGCATGGGCAGACGAGTATAAAATAGATGACCTTATAGGAAAGAGTGAAGAGGAATTACTTTCACTTGAAACTTTAAAAATTAATTTTACAGAATCACCGAAAAGGGATGGATTTATAGCACCAGAGATAGTGTATCTTCAAAACCTAAAAGATTTAACACTAGAGCGTATTCTTGGATTAAAAGAGATACCTCTTGAAATTACAAGATTAAAAAAGCTACAGAGTTTAAAGCTTATTGGGCTTTCCATAATAAGGGTTCCTGAAGAGATTGGACAATTAACAAATTTAAAAGAGTTTGTGATAGCTTCTGCTTTTAAAGTCAAATCTTTGCCTTTTTCTATTATAGAGCTACCAAATTTAGAGACACTTATTATAGAGAGTTGCCTTCGTCTTGAAACTCTACCAATATCACAAAAATCCCATCATAATCTAAAAAAACTTGTTATTTCGTTTTTTAATAGATTAATTATATTAGAGTTTCTTAAACAATTTCCAGAACTTGAAGAGTTGGGCTTGTGCAGAGTCCCTTTATGGGATTTTCCATTGTCAGTGTGTAAATTAAAACATCTGAAGGATTTAACTATGCGTAGTACAAGAATCAAACAACTGCCAACAGAGATAGCAAATCTACAAAATTTAGAGATACTTATATGTAATTCACTTACAGAAATACCAGAAGAGGTATGTCACTTACCAAAGCTCAAAGAGTTTGATTATGGGAAGGAAAAACTAGATAGGCTCCCAGTATCTATAGATAAACTACTTGCTCGTGGTTATATTAAGATAGCACATTCAAGAAGAGTATATACAGTTGAGACATTACTAAATAAAGAGTTATTAAAAGAAGGTTTTGAAATTATTAGCGCTTATGATAAATATCTGGAAGAGGTGCATCATATGGAAATAATCACCTATCGTTTCAAACAAGAATCACTTGTTAAATATATTCCATTTGAAGAGTTTGAACAAGAATATCAAACGGATGATGCAGTTATTAAACAAGTTGCTAAAAAAGCTTTAGGTTATACGGAAGCAAAAGAAGAATCTGATGATGTGAAAGAAAATTGAGTGTCGTAATGATAGCTTATTTTTACATACAAAGAACTTTTATATGAGCATAGCAATAAAAGCTATGCTAAAAATCATTGCCCTATATAAGAACCGTCAGGCGCCAAAGTTGCAGTGTTGCCACCAACATAAGAGCCATCAGGTGCCAAAGTGCTTGTTGATCCACCTACATAATTACCATTTGGCGTCATAGTACTGCTGGAACTCCCTACATAAGAACCATTTGGGGTTAGTGTTGCACTATTACCTCCTACATATGTGCCATCAGGAGCTAAAGTTGCAGTATCTCCACTAACATAACTACCATCTGGAGCTAAAGTGTAACTCCCTGCCAATACCATTGTTGATGCCAACACTGCACCTATTATTATTTTTTTCATCTTCTTGTTCCTTTTTTTGAAGTATGAAAATTATAAGACATTAGTTGGACAAGTTTTGTCAATTAATAAATTCTTATTAGCATTAGCTAAAAAACTCAAAAATACATATGCCCTACCTTTTTAAAAAAGCCAACCAAACTTCTCATCAAGATAGGCTCTGAAATCTTCAAATATATCAAATATTGCTACTGCAAGAACAATAAGAACAAAAGCTGTAAATAAAAGTACTTCACCATATTCATGAAAGTAAATTCCAACAACTATTGGAATAACTACAAGTACACTCATCACAAACAATGGTGTATATTTTTCATACTTATCAAGTATACCACTCTCAACAACTATTTTCTCAAACCCAAACATTAAAATTGCTGTTGCTATAATTTCCATAAAAAAATCAACTCCTGTCATGTAAGGGTGGTTAATACCCAGACGTGTTAATCCTTCATTATAATCAAACAGCATTGTCTCAAATCCAACCATTCTTTCCTCTCCTCTGTTTTTATTGTTGTTTGCACTCATCGGCATGAATCATTAAAGAGTTATGAATAAAATAACTATTATTCACTCTCCAGCCATCTTCTTTAGAAACACTATACCTCTGAGCCCTACTGTGAACACCACCACCGCTCTTGCAGATAAGTGCATCTCCATTTTTAAAAGCCTTAATATTACTGTTTGCATCACTGTAGGAGGAATAGGCTCCATACAATAACAACACCATTGCAAATATCAATAATCCTATCAAAGAGGGTGCCTCTTTTCTTAGAGGCAAACCTAAAAATGTCAAAATTGCCAATACAAGAAACGCTCCATAATTGAAATACTCAAACATCTTCTCTTTCTCCTGCTCTTTTTACTTTAATTCTTTTCATCTAATGCCTCACAAAATCTACTCTGAATAATCTCATCGCCATTAGTAAAATGATCTTTATCAAAGAGCGACCAGCCTTTTTCTTTTGAAATGATATGATTCAGACCAATGGCTCTGCAGTATATAGATTTATTTGTATTAAATGCTTTCATCATATTATTATGTCGTGTTTTATTATCACTTGCATCCCAAACAAGCATAAAAAGTAAAAGAACAGTAGCACCATACATAAAATAAGGAGCTTTAAAGTTTGTACCTTTTGCTTGTTTTTCTCCTATTGCATAAAAAGTTAATAAGAGAGTAACAAATATAACCAAGAGCAGCATCACCCCAAAAAATGGATTTATATACTCATGCATCTTCACCCTCCTCACTAAAGTGTTCCAACTCCAATGCAGCTACATTGGTAAGAGCATTGTCGGCAATGCCTTTGATGCTTCCATACATATTGGTAGTATTAAGCAGTACTGTATCTATCTGCGTTTGTTGGCGTTTCCAGCTTGCCATAACAGAGCGTTTTTGCTTGTTTAACTCCTCTTGCATTGCCATAAAGCCTGATACTATTGCTTGGAGTTGTATACTGAATTCATTACTGCTAAAGTAGTTATACAGCAGGGTCATTTTATCTGTTTTATTCTCTTGGGTTTTTGCTGCTTTGTAACTCTCAATAATACCTTGACGTATAAGAGCCACACTTCCTTTAAACTCATAGATACCATCTATAAATCCCATTTGCTCTAACTCTTTTGGTTTTACGGCAGTTACGAGTACTCCTATATCTGCTTTAGCATCAAGCATATCGGCTTTGAGTTTTGAGATCCAGTCGTTTGAGAAGCTTTTTGTATTTTTGGATTCATAGCAGATCTTTCCGCAGTTTGGGCATTTGATGGTTGCTGCTGCTGTATTCATGACTGTTTTTCTCCTTGTTTATAAGTATCGTCT
>Ga0256842_1002799_pt1 | contig 12100 bp, 6 predicted proteins | sample 4559240metaG_FD_185973 | JGI IMG/M metagenome (GOLD analysis project Ga0256842, IMG submission 185973) | Hydrothermal vent microbial communities from Guaymas Basin, Mexico - 4559-240 | ecosystem: Environmental > Aquatic > Marine > Hydrothermal vents | place: Mexico: Guaymas Basin | collected...
TGCTCATAAGCGTGTGATTGGTAGGATGGTGCAATATCAGATTCTTCCGCCTGGACTGCCTCAGCTATGCCAAAGGTGTGGTAAGGTCTTTGCGTTGGAGTTACCTAAGGCGATAAAGGGGCCCAGTGGGGATGCAATATACTTATGTCCTGATTGTTTAAGTAGACTTAGGTGTGATGGTTGTGGGCGAGCATTTGAATTGAAGGATGGTTTTGTAGGGGAGTGTCTTACTTGCTCTTCGGTGGTTTTCTTTTGTCAAAGATGCGCAAGGAAAAAGTTGTATATAAATCTTAGTGCTTCTCCTGATCCGGAGGAGATAGTTAGGAAGTTGTATGCTATTGTTGAGGAGTTGGTAGATATAGGCCGAAATAAGACGAATAAGTGGAGTTTATTGAATTTGTTTCGGAAGAAAAAGAAAGGAGGTTCTAAACCTCCGTTTCCACTAATTATGAATATCAATATGTATTTTAATGATGATGCAATTGATTTTTATGAAGAGGGATTTGAGGAGGAAGAGTAAATCCTATGCACTTGGTAGATACCCACTGTCATTTAACTTTTCCTCAGTATGATGATGATCGTGTCGAAGTGGTTGAGGCGGTTTTTTCCTCCGGTATCATATGGGTAGTAAATGTTTGTTCTCACCTTTCTGATTTGCCAAAGATGAAGGCTTTGAAAAGCAAGTATCCCAATAAAGTTTTTCTGTCTATTGGGATACATCCTCATTACGCATCTCAGGTGGGAGAAGCGGAATTTTCTCAAATAGAAAAGGAATTGGATGGGGGAGAATTCGTTGCCATTGGCGAGGTAGGGATAGATTTATTTCGCAATGAGGCAAAATTAGAGGATCAAATAAATTTGTTAGTTTGGTTTATAAAGATGGCTAAGGATAGAGGATTGCCATTGATATTTCATTGTCGCGATGCGGAAAGGGAATTGCTTTCTGTATTGGATGATTTGAAAGTAAGGGGTAGATTTGTTGTGCATTGTTTTTCGCGAGGGATAGAATTTGCACGAGAAATATTGGATAGAGGAGGGATGCTTTCTTTTACTGCCAATTGTACTTATAAAAAGTCCGAGCATATAAGAGAAGCTATTAGGTTTACTCCTCTGGATCGAATTATGTTGGAGACAGATTCTCCTTATTTACCTCCTCAGTCTAAAAGGGGACAAAGAAATGATCCAAGGGCAGTGATTGAGGTGGCAAAAGTGGTGGCAAGTTTAAAATCTATGCCATTGGAGCAGGTAGCAGAAATCACCACTGCAAATGCAGAAGGATTTTTTAGGGGGAAGGATGGATGTTAAGCGTCTTAAGGAAAAAATAAAAGATACGTTTGATTCTTTTGGTATGCTTCCCGGATCCATGTGGGATGCAGTTCTTGATGAGATGGCAAAGAGTGAAAGATCTCCAGTTGAGTTTTTATTGGAGCGCGGCATAATTCTTGACCCGAAAACTGGGATAAAAATGGCGGATCAGTGGAATATTACCTATCAAGAATTAAGTAAGAATGAAATAGATCTTACGGTTATGGGTAGATTCCCTATGGATATAGTGAGAAATTGGGGTGTTATCCCAGTAGGTATAAAAGGTGAGAAGTTTTTATTGGCCGTTTCTGATCCATTATTGGTATTGGGGATAGATAAGATAGAACAAGAACTTGGGATGCAAGTAGACTTGGTTTTTATTGAGGAAGAAAATTTGAGGAAGTTGATAGATGAGTTATATCCGATTGGGGAAAAACCGTCATTTCAGCACAGTAAAAAAGAGATCAATTCTAATGCGGATGAAATGGGAAAGAATTTCGGATTGAGCGCGGATGCAATTGAATCAGTGAGAGAAGCAGATGCTCCGATTATTGCCTTAATAGAGGAGATAATTGCCAGTGCCTATAAGTGGCGGGCAAGTGATATCCATATAGAACCATTTGCTGAATTTACCCGTATAAGATACAGGATCGATGGTATTCTGCATGAGATTGATCGAATAAGTTCGGAAATACATGGTAGTATGGTTACTCGAATAAAAATTATGGCAAATATGGACATTGCCGAAAAACGATTACCTCAAGATGGTCGTATATTGTTTGAGAAAAATGGTGTAGAGTTGGATCTGAGGGTTTCGACGTTAAATACAAATTATGGTGAAACAGTGGTTATAAGAATATTGGATAAATCTCGAGGGTTGATGTCATTAACTGATTTGGGAATGGACGAAAGAACTTTGTCTGAGGTGAGGAGGTTAATAAATTTGCCTTATGGCATGATCTTAGTAACCGGCCCTACAGGGAGCGGTAAGTCCACGACATTGTATTCTGCTCTATCTGAGATAGATCATAGTTTGCGGAAGGTTATTACTGTAGAGGATCCTGTTGAGTATCAGATTTCAGGGGTGAATCAGGTGCAAGTTAGGCCTGTGGTAGGGCTTACTTTTGCCTCTGCATTGCGTTCCATTTTGCGTCAGGCTCCAGATGTGATATTGGTAGGGGAGATTCGGGATAAAGAGACTGCCCAAATAGCCGTCCAGGCTGCCTTGACTGGACATTTGGTGCTTTCTACTTTGCATACTAACGATGCCCCTTCAGCAATTACTCGGTTGGTAGATATGGGTATTCCCCCCTATTTGATCGCCTCTTGTATTGCGGGAGTTTTGGCTCAGCGTTTGGTTAGGAGATTGTGTCCTAATTGCCGAGAACAGGCGGGAATAGGAGAAGAGGAGAAGAGTTTTTTGCGTGGAGATAGAGTGAAGGTTATGTATAGGGCAGTTGGATGTGAAAAATGTCGGATGACAGGATATAAGGGAAGGATTGGATTGTTTGAATTGATGTCTGTAACTTCTGAATTGCGTGATAGTATTTCTCGGGGAGATCCGACTGAAGAGTTACGATTCATCGCTGAAAAGTCAGGAATGATTTCTTTACGGGAGGATGGATTGCGCAAGGTAGAAGAAGGTCTCACTACTATGAGTGAAGTAATGCGAGTGGTTAGATGATATGACTGGAGAGTTAAAAGTCGTTGTAAAGGATGTCGTTTATCCGGGTAAGGCCCTAACTAAACGAGAAGACGGGAAAGCAGTATTTGTTGATGAGGGCATAGATGGAGAGGAGCTTTTGGTTAGAATTGTGAGAGAGCATAAAACTTATGATGAAGCCACCCTCATAAAGGTTTTGTCTCCATCGCACCACCGAGTAGAGCCAATGTGTTCTCATTATCGCACATGTTCCAATTATCAAGTTATGAATTATGATTACCAGATACGAATAAAGTTGCGTCAGTTGGCAAACATGATGAAAGGAATATATACGCAGAGGATTTATTCGCTGCTGCCGGATAATAAATTCTATTATCGCAATAAAGTCACATTCCATTTGGATTGGGAAAGGTGCGTTTTTGGCTATAGGAATTTGTGGGGAGAGGTAATAGATGTTGATACGTGTCATCTCCTAATGCCAGTTCTGAATCGGGTATGGAAGACAATAAAAGATGGGTTGACAAAGATAGATCCGCACCATAGGATTGTAAGCGATATAACGTTACGAGCTAATCGTTTGGGCGAGGTGTTGGTGTTATTGTATGTAAACAGCCCTACACAAGAAATATCAGAGGATTGGATAGAGTTGTCGTGCTCCGATAAGGCGGTAGTGGGAGTTGTTAGAATTAGGGGAGAGTCTGTTGAAAATGTTTGGGGACGAGATTGGCTGGAAGAAGTTATAGGTGGGAAGACTTATCGTTTTCATAGTTCAGCGTTTTTTCAGGTGAATTATGAAATGGTTGAAAAATTTCTCCCTTTATTGAAGAAAGAGGTCATTGAAGAGGATAGTCGTATTGTTTTGGATCTCTTCTGCGGTGTTGGACTGTTAGGACTTTCTCTTTCAGATGTTGTGCGTTGGATCTATGGAGTTGAAAAGGATTCGGTTTGTGGGAAGTCTTTGGCCGTGAATGCAGATTATGCTGGATTTGGCAATTTCTCTTACAAAATAGCATCTTCTTCTAATGTGGTGTGGGAGATCTTTGAGAATAGTGCATTGAAAAAGAAAATAGATTCTGTTATAGTTGATCCTCCTCGAAGGGGATTGTCGAAGTCAGTGAGGGAATTTCTTCGAAAAAATTCTAAGGTAAAGAGAGTGTATTATCTGTCATGCGATCCAATGACCTTGCGACGGGATTTGCTTCACTTAAAGTCGGTTTATAAGGTGAAAAGAATGTATTTTTTGGATTTCTTTCCCCAAACCTATCATGTAGAGACCTTTGCTGTGCTTTTAAGGAGGAGATAATGTTAGCAAATTATCCTTACCTTATAGGTGAGACTGCTTACAATCACCAAGGGGATTTTAGCTATTTAATTGAAATGGTTAACGCCTTACCAGAAGAGGTGGATGCGGTAAAATTTCATCTTCTCTTGAATCCGGATTCCTATATTCGTTCGGACCATCCCCTTTATGATTCAATAAGAAATTGGGTCTTTAGTCCAGAACAGTGGAGTAAACTTTTTACTTTATCCTTAGAAAAAGGATTGGATGTGATTGCGTTATGCGATGACCCTGAATCCTTAGAGTATGTATTGACCTATTGGCCAAAGATAAAAGCAGTGGAAGTGCATTCAAGTGGGTTGAGTGATTGTCATCTTTTGCGATTGGGTAGTAGGTTTGAAGGGGTCTTAATATTAGGTATTGGAGGGAGTAGTGAGGATGAGATAGAGAAAGCAATAAAGACCGTACAAGCGTTGGGCAAGGATGATATATTCCTCATGTATGGATTTCAATCTTACCCTACGCACCATAAAGATGTGGGATTCTATCGTATGCTTTATTTGAGAGATAAGTTTGGGTTGCCAATGGGTTATGCTGACCATAGCCCTTGGGATGATGAATATGGCTTGATTATATCGGCCCTGCCTTGTGGATTTGGTCTCCCAGTAATAGAGAAGCATTTTACCTTAGATAAAGGCGTGGAAAGAATTGATTGGCAATCTGCAGTATCCCCCCAGGATTTAGTTGCACTGAAACGGATGATGGATACGTTCTGGCAGACTTATGATCTGGACCGGGTAGATATGAATCCTAGTGAAGTGGCTTATGGAAAGTGGGGCCCGAACAAAAAGGTTCCGTGTTATCGGAGAGATATGGAAGCGGGGGAGTTAGTTGGGTTGGATGATATAATCTTTCTGCGCATACCAGAGGAAATAAGCGATATTAGAGCAGTCCTTGATTTATTCTCTTTATTCCCGAAGAAGATAAGACGCAATGTCAAGGCAAAACGACCTGTGAAAGTAGAGGATTTTGTATGATTATCGTGTTAAATTTTTCCTTGAAAAATTTTAGGCTTAGTGTATATTATCTAACTCGAACGGGGACGTAGTTTAGCCTGGTTAGAATGCCAGATTGTCGATCTGGAGGTCGCGGGTTCAAATCCCGTCGTCCCCGCTTTAATTTGGATAATAAGCTTATGCTTTTTGAAATAGGCTGAAGAAGTAGGAACTTTGCTTGAAGCCGCGACCTCAGGGGGTTGTTAAGGAGGGAGAAGTTCTCCTTAATATAGCGCCGACAGGAAGTCGGCGGGATGACAGCGAGCGAAGTATTTGAGTGGATTCGTAATAATTTGGTGTTACATCAGCAGGATGTTGGCATCCTGCTTTTTATTTTTGACATTATGTAAGCGCTTACAGTATTATCACAATAGAGTAGGGGCTGTAGTTGTTGAAGGAGGAGTAGAGGATATGGGGTTGAATTCTTGGAGTGAGAAGGCGCCAATCTATTCGATCGTTCCAGATGGGGGATTTTCTATTGAGGAGTATTCTCTTGCCCGTCCGTTTGCGAGTTTTTTTCCGGGTATTGCTGGTCCTTATGGAATACCTCTTTGGGTGTTTTATGTGAATCGGGGGCAGGCAATTGTCAGTATGGGAATTGACAATAAAGATGGTGCGATTATGGAGTTTTATCCGGCCAATAAAGCCTATCAGATGGTTTCAAAATATGGTTTTCGAACTTTTATAAAATATCGACGCCAAACTGATTTTATTTTCTATGAGCCGTTTCAGAGTGGATTTACAGCTCGGGCTCAAGCAGTTAAACAAAGGATGGTAATCTATCCCCATGAGTTGGAAATAGAAGAGGTCAATAAGACCCTTAGTATGAAGATAACAGTGAATTATTTCACCCTACCTTCTGAACCCTTACCGGCCCTTATTAGGATGGTTTCTATCCGTAATCTTTCTACTTCACGGAGTTTGGACTTAGAGGTACTGGATGGTTTACCGGTAATTCTTCCTTATGGCTTAAATCAGTTTGTTGTTAAAAATATGTCTCGGACCGCTGAGGCTTGGATGCAGGCAAAACACATTGACAATTTTTTAGGGTACTACAAGGTACGGGTGGAACTGGACGATCGTCCTGAAGTGGTAAAGGTGTTACAGGGAAATTTTGCTTTCTCGGTGCGTTATGGGATTCGCTCGGTGAAGTGCCTTCCACTTATCTCTGATCCAGAGACTATCTTTGGTTCGGTTCTTGACTTTGATTATCCAGAACAATTTTTGGAGGATAGAAATTTTCTCTACCCTGAAGAACAGTTTTTGCAGAACAAGACCCCTTGTGCATTCTCTTTTCAGAGAGTAACAATTCCTCCTTCTGGAGAGATTGGATATATTATGGTAGTAGGGCATACTGAATCTGAAAAACAAGTCAAACGATTTGCTAATCAGTTTCTTTCTGGGCCGGACTTTGTCTTAAATAAGAGACAGGAGAATGAGAAGATCATTTCCGATTTAATGAATGAAGTTTTTACAATAAGTGCCTTTGCTGAATTTGATAGATATACAGCTCAAACTTATTTAGATAATCTTCTGAGAGGGGGATATCCTTTTGAGATTCCTACGCTCAATGGGAGACAAATATTTTATCTTTACGGCAGAAAACATGGTGATTTGGAAAGAGACTACAATAACTTTCGCTTAGAGCCGAGTTTTTTCTCTCAAGGTAATGGTAATTATCGGGACATGAATCAGAATCGGCGCTTAGATGTGATCTTCCATCCAGAGGTAGAAGATACCAATGTGAAGTTATTTATGAATTTGATTCAGTTGGATGGGTATAATCCACTTCAGATTAACGGCGTTAAGTTCGCCTGGCGGGGGACGTTAGAAGAGTTAGATGCGTTGTTAGAAAAGTTTGTTTCAAACAAGATTGCCCCAGAGTTGAAAGAGTTCATAAATGGGAAAGAATTCACTCCGGGCGAGTTAGTGGCCTTTATTCGTTCGAGGAATATAAAGACGAGAGGTGGTTTAGATAGGTTTTTCCGAAATCTCTTTACCTATTGTGAACGCATAGAAGATGCTACCCATGTAGAAGGGTTCTGGACCGACCATTGGTCTTACAATCTTGATCTCATAGAATCCTATCTTTCGATATATCCTGACCGAGAGTATCATTTCTTTTTCGCTGATAAGAGTTATACATTCTATGATAATGACCATTATGTTGTCCCGCGAGACGAAAAGTTGGTGTTAACTCCCAATGGAGTCAGACAGTATAGATCTGTGAGGGTCTCAAAAGAAAAGACTAACTTAATTAATTCTCGAAAAGAGTATAAAAATAAGGTTCGAACTTTGTTTGGAAAAGGCCAAATATATAATACTACCCTTATGGTTAAATTGGTGACGCTCCTTGCTACAAAGGTGATGAATCTTGATCCATTTGGAGTGGGGATAGAAATGGAGGCTGATAAGCCTAATTGGTATGATTCCTTGAACGGACTTCCCGGACTTATTGGTTCTTCCTCGGCAGAAACAATAGAAGTTTTGCGTTTGGCTCGATTTATTAAGTCTATCTTGGAACGAAATAGAAGCAAGGTTTCTTGTTTAGCGTTTCCAGAAGAGGTTTTCGATCTGATTTCTCTCCAGAAGAGAGAGCTCCTTTGCATAGAGGATACAATGAGGTATTGGGAGGTAGAGGAATTTTTGCGTTCGGAGTATAGAAAAAGGGTATTTTGGGGAATTTCTGGCAAGGAAAAAAAGATAGACCTTGAAGAGTTACTTTCTTATTTGCAGCAGGTTATTGAGTTGTTTTCTCGAGCGGTTGAACGGGCAAAGGATCCGAAATCTAAACTTATACGGACGTATTTTTATTATATTGCCGAGGATTATGAGATTGTGGAAGATAAGGTTCACGTTAGTGGAAATCCGATAGTAAGAATTAAAAGATTTAAGCAACATGTATTGCCTTTGTTTTTAGAGGGACAGGTTCACTATCTTAGGGTATTGGATGATGATAATCAAGTAAAAGCCCTTTATGATGCAGTAAGGAGAAGTCCTTTGTTTGATCAAGAATTGGAGATGTATAAAGTTTGTGCTTCTCTTAGAGGAGAGAGTTTAGAGATCGGTCGTTCGGCAGTGTTTACTCCGGGTTGGCTTGAAAATGAATCTATTTGGCTTCATATGGAATATAAATATCTTTTGGAGTTAGTGAAAAAGGGATTGGATAGGGTGATTTTTACTGATCTATTGAAGACAGCGGTTTGTTTCCAAAAGCCAAGTGTTTATGGCAGGAGTGTTTTGGAGAATTCTTCCTTTATAGTAAGTTCTGCTTTTCCTGATGAGTCTCAATGGGGGAGAGGATTTGTCGCTCGTCTAACTGGATCAACGGTGGAATGGCTTCATATATGGCTTATCTTGTGTGTGGGGAAGGATTTGTTTTTCCTCGATGATGCAAATCGGCTTTGTTTTAAGTTTGCTCCATATCTGCCAGAGTGGTTGTTTACTTCGGAAGCGAAGAAGATAGCAGGTAAGGGTACACTTGCAGGGAATAGTTTTGCTTTTCGTTTATTTAGTAAAACTTTGGTTGTATATCACAATCCAGAGAGGTACAATTGTTTCTTACCGGATGTGGGAGTAGTTCATATTACGGTAATTACTGATCAGGATAAACGTGTAGAGGTTAAAGGGGATACTTTGGTGGGGGAGTTAGCAGAGCTATTACGCTCGGGGAAGATCAAAGAGATATCGTGTCGGATAGGTAAAAGGGGTTAGCTATGCCCGGACGCGTTTGGTCGGTAAGTGGCCCAGTAGTTGTGGCTACCGGAATGGTTTCTTCTCCAGTAGGAAATCAGGTTTCAGTAGGGGAAAAGGGATTAGTAGGTGAGATAGTTGCAATTTCTGGTGATAAAAGTATTATCCAAGTCTACGAGGATACAACTGGGTTATCTCCGGGAGAAGAGGTCCATGATAAAGGATATCCGCTTTCAGTAGAATTAGGACCTGGGCTGATTGGTAATATCTTTGATGGAATACAAAGGCCTTTAGATAGAATCCGTGCTAAGTGTGGTATATTTGTCGAAAATGGTGTGCAGGCTACTCCATTGGACAGGCAAAGATATTGGAATTTTAAGCCAATTGTCCAGTTAGGTGAATATGTGCAGTCGGGAATGATATTGGGGGAGGTTGAAGAGAGTTCTCTTATTACGCACCGAATATTAGTTCCGTTAGGGGTCGAAGGAAAGATAAGTTGGGTTGCTGATGAAGGAAGATACAAGATTGAGGATGTAATTGCTCGAGTTAAAACTGCAGACGGTCATGAAGTCGAATTGAAGATGTATCAACGTTGGCCGGTTAGAAAGAAGCGACCAGTAAAACGACGACTTAGACCAGAGATCCCTCTTGTAACTGGTCAAAGGGTAATAGATTTTCTCTTTCCTGTCGCTTTAGGTGGAGTAGCAGCGATTCCGGGTGGATTTGGAACAGGAAAGACTATAACCCAGCATCAATTGGCCAAATGGGCATCTGCAGAGATAGTGATATATATAGGTTGTGGTGAGAGAGGAAATGAGATTACTCAAGTCCTTGAAGAGTTTCCGAGACTTCAAGACCCTCGGACAGGCAGACCATTGATTGAACGCACAATAATTATTGCCAATACCTCTAATATGCCTGTAGCAGCGAGAGAGGCAAGTGTCTACACCGGTATCACATTGGCTGAATATTATCGGGATCAGGGATACAATGTTGCTCTTATGGCTGATTCTACCAGTCGATGGGCGGAGGCATTGAGAGAAATTGCTGGACGACTTGAAATGATGCCGGCTGAAGAGGGATATCCAGCTTATCTTGCAGCACGTTTAGGAGAATTTTATGAGAGGGCCGGGTATGTAGAAACTCTTAACGGGGAAAAAGGGTCTGTTACAGTAATAGGTGCAGTTTCTCCTCCGGGAGGGGACTTTTCTGAACCTGTTACTATGCATACGAAGCGATTTGTTCGTACATTTTGGGCTTTGGATAAGCGATTGGCTGGACAAAGGCACTTTCCTTCTATAAATTGGATGGAGAGTTATAGTGGATATGTTAATGATTTATCTAAATGGTGGGAGGAAAATGTTAAAGATGCAGTGTGGAGTGAATTGCGTCAAGAGGTCATGAGTTTACTTCAGGAAGCTGATAGATTAGAAAAGGTTGCGCAGTTGATAGGAGTGGATGCATTACCTGATGCGCAACGGTTGGTAATAGAGACTGCAAGGCTTGTGCGATTCGGCTTTCTGCAGCAGAATGCTTATAGTTTGGTAGATAGTTTTTGTCCTCCAGAGAAAGGCGTGCGTATAATAGAGACCATATTAGAATTCTACCACAGGGCCAGCGAGGTGTTATCCTTAGGGATTCATGTATTAACTATTGTAGAGATGGAGATTTTCTCGGAAATCATGAGGTTGAAAGAAGAGATTCCGAACGACCAATTAGAACGGTTTGAAGAATTTAAAGAAAAAATGGCAAAGGCCTTTCAGGAATTAGAGGCAAAATATGGGGTTGGTATTTGAGGGAATAAAAGAGACTGGTTCGTTTAAAGAGTTAAGGGGCGCAATTGCCGTGCTTTCTCCTGTGCCGGGGGTTTTCTATGGAGAGATGGTGGAATTTGGATTGTCAAATGGAGAAAGACGGTTGGGGCGGGTATTGAAAGTAGGAAAAGATGCAATTGTAGTGCAGGTTTTTCAAGGTAGCAGTGGTTTATCAGCGGACACCACGCGGGTAAGGTTCCTTTCTCGGCCGTTTATGTTAGGGGTCTCTGAGGGGATGTTAGGTCGAATCTTCGATGGATTAGGACGGCCTATTGATGATTATCCTGTTCCAGTTGCTGATAAAGAAGTAGACGTGAATGGATTAGCTATTAATCCGATGTCTCGGGATTATCCACGGGACATTATTCAGACAGGTATAAGTGCTATAGATGGGATGAATACACTGGTTCGAGGACAAAAGTTGCCAATATTCTCTGGTTCAGGTCTTCCTCATAATGAAATAGTTGCCCAGATAATACGTCAAGCAACTGTTTCGGGAAAGTCAGAGAGGTTTGCAATAGTCTTTGCAGCGATGGGGATTAGGTTTGATGAAGCTTTGTTCTTTAGAGAGGTTTTAGAGAATACAGCAAATATGGATAAAGTAGCGATGTTTTTAAATTTAGCCGATGATCCACCTGAAGAGCGGATAATTACTCCTCGTTGCGCCCTTACCTTAGCAGAATATCTTGCGTTTGAGAGAGATATGCATGTATTGGTTATTATTGGGGATATGACGAATTACTGTGAGGCCTTGCGAGAGCTGTCTGCAGCGATGGATGAGGTCCCTTCACGGAAAGGGTATCCGGGGTATATGTACACTGATTTGGCTTCACTCTATGAAAGATGTGGAAGGGTGAAAGGCAGAGAGGGATCGATTACTTTAATTCCATTTTTAACGATGCCCAATATGGATATCTCACATCCGATTCCTGATTTGACAGGATATATTACAGAAGGCCAGATTGTTTTGTCCTTAACTTTGCACCAGAAAGGGATTTATCCACCTATAGATTTGCCTCCAAGTCTTTCTCGCTTGATGAAAGATGCTATAGGGGAAGGTAGGACAAGAGCAGATCACCCGAATGTGGCCAATCAATTGTATGCCAGTTATGCTGAAGTGCAATGGATTCGGAGTCTTGCTGACATTGTGGGAGAGGAAGAGTTAAGCGAGCGGGATAAGAAGTTTCTTGAATTTGGTGCAGCCTTTGAGAATAAATTTTTGGCTCAAGGCATGGATGAAAACCGCTCTTTAGAGCAGACCTTAAATATCGCTTGGGAGGTCCTTTCTATT
>Ga0256842_1002800_pt1 | contig 12097 bp, 7 predicted proteins | sample 4559240metaG_FD_185973 | JGI IMG/M metagenome (GOLD analysis project Ga0256842, IMG submission 185973) | Hydrothermal vent microbial communities from Guaymas Basin, Mexico - 4559-240 | ecosystem: Environmental > Aquatic > Marine > Hydrothermal vents | place: Mexico: Guaymas Basin | collected...
AAGTGAAATGGAGATGCTTAATCGTTACCTTTTGCTAAAAGAGTTTATTTTTTTCCAGAATTGAGTTTCTTTTCTTATTTTTATTTGTCAGCCTTAAAGACCTCAGAGTGTTTATGAAACAAATAGTCTAAACAAAAAAGAAAAGAAAAAATCTTTCTCTTTCTTATCTATAAACCCATGGTGAGGACTGTGTGTGAGGGTAAATTTAGCCTGACATATTTAATTTTACATAACATTTCTCAAATTCATTCCTTAAATTCAGGTCTGACCCCACGTCTTTTTTTCTTATCCACCTAACATATTTGCCTGACACCTTTTACAACTTCCATAAGGCATTTTCCCCTTTCTTCCAATAAAATTTTTTCTATCAAGTTTTTGAAAAGTTCCAAAACCCAGGTAAAAATTAAATCACTCATTGGTGTAACTCCTTTCGGGAATCTTCAATAAAGGTTAATTTTACCTCCTTTATCCCCAGAGGAAGTATTTCCTTTTTGACACAATTGGTTTTGCACTGCCGATATCTCATCTTCAAGCAATTTAAGTATTTTTTTTGCTCCATTTTTATAGGGAAAGGACCTTATTGCATCCAACTTTTTCTCATAATCCTTTTCTGAAATTCCGCCAATCAATCTTGCAACTCTTTCCCCCTTTTTTCTGCTTAAACCAGATATCACAAACCCAAGGTTGTATTTCTTCAATAAGAGTGCATTGCCCACCTCCTGTCCTGAGGTTATGTAAACTACTACTGGAACCGTATCTGAATTTATAATTTCATTAACTATTGCCCCTCCAGCCTTTGTGATTACATATCTATATTCTCCAAGTTTATATTTCAACCCATCAATCCAGTGATAAATATTTATCCCCTCAAAATCAGCAAATTCTCTCTTCAATTTTCTTTCAAATTTAACATCTCCAGATGTGGTGACATCTAATTTATAATCCCTTAAACCTGTAAGACTCTTTAATATCCTTCTAATTTCCCTTTTTTTACTGTAGTGAACAATTAAAATTTTATTTCTTTTTTCAAACTCCCCACAATAGGGATGAGAGGAGGTGGGAAATCCAGTTACATAAATTTTTTCATTTGGGATACCAGACAAAAGCAATTTTTCTCTACTTAAGGGATCTATAACAAAATAGTGATCGCTTTTCCCCCTCAGCCAGGTTTTATTTATGGTTATGGAATCAGTAATAACCGTTCCCAATAAAAAATTTCTATCTGGAATTTTCTTATTTATAATTTTGTCAAACATGGGATAGGTGGATAAGACATAATTGGGATTAAAATCCTCTATTTTTTTCAAAATCTCACCTATAATTTTTTTATCCTTTTCAAAAAAATATTGAAAAAATTGGAACTTATCTGTGAGATAAAAGAGTAAACCCCAGATAAATGGTATTTTTATGCTCACAAGTCTATAGAGTTTCTGTAGCAAAGAATATTTTTTTTTGTTTACCAGAAAGGGATCAAATATATCTGCCATCCATCCCATCTCACTGAAGACATCCCTCAATTCCTCTGCAGCCCTTAAGTGTCCACCACCAAATCTCGAAGTCAAAATTAAGATTCTACCCCTCATCCCCCACCATTTCCTGTGAAATCTTAAGGTCAAGGGGTGTGGAAATCTTTATATTTCCATGATCTCCATTAACCACCCCAACTCTATACCCACATTCAACAAGCATTGAGCCATCATCTGTAAAGTTTACATCTCCCCTTTTTTCCAAAATTTTATGCACATTATAAAGAACATTAAATCTAAAGATCTGTGGTGTCTGCACCTTAAACACTTTATCCCTTGAAAGATATCTAACACTGTCCCCCACCTCAACCAAACTGTCTGTTGAGGAAATCACAGGAATTACTCCATCAAATTTTTCCCCATTAATTTTTTCAATTAATCTTCTTATTAAATTTTCCCTTACAAAACATCTTGCGGCATCGTGAATTAAAATATAATCCGGATTGTAATCCTTAAAAAAGGAGGTGGCATTGTATGAAGAAAGTTGTCTTGTCTTTCCACCTTCAATTAGAGATATATCTTTGAGATTATACTTTTTAAAAAGATTTTTTGCATAATCCATCCATTCTGGATTCATTGCAACCACCACCTGAAATGATGAAAATTTCTTTAAACTCCTTATTAAAATGGGAATGCCCCCAATTTCTATAAACTGTTTTGGAAGTTTAGCCCCTACCCTGCTTCCAATACCACCTGCAAGAATTCCAGCAACCACTTTCATTTATAAAAACACCCCTGTATAATAAAGTCTATGAGTAGAAATATCACACTTCATCTTAAAAGTAAATATCCCCACTACATTTTGCCCATTATTTCCATTTTTCTATTTCTCCCAATATTTATGGGTAAAACACTTTTTTTAAGGGATTTCTTTAATTTCCACTATCCCCTATGGTGCTTTGTGGAAGATTCCCTGAAAAAGGGTATATTCCCCTTCTGGAATCCATACCTTGCGGGTGGACAAATTGCTGCTGGAAACTCAAACTACATGATATTTTATCCCCCATCAATTCTCATAAAATTACTCCCTTTTCCATGTATTTTCAATATGAATCTATTTCTCCTTTTACACCATATGGCAGGTTCAATTCTATTTTACAAATTGTTAAGGAAATTAAACTTTTCAAATTTTCTCTCCTTCATGGGGGGAGTAATCTACTCCCTCTCCGGTGTTGTCCTATCCTCCTTTATAATTTTAAATTACGTGCCATACATTCTCTTTTTTCCTTTGATTTCCATACTTTTTCTAAATATTATCTCTGAGAAAAACTTTAAAAATATTTCCCTCTTCTCCCTTTCACTTGGGATAATTCTTACCCTCTTTGAGCCCATATTCTTCTTTTCACTATTTATTACACTGATTACACTCTATATCTTCAGTGAGAAAAAAATTCCCATAAAAAAATTAGTTGCACCTCTAATTTTATCCACAATACTTTCCATAACAATTGCCTCCCCATTTTTATACGAGGGATATAGGGTTTACAAAAATTCCTACAGGGAAAGGGAAAAAAATCTGATAGAAAATAAATTATATGACACACATCCCCTTTTTTTAGAAAATCTTCTCATTCCAAATCTCTTTAACATTGACTTTAAAAAATTTGAAATCTCTTCCTACACTGGAGGAAAAACATTAAATGGAAGATTCCCCTTTTTCCTTTCCATTTTTTTGGGGGTAATTCCCTTATATTTTTCAATTTACTCACTTTTTTTTAAAAAAAAGAAGGCCTTCATTTTATTTTTATCCACAACAATTTTACTTATATTTTCAATGGGACACTATTTTAAGCCAATTCCCAAACTCTTCATTCTCATTCCCCTGCTGAATAGGGGACGATATTTTTCAAAATTTCTAATGGCAACTTCATTTTTAATCATAATTCTTTCAATTCTTGGCCTTAAGGAATTTTTAGAAAGGAGAGGAAAAAATTGGATATACCCCATAATTCCAATTCTTTTACTTCTTTCAATCCATCCAATTTACCTAAAGGGCAGATACTTTACGCCACTTATACTTTTTTTATTTATTACAACAATTTTACTTTTTAGAAAAAATGAGAAGATATTTCCCGGCATAATATTTTTCTTAGTTTCCATCTCCCTATTTTTTGGGAATAAATTTATTCTAAATTTCACTCCTTCTAAAAATCTACTTGCAAAAAGCCCCATCTTGACCCATCTCAAAAAAAATGATAAAGACAAAAAAAATTACTACATAGCCTTTAATCCATATATTTATTCCCTCTCATCCAGAAATGGAAAATATCTTTTAGATGACTACATAATAAGTGAAAAATGTGGCGTTGCCTTCTATGGGATAGTGGACGGTTTTTACTATTTATACAACACAACCCTTGACAGACTTGAAAGTCCTTTTTCAGTAAACATGTATAAATTTTTAAAGAAGATAAATCCCATCGAAAGAAGGATAATTTTTGGAAAAAGCGGTGTAAAATACTTCATAACACCTGCTAATTTAAATATTAAAGGATACAATTTAATTAAAAGTTTTGAAATAGGTGCATCACATAAGGTAAACCTCTACAAAATAGAAAACGCCTCAAATAGATTTAAGATATCCCACAATTACACCTTTGAAAGAGTTAATGAATTTAATTTATACACACTAATAGATAAAAGAGATGTCATAAACTGTAAAAACAGATTCAAGAACTACCATCCTCTTTCAATAAAGGATAAGGAATACTTAAAAATTTTAAGTGAAACCCCAAACAGTGTAGTACTTGAGGTAAACCTCCTTAGGGATGGTTTTTTAATTTTTAACACCACAAGATCCCCTACCTGGAAGATAAAGGTAAATGGATTTAAAGTTGAAAAATGCTCTGTAAACTATGGTTTTTCAGGCATATTTCTAAAAAGGGGAAGGTATCTGGTTAATTTTTATTACGATCACAGTAGAACAGATATCCTATCACTTATCTCTTTAGTGGTAATCCTGTATATTCTCTACAATCTATTGATATCATATCCATCCCCCTTAAAGAAAAAGGAGATTTCACCCAGGGAGTAAAAAATGAGCCCGAGGAAAAAGAGAATGGAAAATGGTATTAATTTTATGGGACTTATCACTTTAAAAATTACTTTTACAGACCTTAAAAATCTATAAATGGGGAAAAGGGGAATTAAAATGGGTGTATTGGAAAGTTTACCACCATAGTTAAAGAGGGTTTTAAATTTCTGAAAGTTATATCCATTTTTTATCTGATGTAAAAGAAAGGATCTCAAATTTTTCCTGTTTGAATGATAAACATAGATGGATGGAGAAAAAAACAACCTATACTTTTCTGAAAAATTTAAGTTAAAAAGGGTCTCCTCAGAGGAGGCAAGTTCTTCGTTGAATCCTCCCTCTTTTAAAAATAGATCTCTTTTGTAAATAATGTTTGTGGCTGGAATATTTCTAACCTCTACTTCTCTTTCCCACAAAAAATCTCTAAACTGTAGAAAATACATCACACTTCCAACAACACTCTCTGGCGTTCCATTTAAGGTCTTTCCACCAAACCCACCATATTCATCACCATATTTTTTTACTATTTCATCCAGATTTTTAAAGTAATCTTCTGACACCACACAGTCAGAATCTATAAAGACAATATACTCCCCTCTTCCCTGTCTGGCACCTACATTCCTCGCCCTACTTTGATAGGTCTGTTTATCAAACCTTATGAGGTTCACCTGGGGAAAAATTTTTCTCACAAAATCTGAAGTCCCATCATTTGAAGAATCCACCACAAATATTTCCACATCAATGGAAGACCTTTTAAGTGAATTGAAAATACTTTCAAGACAACTTCCAATTGTCTCCTTTGAATTATAACTTGGGATAACTACTGTGTATTTCATAGGAAAAGTTCCCCCCTTCCGGGGGGATTTTTTATTTTTTGGGAGGTTTAACTATTTTTAATTCTTTAAGCATCTTTGAAAGTCTCTTCCCATTTATATCATTTGCCATCATAAAGAGATATGGCGGCTTAAAGTAATCCTTTGCCTCTGCAAATCTATTTTTCTTCAAGAAATCATTGGCCCTCGATTTTAAAACTACTCCTTTAACATCTTCACTCTCCACAAGGTCCTTTAATTCAGGGTAGAATCTAAAGAGTTCCTCTCTCACCCCATCAAGCGTTTCTCTACTTCCATTTTCAAAAAGTGCACAGAGATCTGAAATTATTTCAATGTTGTCTTTCCCCGATTTTGGCTCCATTGCCCTTCTCACAAGTTGAGCCCTTCTTTCTGAATTTACAAATATTCCATAGGTTTCAGCAAATGATGCAGCAGGTAGCAGGACATCTGCTAATTGAGCGGTTTCAGTTTTAAAGAGATCTGAAACAACTAAAAATTCCACATTTTTTAGAACATCTGCAAAACTCTCACCACTTTTCTGGCAACCAACGGGATCCTCTCCAAAGATAAAGAGGGCCTTAATTTTACCACTTTCAAGTCTATTTGAAAATTCCACATAGGAAAGGGGAGTTCCACCAACATCAATACCCCAGAGTTCCTTCACCATACTCTTCCCATCTTCACTTAAAAGGGGAATCTGACCGGGTAGAAAATCTGGCAACACTCCCGATTCAAAAACACCCTGGGCGCCACACTTTCCAATTAAAGGTAGAACATCTGCTCCAAGGAGTTTTGCAAGGTTAAAAACTGTTGCAGCAAATTTCAGCGCACTATTTTCCCTGTCATATACAAAGGTAACCTTTCCACTCTTTAAAATATCAATCAATTTGGAAATGTCATCTTCACTTACATGGGCACTCTTTATCAATTCATCTCTATTTAAGGAATTTACCCAATTTAAAAACTCTTTGCCATTTTCAAAGGAATCCATGTCTACAGTGTAGAGTTTTTTATCCACAACCTCTTTAATTAAGAGTTGGTATAAGGGTAAATATGCCTCTGGCGGCAGATGTTTTGAAAAAATTGTAAATTTATCCAGATTGGATTTCTGGGGGTTTAAGAGGACAATTTTTCTATTTAACTTATTTTTTGCCTTCTTTAATTTAAAATCAAAAACTGGATAACTCTTTATGGTTTCCACATTTGAGACAAAAATCACATCAGAGTCAAGGAGTCCTTCATAGGTTGTGGTTGGGAATTTTACAAAATATTCATTTACATCATATTTGTTGATGGCAGAAAGGGTAAACACATTTAAAGTACCCAGATATTTTCTTGCAAATTTTTGAATGAGATAATTTTCCTCAAGGGTAAACCTTGAAGAGCCAAGCACAGCAACACTTTCACTTCCATATTTTTCAACTATTTCCTTAATCCTTTTTCCAATGAGGTCATAGGCAGAGTTAAAATCAGTCTCCTTAAAATCTCCACCATCTTTTACCATCGGCTTTATAAGTCTATCTGGTGAATTTAAAACCCTGAATCCAAATCTACCCTTAACACAGAGATTTCCACCATCATTTGGTATCGTTTCCTTATTTGAGATTATTTTTACAATTCTATCTCCAATTACCTGAAGTCCCACACCACATCCAACGCCACAGAAGGTACAGGTAGAATAGATGGTGGGCAAATTCCAGGGTCCAGGTTTTGGGGCATCAACCTTCTCAGTTATTGCACCTGTGGGGCAGGTATCGGCACAGTTTCCACATGAAATACACTGTGTCTCAAGGAGTGGTTTTTCAAGAGCAGGTTTTATATAGGCATCAAACCCTCTCTTTACAAAGCCAAGAGCGGCAATACCTACAACTTCCTCACATATTCTCACACATCTACCACAGAGAATACACTTATTCATATCAAGTCTCAAAAAGGGATGGGATTCATCCGGCAGTACCGCGTGGTATTCTCCTCTAAATTTTCCCTGTTCAACTTCATATTCTGTGCAGTGTTTCTGAAGTTCACAGTTAAAAAATGCCTGACATCCACACTCAAGGCATCTCTTTACCTCAGCCATTGCAAGATCTTCAGTATATCCAAGTTCAACTTCATCAAAGGAATTGATTCTCTTTTCAACGGGAAGCATGGGCATATCATTTCTTGGAATCTTCGGAAATCTTTCAAATTCTTCCTTTGAGAGGTCGGGATTTAAATTTTCCCTCATGCTGATGAAGGGCTTTTTAAGTCTTTCAATTTTTCCCTTTGTGAGATAGGAATGAATTGACTTTGCAGCCTTCTGTCCTGCAGCAATTGCCTCAATGGCAGTTGCTGCTCCTGTTAGGGCATCTCCACCGGCAAATATTCCCTCAAGATTTGTTGCCATGGTATCTGGATCTGCCTTTATTGTCTTCCAGGGAGTAAATTCAAGTTTCTTCCCAAGTTCTGAGGTGGCAAAGAGATCCAGATCAGGTTTCTGTCCAATTGCCTCAAAAACCCAGTCAACTTCCATATCAAATTCCGATCCCTCTATGGGGATGGGTCTCCTCCTGCCACTTGAATCGGGTTCTCCCAACTTCATCTTGATACATCTTACTCCCCTCAATTTCCCATTTTCATCAAGAAGATATTCAACGGGATTTGTTAAAATCTGAATTTTCACCCCTTCCCTTTCAGCCTCTTCTATTTCACTGTGGTGGGCTGGCATCTCCTTTTTGGTTCTTCTATAAATCATTATAACTTCATCGGCACCAAGCCTTACAGAGGTTCTTGCGGCATCTATAGCAGTGTTTCCACCACCAACAACTGCAACCCTTCCACTGATGGATTTAATTTTTCCCCCATTTACCTGTTCTAAAAATTCAATCCCTGCCATAACCTCCTTTGCCTCTTCCCCCTTTATATTCATTTTCATGGATTTCTGGGCACCAATACCTATAAAAATTGCCTCATAGCCATCCCTTTTAAGATCTTCAAGTGTAAAATCTCTTCCAAAGGCGGTATTTGTCTTTAGTTCCACACCAAGTTTTAAAATGGAATCTATTTCATAGTCAAGTATTTCATCGGGCAATCTATAGGGTGGAATTCCATATCTCAACATTCCTCCTGCCTTTTCCTTTGCCTCAAATACGGTTACAGAATGTCCCTCAAGGGCGAGATAATATGCTGCTGAAAGCCCTCCAGGACCTCCCCCAATAATTGCCACTTTTCTCCCTGTTGGTGGCTTGGGAGTAGGTGTAAAGGGATGTTCAGAATTCATATCTAAATCTGTGGCATATCTTTTGAGGTAGTCAATTGCCACAGGTTCATCCACATTATTTCTTCTACACTTTCCCTCACAAGGTCTTGTACAGACTCTTCCACAAACTGAAGGAAAGGGATTTGTCTCCTTAATTAAACTCACCGCCTCTGAATATCTTCCCATTGCAATGAGGGCAATATACCCCTGTACATCTACACCTGCAGGACAGGTCATTTTACATGTGCCCAGGCAATCTGCATAGTGATTTGAGGCAAGGAGTTCAAGGGCCATTTTCCTTGTTTTTAATACATTTTCAGAATTTGTAGTTATCTTCATTCCATCTGTGACCTTTGTGGCACAACTTGGTACAAAACCCTTGGCACCTTCAACCTCAACCACACACACAAAACAGGAAGTAAAGGGCTCAAGTCGTGGATCGTGGCAAAGGGTTGGAATATCTATTCCATTTCTCTTTGCAACTTCTAAAATTGTTTCTCCTGGATTTGCTAAAACTTCTTTTCCATCAAGGTATATCTTTATTTTTTCCATTTTAAACTCCCCAAAAAATTTTTATTCCACTTTTATTGCATCAAAATTACATCTTGTTACGCATTCACCACATTTTATACATTTATCCTGATCAATGACATGCACCTGCTTTACCTCTCCAGATATTGCATCCACAGGACATCCTTTAGCACAGGCAGTACAACCGGTACACTTATCGGGAATAATTGTATAGGTAAGAAGTTTTTTACACTTGTGTGCAGGACATTTTTTATCTTTGATATGTGCCTCATATTCATCTCTAAAATATTTAATGGTGGTGAGAACTGGATTTGGAGCAGTCTGACCAAGCCCACAGAGTGAACTCTTTTTTATCTTCTCGGCAAGTTCTTCAAGGAGTTCAATATCTCCCTCTTTTCCCTCACCTTCTGTTATCCTTGTTAAAATCTCAAGCATTCTCTTTGTACCAACCCTACAAAATGTGCATTTTCCACAAGATTCAGCCTGAGTAAAATTTAAAAAGAACTTTGCAACATCGACCATACAGGTGGTTTCATCCATTACAACCATTCCACCAGAACCCATTATTGCCCCTGTCTTTGTAAGGGAATCATAGTCAACAGGGGTATCTATGAGTGATTTGGGAATACAACCACCTGAAGGTCCACCCATCTGAACTGCCTTAAACTCCCTATCCCCTTTTATTCCTCCACCTATATCGTAGATCACCTCTCTCAAAGTTATACCCATTGGGACTTCAATTAATCCCCCCTTCTTAATCTTTCCAGCAAGGGCAAAAACCTTTGTACCCTTGCTCTTCTCGGTCCCAATTTTTGCATAGGTATCTTCACCATTTAAGATTATCCAGGCAATATTTGCAAGCGTTTCCACATTATTTATACATGTGGGATGTCCCCAGAGTCCTTTTGCAGAGGGAAAGGGTGGACGAAGTCTTGGCATCCCCCTCTTGCCTTCAATTGAGGCTATCAAAGCGGTTTCCTCACCACACACAAAGGCACCTGCCCCCTCTTTAATTTTAATGTCAAAGGAAAAATCACTTCCCAAAATATTCTTTCCCAAAAATCCCCTCTCATGGGATTGTTTAATGGCGATTTTAAGTCTCTTCACGGCAAGAGGATATTCAGCCCTTACATAGATATAGCCCGTTGAAGCGCCAATGGCATAGGCTGCAATTGTGAGACCCTCAAGGACACTGTGGGGATCTCCTTCAAGGACACTTCTATCCATAAAGGCCCCTGGATCGCCTTCATCTGCATTGCAAACCATGTATTTTACTGGATCAGGTGATTGCCTTGTAAATTTCCACTTGAGCCCTGTGGGAAATCCTGCGCCCCCTCTACCTCTCAATCCAGATTTATATATCTTATCTATAACATCCTCAGGACTTAATTCCTTTAAAACCTTTTCAAGGGCCTTATAACCATCCCTTTCAATATAATCGTCTATACTCTCAGGATTTATCTCTCCACAATTCCTCAAAACTATTCTCATCTGTTTTGAGAAAAACTTATTCTCACTTCCCTCAACTTTATTGCTCTTTACAATCCATTCATCTATTGGAGTGTTATTTTTTATATGTGATTCAATTATCTTTTCAACCCTTTCGGGGGTAACATCCCCATATATGAAACTATCCCCATTTGGCTCCCTTACCTCAACAAGGACTTCTCTAAAACACATACCTATACATCCAGTTTCAGATATTTCCACATCTATTTTTTCTCTGTCCACAATTTCTCTCAACTTATCATAAACCTTATTGGCCCCGGCTGCAATTCCGCAACTTCCATATCCAATTACTATTTTTCTTTTTTGAGTTTCCATCACCTACACCTCCACCTCAATTTTTGGATTTATATTGACGAAGAATTTTTCTCACCTTTTTTTCATCAAGCCTGCCATAGGTTTCATCATCAATCATCATAACCGGGGCAAGTGAACAGCAACCAAGACATGCAACGGTCTCAAGTGTAAACAAACCATCCTCAGTGGTATCCCCAGGCTCTACATTTAAAAAATTCACTATGGCATCGGTTACCTTTTCCGCACCACTCACATGACATGCAGTCCCATGGCAAACCCTTATTAAATGTTTCCCAACAGGCTTTAACCTAAACTGAGCATAAAAGGTCACAACCCCATAGATCTGGCTTACAGGGATTGAGGTAAATTCAGATATCATTTCCATTGCCTCTGGTGGGACATATCCATAGAGTTCCTGTGTTTTTTGAAGAAGTGGGATCAAAACGCCCTTTTCACCTTCATATTCCTTAAGAACCTCCTTTAGCGGTTCGGGATTAAACTTTTCTTTGAGAAGAGTGGAATTTCCCATATAAAACTCCTGAATGAAGATTTTAAGTTGATTTATAGCAAAAAATCTTCCAAATTTCCATTTTAAATTTTAAAAAGTTAAATGTTTCTAAATTTTAAAGGGGGAATTTTCAGATTAATCTCAGGTCAACTGTGTCAGGCATGGTTAAGTAAGGATAAATGCCTGCATTTCTGTTTGCCTCCTTTTTAAATGTTCTTAGATGTGTTAAAATTGAGTTAGAAATTTTACCCCATGGAGGAAAAGATGAAGAAACTTCCCACTGGATATAACAGTTTAGAGGAGATAATAAATAAAGGTTGCATATATGTGGATAAGACAGAGCACATTTTAAAAATTGTTGAAGGTGGAAAATACTACTTCCTCTCCCGCCCCAGGAGATTTGGAAAGACACTTACCATTGATACCATGAAGTGTTTATTTGAAGGAAGGAAGGAATTATTTAAGGGGTTATACATCTACGATAAGTGGAACTGGGATGAAAAATATCCTGTAATAAGGATAGATTTTAGTGGAGGGAATTTTAACTCCATTGAGATAGCCAGAGAGAGAATTTTATACTCCCTTAAGAAAAATGAGGATAGACTTGAGATAAGGTGTGAGAGTAAAGAT
>Ga0256842_1002802_pt1 | contig 12092 bp, 12 predicted proteins | sample 4559240metaG_FD_185973 | JGI IMG/M metagenome (GOLD analysis project Ga0256842, IMG submission 185973) | Hydrothermal vent microbial communities from Guaymas Basin, Mexico - 4559-240 | ecosystem: Environmental > Aquatic > Marine > Hydrothermal vents | place: Mexico: Guaymas Basin | collected...
TGCTTTTCATTTTCTCCATAAGTTGGTAAAATAACAATTCCATATAAAGAAAAATCACTTACAATTACTAATTTATTAGCAATAACATTTTTAAATTCAATATCAACCACAGAATCATCATAATCAGAAAATAAAAATTTTGATTTAATTTTTTTAGAATTATCATTCAAAAAAGGAATTAATCCATCACTAATAATCAGTTTATTAATTTTAAGATTTTCAAAAGTTATTTTTTCAAAATATGTTTTTTCTCTTTTTATAAAAATTTTAAACAATGCTTTAAAAAAGTTTGTATCTAAATATAATTCAGATAAATTAGAATTTCTAATAACAACTTCTTTTGGCGTATCCCAAACATAATTATCTGGTAAAACTCCATTCTCAAACAATCTAAAAAAGAATTCACCAGATATATTTTCAAAAATCAATCTTTTGCAATTTATACCTCGTTTTAAATTCAAATCTATATCATTTGAGTTTTTAACAACAATTTCATTAAAAGATAAAACTTTAAAATCTTCAAACTCATCAGTTTCAAAAGGTTTAAAATCTATATTTGATAAATCCTCAAATTCAACTGTTTCTTTTGAACAATCAGTATATCCAATTAATTTTTGAGAATCTTTACAATTTGCTTTAATAGAAATTTTATGTGGAATATCTTTTAATTGATTTTTTAAATAAAAATAAAATTCAAAAAGTTTAGTTTCACAAAAAGTTTTAAAATCTTCACAAGAATACTTTATCTCAAAAACAATTTTGCTTCCAGAAAATCCTTTTTTTGCAAATGAAATAAAAGAAAAGAAATTAGATTTAAAATTTTCAAATTTTTCAACATATTGTTTTTTCCAATCAAACACAAAATTAAAATTAAAAAAGGATTTTCTTGCAATCCTAAAACAATCAAAAAATTTTGATTTAAACTCAATATTTTCAAATAAAATAGCACTCAAAAAATTAAAATTAACTTGTTCGTTATGATTTTCTTTTTTCACATCCAAAACAAGATTTTTAATTTTTTGTTTATCATTATAATAATCAAAAAACAAATCAACATCAATATTCTTTTTTTCATTTTCAGTTGATAAATTTATTTTCTTTGATGATTTTATGATTAAATTTGTATTTGTTAAATCAACACCATCAAAATCAAGTATAATTGAAAGTTCTTTATAAAACTTCTTAAAAACATTTTTTTCTTTTTCTAAAATTTCCAAAAGAGATGCTTCATCAATAACAATATCATTATTCGAAATTCCAAAATTTTTTAATTCTATTTTTAGACTTGTTTTATAAATATTTCCTTTTGTATTGTTTATTTTCTCTTTTGCTTGATTTACAATTTCTTGTCTAATTGTTTTAAATAAATTCATTTTTCAAACCCTTTATGTATTAATAAGAAACCAAAAAATCTTTCATTTCTTTAAATTTTAAAAATTCTTTTAAATGATTTGACACTTTTTCTAAAAATCTGTTTTGTTTTTTACTTAAAAACACAATGTTATTAATATCACTTCTTTTTGATTTTTTCATTCCAAATTTTACATTTTTACTTTTAATTGAATTATTAGCAAGTTCTATTAATTTTGAAAACAAAAATGAATCTTTTGTTCCTGTTAACAAATATTCAAAAAATGCATTTTTATTTTTTAAATATTTTTTAAATCTATAATCTTTTTTTGTTATCATTGCAAGTTCATAAAAATCTTGAATTGGGGTTAAAATTATAGAATTATCTCCTAAAGAAAAGATTATATTTAAATTTTCTGCTTTTACATTTTTAAAAATGATGTCAATTGGTATATCTTCAAATATCATTTGAATTTTATCTTTATTTCTTTCAAGATTGTTATTAATAAATGGTAAAATTCCACTATGGATATATAAATCTTTAACAGTAATATTTTCAAAAATTATTTTACTCATTTTTATATCTTTTTCATCACTATAATAATGAATATTTGTTGACAACCAATAAAGATTATTTATAAATTTTTCATCAAGATATAATTCATTGATTTTAGAATTTCTTATTATCACATTCTTTGGAAATTTTCTTTCACTTTCATCTTTAATTACTTTATTAGCATTAACATTAAATTTAAAATCAAATTTTTTAACATTCTCAATTATCAAATTTTCACATTTTAATCCTGGTGCAAAAGTTAAAGTAAAATCATCAACATTTTTGAATTTTAACGATTTTACTTCAAAATCAGATTTTTCTAAATAGAAAATACTATCTGTTTCAAATTTTACTTGTTTTTCATTTACAACTTCAATTTCTTTATCAAGACATTTAACTCCATCTTTATAAAGATTTTTAAACTTTTTTTCTTCTTCATTATTTTTAGAAGAATATGTAAATCTAAAATATTTCACTTTTGAAACTATTTTTAAATAAAATTCATATAACCCACTATCACAAATATTCTTTAAAACATCTTCATCTTCAATATGAAAATAAAAATCAAAAAAGGAATTAGGAGAATTTTTATTAATTCCTTCGACAAATTTTATAAAAGTATTTCTAAATTTATCACTTTTATATTCTTTATTCCACTTGAAATATACATCAAAAATATGAGTAAAACTTGTTTTTATACAATCAAAATAATCACTTTTAAATTCAAACTTATTAATCCATCTCAATAATGAAATTTCATAAAAAACATTTTCAGCATGTTTAGATTGTTTCACATCCCAAACAAAATTAAAACCGTCATAACCAAAATCAGCATTAAATTGAATATCAATTTTATCAACAATACTTTTTAAAGGTAAATCAACTTTTTTTGATGAAGTAAAAATTATATTAGCATTATCATTTATTTTTACATTGGAAAAATCAATAATAACTTTTAAATCTTTTTTTGTATTTTTAAATAATTCTTGTTCTTCTAAATATTTTTCTTTTAATAATCCCAAAAAACTTGATTCGTCAATTACAATATCATTTGACGAAATATTTTCTGGAGCAATTTTTATAATTTCAGAAAGTCCATTAAATACTTCTTCTATTCCATAAAAACAATCATCTTTATATTCTTTAAAAATATCAAACATTTTTTATTACTCCTTCAACTTTAGATGTTTTATCCATCTTGCATTAAAAATTTCTCAATTTTTTTAAAATTTAGAAAGTTTTTTGGATTTTTTGAAACTAACTCTAAAAATTTGTTTTGTTTTTTACTTAAAAATACTATTTTTTTATTTGCTTTTTTTAATCCAAAATTTACATTCTCACTTTTAATTAAATTATTTGCTAATTTTATTAATTCTGAAAATAAAAAAGAATCTTTTGTGTTTGTTAATAAATATTCAAGAAAAACATCTTTATTTTTAAAATATTTTTTTAATCTTGAATCTTTTTTTCCAAAAATAATATTAAATAGAAATTTAAAACCATCATCTTTTAAAACTCTATCAAAAAATACAGTTTTACTTCCTAAAGAAAAAATAATATTTAGATTTTCTGCTTTTACATTTTTAAAAATCATTTCAAATGGTAAATGAAAACCATAAAAATTTTCAATAGCAATTTCAAAATTACTATTATTAATAAATGGTAAAATTCCAGCATTGATATAAAAATTTTTGACAGTAATATTTTCAAAAATTACATTATCAAATATTTCTATTTTTTTTCCTTCATCATATAGTCCCATTAAAAACAAATAAAAATTATTCATAAAATCTTCATCAAGATATAATTCATTGATTTTAGAATTTTTTATTATTATATCCTTTGGAAAATAACACCCATATTCTATTGCTCCACTAACATCAACATTAGAATTAAAAGTAAATTTATTTTTAATATTTTCAATTATTAAACTTTCACATTCCAATCCTGTATCTATATATAAATTAAACTCATTAATATTTTTAAACTTTAGTGATTTTAATTTCATTTTAGGGAATATATCTTTAGGAAAAATATTTTTTGTTTTAAAATTCATTTGTTTTATATTTTTAACTTCAAACTCTTTTCCAGAACAATCAATCTCATCTTTATAAAGTTTTTTAAATTTATTTGTTATTTCTTCGTTCAATGGATAATAATCAAACATTAATTTATTTGTTTTTGCTAACAAACTTAAATATAAATCATAAATTCCACTATCACAAATATTTTTTAAAATATCTTCATCTTCAATATAAAAATAAAATTTAAAATAAGAATCAGGAGAGTTTTTACTAATAGCAGTAATAAAATTTGCAAATAATTTTTTATACTTATCAGTTCCATATTTTTTATGCCATTTAAAATATATTTCAAGTGTTTTATAAAAATTTGTATCTATACAATCAAAATAATCACTTTTAAAATCAAAATCTTCAATCAATTTTAAAATATAAAATTTATAAAAAACATTTTCAGTATGTTTACCTTTATCAATATCCCAAACAAAATTAAAATTTCGAGAAGCAAAATCTGTATCAAAATAAATAAGAATATTTTTAGATTTAAAAATATTTGGCAAATCAACTTTCTTTGATGAAGTAAAAATTATATTAGTCCCATCATTAAAATTTATATTTTTTAAATTAATTCTAAATAAAACATTTTTCTTAATTTCTTTAGGAGGATTTTCTATTTCTAAATATTTTTCTTTTAATATTTCCAAAAGACTTGATTCATCAATTACAACATTATTTGATGAAACATTAAGTTCAAAATCACTTGAATAAATTTCAATTTCACTGAATATGTTTTTTCCCAAAATAAAATCTTTCATACTATCAGAGTAATAATCTTTACACTCTTTAAAAATATCAAACATATTTTTACCTTGCTCCTTTTATTTCAGCAACTTTAGAAATCAATGCCATTTTCTTTGCTAATTGTAGTCTATATCTTAAAAGTAAGATAGTATTCACGATGTTTTTAGCAGTCATAATTTTTCTATATTCAAATCTCAATACTTTTGAAGTAATTGAATCCTTTGGTTTTAAAACATGTCGAATTTGTATCTCTTTCCCTGAACCTATTTTTACATTCAAGGATAAAGATGAAACAAAATACTGATAAGTCTCTTTTTCAATTCTATTAAATCCTTGCTTTTTAAACTCATCGAGATACAAATCAACTGATTTTTCACTTCCAAAGAGAAAATCTCGTCTCTTTCCAAATAAGTTTGGATAAATTCTTGATAACTTTTTAGCATCATTATAGAGTAAAAATGAAATAGTAGAAAAATCTTGACTTGGAAACATTGACTTATTCAAATAATCTAAAACTAATTTCTTCTTATTCAAGGAGAAAACCTTTTTCTTTTTGAGAGTATCACTCTCAATCTTTTTTAATTCATTTGCAATTTCAAATAGAGATAATAATTTTTTCAAAGGTAATTGTTTTTTAGTTGCTATAAAATAAGATAATTGTAAATTTGCTATTACATAAACAACTTTTTTAAGAATAGATGGTGCAGAATAAAAATCATTAGTATAAACAGAATATATTTTGTAAGGTCTCAAAGATGAATTTTGAATTTTTCTAAAGGTCTTGATGTTGCTAAATAAAAGTGAGTGATTTTGGGTATTCCTATGTAGCAGTTCATTATCAGCATTTCTCTTGTTGCTTTTTCTTGGATGTTTTAAATTACCCAAAATCACCCTTTCTTGTTCAACATCAATTCCTTTAGAAAACAATTCCTTATTCAGAATACCATCTATTTTAAGTTTATTTCTATCAAATAATTTTATTGAAACAAATTTGAAATTATTGTATCTATCAACATTCCACTTTTTAGTAAATCTCATTCGTGAATATTTATAAGTCTTGTCATCACCTTTATTCACATAAATCCTAAACCAATAAGATTTACTTGTTTTTGAAAATCCCATAAATTTAGTAAAGGTATAAAAACCATCATTAGCAAGCACAGTTAAGAAATCATTTCTATCTGAATCCAAATTCTTATCAGTCTTTATTTTAACATAATCTTTTTTACTCAACTCCAGAAACTTGTGTTGCAAAATTAATTTCATCTTTCTTATTCTATTATTAATTTGAGAAATTGAAAGATTTAAATATTCAGAAATCCTTGCTTTTGTAATAACTCCATTTGAATTTGGTTTTTCTAACAGGAAAATTATTGATTTATCAACAAATTCTTGATATTTAATTGGAAAATTAAACCAATATCGTGTTCCATAAGTAAAATAAGTTTTTTTACTCTCAAATCCTTTTTTAATAACAAATTCTGAAATTGTTAACAATCTATATTTACCATCATTCTCAATTAAATAACCATTTTCAACAAGAGAATTTAGAATTTCCTTTTTTAATAATCCTTCTCCTTTCTCATAACTTCTAAATTCAAATTTCCTATTTCCAGAATAAGAATATAAAATTTCACACAAATCTTTTTCAGAATAATATTTCCTAAATTTCATTTTATTAAAGAGAAAAGCATTATACAACAAAGTAAGAATGAATTTTTCTTTTAAACTCAAACTCTTATCAAGAATGAGAGAAGCATAGAAATTTAATTGTCTAAATTGAATATCTCGAAGTGTTCTTTTACTCTTTAAAACTTTCTTTGTTGTTAATTCAAAATCTCCTGTAAAATGAAACACTAATTTAAAAATATTTGAAACTAATCTTTTGATATACCCTTCTGGATTATAAAAAGGATTATATTGATTGATAATCATTTTTGATAATTTTTTTACCAAACTTTTTTTGTATTGATAAATCTCTTCAAAATTAAATGGAAATGTTTTTGAGTAAATGTTCCTGAAGTCTTCTTTGATGTTCCAATCACAATGAATGAAATAAAAGACGAGTCTATTTGAATAATCTATTCTAAAAGTGTCTTCAATTGACACTAATTTAAAAGGAATTTTAAGATATTTTTCAAAAATACTCCTTAATTCTTGTTCACTCCTTATTTTTAAAGGATTACTCCAGTCAACAAATAAGTCATGAACAATTATTATTTCATTTTCTAAATCAGAGATTGAAATCTCTTTTGATAATAGTTTTTTTATGGAAGAATATTCTTGAAAAATGTAAGGATTAAGCAAACTTTCGTTCTCCTTCAAATCATTTTTCTTCATTATACATATTTAACCAAATTTTTTAAAAAAATTCTTTGAGAATTTCTCTAATGCAACTTATAATTATTTATTAGAATTAATAATTAGAAAATTATAATAATAATATTATGAATATTAATAATTAGTATCATAATATTATTAGTATTATTAATAATTAATATTATTAGTATTATTAATAATTAGTATCATAATATTATTAGTATAATTAATAATTAATATTATCATAATTCTATATTATTAGAAGAAGAAGAAATAAAATAATAATACTATATTCTCTATTAATTCTTGGATGATATATTACCTGCTTATGTAGTGCAAATTTTAAAATTCTCACTTTTTCCTTTAAATTTTCTCTCTGATGTTGTAAAATAAATTTGAAAATTTAAAGAAAGGAGATTGAAATGGGTTTTGATAATGAAATTTACAGGTTTAAAATTGAAGGTGTTTTAGATGATGAAAATAATTGGATTGCTTTAGAAAAATTTTATTTTTTGATTTTCAGTTTTATTTCCTTTGATAGAAAAAAATTGTTGCTTTTGCTAAAATTTGATGATAAATTGATGAAAGATTTTTACCTTTTAGTTGAAAATGAAAATGAATATTCTCTTGCTGATTTAAAGAATAAATCATATCTTGAAATTGTTTCAAATCCAAAAGTTAATCTTGGTATAGTTGAATTTGATTTACAAGATTTTGAAGTGAAATTAGTTAAAAAACTAAACAGTCTTGATGAGATAAAAGAATTGATAGGAAATCAAAAGATTAATTTTGTAGAAGAAGATGTTGAAAGGAGTTTTAATTATGATTTTGTTTAAGAAAAACAAGATGAAAAGTTTTTTAAAGGGATTAAAAAATCTTCTTAAAGAGTATGATGCTAAAATTGTCTTAAATATTCATTTCATTTTTGATACAATTTCAACAATAATTGATATTTGTATAAAAGGATATGGTTGTGTTTCATTCTTTACAGGAATTGATGCAAAAGAATTTGATGATTACTTGAATAAAAAAGAATATGAAGAAATAAAAGAATTTTTATTGAAAATGAAAAGACTTTTTGAAAAATACGATGTTGAAATAAATTCAATAGTAAGAACTGATGAAAAACAAAGAAATTTAGTTGTTGAAAATTATTTAGAAATTGTTGTTGGAAATTCTGAATGTTTAAGAACAAATTCTTCTAAATTTGATTTAAAAGAAATTGAAAGATTAATTAAAAAAGGAGGAAGAAATGGAAAATGTAAGTAAACAAAATGAGAAAATGAGAGAATTTTTAGAAGAATTAAAAGAACTTCTTGATAAGTATGATTTAAGTTTAATTTCTTTTTCTCCTGATGAAGAATTTGATTGTTTTGGAAATTTTTTAGGAGAATATTGGGAGATTCTTGTAAAAGGAAAAATGGAATAATTTGATTTTTTACTTGACAAATAAGAAAAAATTCCTTATATTATAAGTGAGAAGAAAAAATGAAGGAGGTGTTTTATGAATTGGATTACAAAGTATGAGATAAAAATAAGGGTTGAAGAAAGTGATTTTGTAACATTAAAAAATTCTTTAGGGTTTGTTTTAAAAAGAGTTGAGTTTAAAAAAGCAAGTGATATAAAATTTTATCTTGAAAATGAATTTTTAAATGATTTCATTTCGAATGAATGTTTACCTGAAGAAAAATTAGTTAAAATGATTGAAGAAATTTTAATTAATGAGTATGAAAACATTTTTAAAAAAGCAAAGCAAATGAATTTTGTTTTAAATATCCAAGTTTTAGAATATGATGAAGATAGAAATGAAGTAAACATTATTTATGTTAAAGAAGGAAAAAAAGAATTTAAACGAGTTGTAATTGAAAAGGGTTTGGTAAAAAAATATATTGAAGATTTTAAAAAGAATTTAAGTAAAAATTAATGTTTTTACTTGACAAGTTTGAAAGAATGTGTTATATTGTAAATGAAAAAAGATTGAAGGAGGTAAGTTATGACCATTCAGGAATTAAAAGAAAGAATAATTATAGCAAATAAAAAATATAGAGAGGGAAACCCAATCATTACCGATGATGAATATGACGAATTATTAAATGAGTTGGAAAAAAGAATTCCAAAAAAAGAATTTAATGAATTTAGGAAATTACTTTTTGAAAATCCTGGTAAGTTTAAACATACATATAAAGTTGGTTCTTTAAGAAAAATAAAATATGAAGACTTTGATGATTCAGAGATAAAATTTATTGGAAATAAATCTGGAAAAATTTTCATCACTCCAAAAATAGATGGAAATTCAATTGTGTTATATTATGATGAAGAAGGAAAATTAGCAAATGTAGTTACTCGTGGAAATGGAGTTTATGGTGAGATAAGAAATGCTTTGAAACCTGTATTTCCACAAGAATTTTTACCAAATGCAATTGTTCGTGGTGAATTATGTATGACTTTTGAATATTTTGAAAAAATAAAATTTGATTATGAAGAATATAGAAATGCTAAAAACCCAAGAAACTTAACAACAGGACTTATTCATAGAGATGATATAAGTGAAGGATTGTTAAAATATCTTACTTTTATAGCATTCCAAATTATGGGTGATGAAAGAAATCAAGAAACACAATTAGATATTTTATTAGAAAACTTCTTTACAATTCCTGATTATGAAATTGTTGAAGTTGATAAGATTGATAAAGAATATTTGAAAAAATTGTTTGAAAAGTGTAAAAGAGAAGCAGATTATCCAATTGATGGACTTGTTTTAAATGATGTTGAATATAGTTTTGAAAATGAATTAATACCAACAAAAAGAATAGCATTTAAAGTGAATATAGAGATTGCACAATCAGAGATTATTGATATAACTTGGAATGTTTCAAAAAATGGAAAACTTACTCCTGTTGCTAAAATTAAACCTGTTGAATTAAATGGGACTGTTGTAAAGAATATCACATTATATAATGCTAAAAATGTTGAAAAATTGAAAATTGGATTAGGAAGTAAAGTTTTAGTGTATAAATCTGGTGAAATAATTCCTGCAATAAAAGAAGTATTAACTGAAAGTGAAACACACTTACCGAAAAAATGTCCAATTTGTGGAAGTGAACTTGAATATGATGGAACAGAATTATGGTGCAAAAATAGAAATTGCCCTAAAAAAATAATAAAAAAATTAGTTGAGTTTTTAAAACGATTGGGTATAAAAGGATTTACTGAAAAATCATTAAAGAATTTTGGAATAAACAATTTTAAAGATTTAATAAATTTCAAAGCAAATAAAAAATATAAAAATCAAGTAAAATTAGAAAAAGCATTAAAAGAGAAATTGGAAAATTTAACTGAAGAAGAAATTTTCAAGTCCTATCCATTTCAAAATTTAGGTGATAATCTTTTATCAAGAATAATAGATTATTATGGGTTTGATAATATAAAAGAGAAAAAGTTTAAAGATGGATATCCTGAATTAGTTTCTGATATAACTTTTGAAATGTTTAAAAATCAACTTGATGGTGCTTTAAAATTTTTAGAATTAGTGAAAGAAAGATTTAATGTAAAAGAAAATAAGAAAAAAGAAAACAAAATTTTAAAAGGAAAAAGTTTTTGCATAACAGGAAGTTTTGAAAATTTTAAAAGAAGTGAATTAGAAAAGAGAATAAAGGAATTGGGTGGAGAAATAAAAAGTGTAAGTAAGAAGTTAAATTATTTAATCGTTGGAAATAAACCAGGAAGTAAGTTAGAGAAAGCAAATAAATTAGGGATTAAAATTTTGAAATTTGATGATAAAATAGAATTGAATGAATTAATTGAAAAAATTTGTAAGGGAGTTTGAAAATGAGTATAGAAAAAAAGAGATTGAAAAGAAATTTACAATTTGGAAAAAATAATATAATAAAGAAAGGAATTGAAATATATTATGATGGAGCAAATTATTTTATGAATAAAAATTCTTTTTTTGAAGTGTATGTTTTTGATGAACGAGAATCACAAATACTTAATGAAATTTGGAATAATCCAAATTGGTTTGAGGATGCAACAATAAAATATTTTAATGTGCCAATTCAAGATAAAATAATTTTAGATTTTGATACATCAAAAATAGAAGATGAAAATTAAAAAGGAATTAAAATGAAAAAGATTTATTCAAAATATCTTTTAGAAGTTAAAGTTGATGGTGGAGATTATTTAATTTTTCAAGATAAAAACACTAAAGAAATTTTGGAAACAATACATTTTGCAAATGCAAATACGATAGATTTTTATCTTGAGAATGAATTTTTGAATGATTTTATTTTTGCAACAAGGGATTTTTATTTTTTAGATGAATTGATTTGGGAAATACGATATGTTTTGCGACATGGAAGAGAACAAATTTTTAAGAAAGCAAAGCAATTAAATTTCATTTTAACTATGGTTGATTTTGATTTTGGAGAAGATAAAAAAGAAGTTGTTGTTTTTTATGTGAAAGAAGGAAAAAGAATGGTTCATAAAGAAATTGTAAATAAATTTAGTTTTGATTTGGAAGATTTTATAATAAAATTTGTTGAAAATGAATTAGTAGGAGAGCAAAGATGCTAACATATCAAGATGTTGAAAAAGTGTTTAATAAAAAAATATTCAATTTTATAAAGCAATATTCAAATGAGTTTCATTACAAATCAAAAATGTTTAATTACAAACCAATTTTAGTAATTGATAGAAAACGGAATATTTTATTTTTGAAAGAAAACTTTAAAAACAATAATGAAGAAATTTGTTTTGAATTATTATTTCCACAGTATCTTTATACAAAAGCAAAGTCAAAACGAGCACCTTTATTTTTTGATATAAAATTTATCAATAAACTTATTGAAGAAACTTTAAAAGAATTGAAAGAAATTAATGAAAAAAATGAGTTACAAGGAGGGATTAAAATTTGAATATTAAAAAATTAACTGACAGAGAACATGTTTTAAAACGACCAGAAATGTATATAGGTTCTGTTCGAGAGATAGAAGAAGAACGAACTGTTTTTATTAATAATGAAATACATTTTAATGAAAAAATAAAAT